>SDBT01004722.1_pt1 | contig 23059 bp, 17 predicted proteins | sample 2277101 | NCBI WGS metagenome assembly SDBT01 (sample SAMN10404973, study PRJNA504765) | marine sediment metagenome | isolation source: marine sediment core GS10_PC15, 103 cmbsf | place: Arctic Ocean: Southern Knipovich Ridge | collected 2010 | reverse complement strand
TCAGCGGGTCTCAGCGACGGTGGTCTCCAGCTCGTTAAGCGACCAGTCATAATCCAGGTACTTCACCTTATACCTGACGGTCTTGAGATATCCCGCATCTTCCGCCGGCAAGTAGCCAGAGATAAAGTGCAGCACCGCCCTCTCAGCGTCGCTGTCGCCGGAGGTAAAGCCGGCGTCCGGTTTGTATCCCTTTACGAAGTCTTCACCGAACCATTTAAGAATGCTCGAAAGGTGGACCTTGCCGGCATCGCGTTCGATCCGGAACTTGGCCGGGTTGGACACGAACCCTTTGGACTGATCGTCCAGTTGCTCATCAAGCTTCCTGCCGACAAATGGCTCGTTGCGGAGTTGCGGGCACCCCATCGCCGCACAAACCAGGGCCACGTGAATGCGGGGCTCGTTGAACTTCGCTCGCAGTGTCTCGTGCTCGATCTGCTTGAGGGTTATCTTGCGGCCCATTACGAGGAATTGGATCTTGTCCCAGACACCTGGGATCTGGCGGATGCTGTTGTCGAGGTACGCCATGCCAGACAATAACCCAGCCTTGATCGGGTAGTGGTCGATGATGACCTTCAGTGTCAGGGCGTTATACGCGTTGATCCAGAAAGCGATCTTCGCTTGCTCATCCCATGCCTCATACGTCTTGGGATCAACGCCGGCTAGCCTCAGCACGAACCGATGCAACTCGGCAGGGCTCTCTTTCAAGGCCGCGTAGGACACCATGCCATTGGCGTCCACGTGTTTGCGGAGCACCGCCGCGTAACTGTCGTAGGAGAACTCGGAGTTGTGATTGCTGCCGGCCGCGTAGAAGCCCTCGTCGAACGTCTCGATTCCGACGAACTCGCGGTAGGCTACGTAGGCCATCGCGCTCATCGCGACCAGCAGGGCCAATCCGACGCCCAACGTGATCTTGATTCCACGTTTCATGTCGCACCGCCTTACTCAATCCTATCGCCCTCAGCGACGGGAAGTGCATAGACGTTCATACCAGCGCACCCCCGCAGGAGGATCCGTGCCCGGCTGTGCAGCCCAGACAGTGCTGCCCGGTGACGATGCGCCGGCAACGCAGCAGGTCAGGATCGAACCGACTGATATGGTCGGGGGCGCTGTGATTCACCGGAAGCTTCAAGGCCAGGTTGAAGTCGCAGTCATACAGCGTGCCGTCCCAGCCGACGCTGATCTGGTGGCGGCACATAAGGCCAGGCACGGTCGCCGGGTTGAACGACTCGGCCAACAGCCGCATGTACTCGGCCTCGCGATCTTCCGCCCTCAACTGCCTTGCGAACCGGCCCAACGGCATGTTGGTGATTGTCAGCAGATGGCTGAAGCTTATCCCGAGGCGGCCTTGAAGTTCTCGCCGATAATCCTGCTCCAACTCCGCCTGATCGGGCGGCAGGAACGGCCCGGTCGGGTTGTAAACCAAATTGAGCCGAAGCCCGCCCTCGGCGCCGTAGCCGGCCGCATTCAGCCTGCGGATCGCCTCAATGCTGTGCTTGTACGTGTTGGACCCACGCTGGGCATCGACATTCTCCTGCTGATAGCACGGCATGGAAGCCACCAGCAGCACCCCGTGGTCGCGCATGAAGTCGATCATATTCTCTTGGCCGCGCTCCAGGAGCACGGTGAGGTTGGTCCGCACTTGAACGTTCAGTCCCGCTTCGCGCAATTCGCCGATGAATCGCCGCAGATATGGGTTCAACTCCGGAGACCCGCCGGTGAGGTCCACCAGCGAAGTATCGGCCCGCAAGGCCGCAGCCTTCACAGCCGACATTGTGCCCCAGTCCATCACCTCGGTGCGGGCCGGGGAGCATTCCAGGTGACAGTGCCGGCAGCTCTGATTGCACCGCAGGCCGACGTTGACCTGAATGGTGGCAATCTCTTGCCCATGCAGGTATTGGCCCTCCAGCCCGAGCACCAGGTCATCGAATTTCGCCTCGCTTATGCCGCGCGTTATGTTGATCATGTCCGGTCAGTTCTTCCCGGGCTCACCGGAGCCTTCGGCACAGCAGCAGTCACTCCGTTTGCCCGTCGTTGCACGGTACTTCAGAGTCTTGGTCTGCCACGGATGGCGCAGGGCATTCCAGCACAACCAGCCCCAGCTCCCGCTTGCCAGCACTGGCTACCTGACTTGTTCGCCTTTGGGCGCGTACTCGCACCCCGTCATGTAAAACCAGCCGTTTGGTCAAATTATATGCAAACCAAGGGCGATTTCCGACTTCAGGCAGGAAACGGCATCGATCCTTGAAGATCACAAACTGCGGGATTGCCACGGTACGCCAAGATCGGCTTAACGCTGCCCGGTCTGTCTGGCTCCTCCTGACCCATAGACACCCTCTCGCCGAGGACATCCTACCGCCTGACTTTCCGGCAGCAGGCTGGTGAGTGAATCCCCCTAACGTTCACCCGCTTTGCCTGTCTTGTTCAAAGGTAGACAGGCTAGGCAAAGGTTTTCGGACTTTTGAACTTTTGAGTGGAGGCCAAGATCATGATTGCCGGAAAATCGTTCTTAGGAAAAGGTGCTTTGGCCGTCGCGGCGGCCGTGATAGTCCTCTCGGCCGGATTGATGCTGACCGGCTGCGATGATAATCACCACCGCTCGATACGCTATGGCGGCTATGGCCGGACCATGCGCCATCGCGCAGACCGCCCGAGGCTGCAGTTGCGCGGCCCCGCCCGCCGTCACAACAAGAAACGCCAAGAGTATAGGTTGCACCGCGACGATGGCCGCGGCAAGAGTCTCAAGCATTCGGACGACCGCCGCCGTCGCAGGTGAAGCTATCACGACCGGCGTCGAAGCAAAAAGAGGACATTCTACTTTTCTCTAAGAAACCGATTTGCAACTGGAAAAGTAGAATGTCCCCTTTCTTCGGTCTTGCCAAATAGGCGCTTAAGGGGAACAATCCCGGCATGGACGTTTACAATCTGGCCAGCTTTGCGGGGATATTTGTGTTGATGGCGGCGGCCTGGGCGCTATCCAAGCATCGCCGGCGGATGAACTTTCGCTGCATCGCCTGGGGCGTAGGCATACAACTGTTGCTGGGGCTGCTGATCTTTCACGCGCCCGGCTCGCGGCGACTGTTTGAATGGCTCAACGATGCCGTGGTGGAAGTTCTCACGGCCGCACAGAGCGGCCAACGCTTCCTCTTCGGCCCGCTGGCCAGCGAAGGCAAGACGGGCGGATTCGTCCTGGCCATCCAGGCCCTGCCTGTGATCATCTTCTTCTCCGCGCTGATGGGCCTGCTCTATTACTGGCGGATCATGCCGATTATCGTCGGCGGCTTTGCCTGGCTCTTCAGCCGCCTGATGCGGATCAGCGGGGCCGAGTCGCTCTGTGCAGCCAGCAACATCTTCGTCGGGATAGAGTCGGTGACCACGATTCGCCCGTTCCTCCAGCGGATGACGCGCTCGGAGTTCTGCACGATCCTGACGGCCGGCATGGCCACGATGGCCTCCAGCACGCTGGCGATCTACGTCGGCTTCCTGCACGGGATCTTTGACGGCATCGCCGGGCATCTGATCTCGGCGTCGATCCTCTCGGCACCGGCGGCGATCGTGATGTCCAAGATCCTCTACCCCGAGGACGGCCAGCCCGTCACGCTCGGGGTGGCCGTCCGCCCGCAGTTTGAAAGGGAATCCAGCGCGATCGAATCGGTCGTCGCCGGCGCGATGGCGGGCGTAAAGCTCGTGGTGGGGATCTGTGCCCTGCTGATCGCCTTCCTCGGACTAATCGCGCTGGTGGACCTGGCCTTGGGCGCCATCGGCGGTCAGTTCGATATCGAGCTGTCGATCAGCCGGCTTCTGGGCTACGTCTTTAGACCCGTGGCGGCCGCGATCGGAGTGCCCTGGGCGGATTCGCAACTGGCCGGTGAAATGCTGGGCAAACGTCTCGTGGCCACGGAGATCCCCGCTTACATTCAATTGACTGACGCGATAAAGGCCGGCCAATTCGCTCACCCCCGCAGCCCGGTCGTTATCGCCTATGCCTTGTGCGGCTTTGCCCACGTGGCGTCGCTTGCCATCTTTGTCGGCGGCACGGCCGCCCTTGTGCCACAGCGCCGCAAGGACCTTGCCGACGTCGGTCTGCGGGCCCTGCTGGCCGCCACGCTGGCCTGCCTCATGACCGGCGCCGTCGCCGGGACGTTCTTTGTGAAGTGACAGAGGGATACAAAAGGCTAAGATGACCTCAAGAGAGAGAATGCTTGCGGCCATGGAGTGTCGCCAGACGGATTACATTCCGTGCTCCTTCATGCTCTTCCACAACATGTCTCGCAGGTCCAGTTCGGAAAAAGACTTTGTAGAAAGGCAGCTCGAGCTCGGGCTCGACGCATACACACACGTGGGCTCACTGCGGTATTCGATGCACCCGGATGTCAAATGCACCGAATGGGTCGAGCAGAAGAAGGGGATCAAGTACTTCCACCGGAGAATCGAAACGCCCAAGGGCCCGCTCACGGCCCGCGTGCGTCAGCGAGAAGGCTGGCCGAGCGAGGGCGATTTCGCCTTATTCAACGACTGGCTTGTCCCTCGCACGGAGAAGGCTCTCGTCGAACCCGAGGAGGACCTGGACAGGGTGAGATACCTCTTGGGACCATTCAGAGATGAGGACATCAACCAGCTGAGGCAGACCGCGGCTGAAGCGAAGAGGATTTCCGACGAGCACGGTGTGTTGAAGGTGGGCGGGTGGAAGTCTTCCATTTCGGGCGGTTCATCGTTCGAGCGGCGCGGGGTTTCCGACGGCGGTGTGATGGGCTGCGATGCGATGGCGTGGCTGTCCGGGTTCGAAGACGTGATGATCCTCTCGGTCACCAAACCGGAGGTGATCCGGGAATACGCAAACATCATCCACGAATGGAACATGAAGCAGATCGAGATCTATCTCGACGTCGCCGACCCGGACATCATCTGGCGAAGGGGGTGGTACGAGACCACGGAGTTCTGGACGCCCGAGGCCTACCGGACCATCATTGCACCTGCGATTGCGCCCGAAGCCGACCTGGTTCATCAGGCCGGGAAGAAGTACGGCTACATCATCACCAGCGCGTTCGTACCCCTGCTGGATGACATGCTCGATGCGGGGGTGGATGTGCTGATCGGGCTCGACCCCGAAGAGGGCAAGGGAACCGAGCTTTCCATCGTGAAAACCAAGTTCGCCGAGCGGAAAAGGGCAATCTGGGGTGGTGTCAGCGGCGCCGTCACCGTCGAGATGGGCACGAAGGAGCAAACCGAGCGGGCCGTGATCGAGGCGCTGAGAATTCTCGGTAAGGGCGGCCGGTTCATCCTCTCACCCGTGGACAACATCCGCGAGGATACGCCCAAAGCCTGGGAGAACACGCACGCATTCATCGAGACGTGGAAGAGGCATCGCGCGGAGAACCCATGACCGAGAGGCGGAGAACATTCCGATTTACGGGCCTTGGGAGTCGGAACTGCCCTCCTCGGCGTCGTCTTCGTCCGTTTCTTCTTTGCCGGTGGCCGTTGGCGCGCTGCCGGTGCCGGAGGTTCCCACGCCGAGTTGGAAATATCTGCCCTTGAGCTTCATCACAACGCAGGTGTCCTCGATCGCCACGACTTTAGCATCGCCGATCTTGTCACCTATCCCAACAAAGGCGCCGTTGATATTCGCCAGCCGCTGGCCGGAGACGCGAACGATGCCGCTGCAATGGATCCCCGCCGGACAAGCGATGAACGTTCTAGGGCGTTTTGGTCTCGCTGTCGGTTTCGGCGGGATAGTTACCCGGCTGCGGTTGGCAGGTAAGTCCGGGCGTACCGGCTGCGTTCGGGCGGCCATGCCGGGCCCCCGTCGAGGCGGCTGCACAGAGGCTTGCTGGGTTGCCGGTCGTGGCCTTTTCGGACGTCGTCGCTTAGGCCTTTGCGGTTCAGCAGTGGCCTTGGAGTTGGCCGGGTCGGGCTGAGGCCTGGCCTTTGCCGCTGCCATGTCGGCAGCGGCGGCAGGGCTTGGCGTAACTGTCTTGCCGTCGGATGAACCCCACATCAATACCAGAACGCATACGAGCACCGCGAAGGCGCCGCCAACCACCAGCGTGGGTCTGGTGTTTTCCTTATAGAACCCAACCAGGCCAGCGGCGAGCGTTTGGAGGGTTCCCCACAACCCGGTTTCGGCGGCGAGCTGTTCGCTTTCGTCGTGCGGTGCCGTTTCTGTCTCGGCCGCGTGGCCCTCGGGCCGGTCCGCCGCGGAAAGCTCCGACGGACCAGCTGTGTTCTGTTGCTCCGGTAGCCGGCGGCCAAAAGTCGATGGATCGCCTCTTGAGTAGCCGAACAACGTCAGGCCCAGCCGGCGGCGTCCGTAGCTCGTGTTGGCTTTAGCGGCCGGTTGATCGGACTCCTGCTCGGGCGGGGAATTTTCGCTCAGTCGGCCGGCTACAAGATCTTTGTTTTTATGCTTGTTCATGCTGTGCGTTTCCGCGCGTCTAACTACATGCTTTGCCGCTGTGTGGCGTCCCTTCAGCTCAGTGAACGCGCTTTATCGAGGAACTCCCGCCAGCCACTGTGTTTTTCCTTCTCTTGCTTGGCATCGGCGCCGTCGGCCTCAGAGGCATCTGACGATTCAGTTGAGTTCTCTGAAGCGGGCGTTTCGGATTCGGCCTGGCTGGCGTCTTCTTCGGGTGCGGGCTCTTCGTCCGGCTGTGGTGAATCCGAAGCAGATTTGCCATGGCCCTCGCCTTGCTTCTCAAGCCACGCCAACAAGTGTGGACACTGTTCGGTCGTATCCTCAGATTGCTTCGCGCCGTCCTGGGAGGTCTCCACAGCGTCCAGATCGTGAATGAACTCTTGACTCACACCTCCGTTGAGTTCGGAAGGCCCGGCCTGCTGACCAGTAGCGTCCGTCTCAGGCGCCAAAGGCGTTCTTTGGGTCATGTAGTCCCCCTCGCCAAGCTGGGCGCCTTGCGACGGCTTTGAAGGCGCCTCGCCTTCGCTGGTGCCTTCCTCTTCGCCTTGAGGCTGCTGAGAATCGACCTGCGAGGCCGCTGGTTCGTCGGTCGCAGCGCCCTGTGATCTCTGCGGGGTCAAGGCCGATGAGAGGATCGATGCTAGTTTCGAAGACGATTCGTCCTTCTCCGCATCGGTTTCATGGACAGCCGCAGCCTCGCTGGAGGCGTCTATGACGACCTCGCCCTGCGCGGGTGCTTGTGGGGCTTCCTCATCGGTCGGCTCGGCGGTCTCGGCTGAATCGTCGCGGCCCTCTGTTACATCCTCGTCTTCGAGACGTTGCTTGGCCTCAGAGAGCTTCTCGACCCACTGCTCCATCTCGTCGTCGCTTGGCGCGGCCGAGTTGTCTATCTTGATCTCACTACCCGGAACGACCGGTATCTTGTATTGGGCCAGCGATTTGGTTTCCGTGGCTTCCTGGGTTTGCGTGGCTTCCTGGGTTTGCTGGATTTCCTGGGCGGCTTGCCCGTCGTCCTGGCCTTCTACTTGCGGCTGGCTTTCTTCGGGCTGGTCGCTGGGGCTCGGCTCCGGCTGCGCCGCTGCTTCTTCGGCAGGTGGCTGCAGCTTCCTCGCTTTCAGTGCGGGCTGGCGCAACTTGGCCGCAGTGCGATTCCACAGCCCAGCCACCGCGGAGTGTTCCTCTTCGGTGATGATTCCCGCCGCCGGCTCTGCCGGCTGCGAGCTTGGCTGGTCTTGCGTGGATGATTCGGCGTCTGGTCTCTGCTCCGTAGATTCCTCGGCGCTGTCGGCTGTGTACTGCCACCGCTCAGGGTTGGCCATCATTTCCTTCGCAAGTGCCCGGTAATCTTCCGCCGCGTGCGAATCGGGTGCGAAGGTGAGGATGCTCTGCCGGGAGGCCGGGCATTCGCGCATCCGCACATTCTCGCGGATGACCGTCTCAAAAACTTTCCTGGGCAGGGCCCGCCGCAGCTCAGTCAGGACCAGGCGGCTCAGGCGCGTCCTGCCGTCGTATCGGCAAGCCAATACGCCGGCCAGGATGATATTGTGTCCGAAGCCCGCTCGTATGTCGTCCAGTGTCGTCAGGACGATTTTCAACCCGTCCAGGGCAAGGATGGAAGTTTCCACCGGTACGATCACGTGCGTGGCGGCCAGCAGAGCATTGCCGATCAACCGATTGCCCAGGCTCGGGGGACAGTCGATGATCTTGAAGTCGTAGCCCTGCAGTTCTCCTATGATCCTGCGAAGCTGCCCGCCCTGGGTTGGCCGCAGATCGTGCGCCACGGAATCCAGCTTGCCGCTAGCCGGGGCCAGAGAGACCCCCGGAAGCACGCCGGGGATGGGCTCAAGTCCGCTCCCGCGCAGCATGGCGTCGGCCAGTCGCGAGTCTTCCTCGACGCCGAGCCACCTGGACGATGCCGCCTGGCCGTCCAGGTCGATCAGCAGGATTTTCTTGCCTAGTTCGCCCAGGGCTGCGGCGAGGCTTACTGCCGTGGTCGTCTTGCCCGTGCCGCCCTTTTCGTTGACGATTGCGAGAGTAACCTGTTTTTGCATCATTGTTCTGCCACCTTTTCAGCAATCCGATTTGCAGCGAAGCCCTGCACAGAGGCCTCTTGCCGGTCCCGAGTCGATGACAGAGGCTCCGGTCCGTACCTTGGTGGGAAGCGGAGAGGCTGGCCGGTCTCCCAGCTGCACAGCACCGCGCCCACCAGGGCAATCTCAAGGCCCCAATCCCGACATTTCGGGAGGTAAGAGAGGCTTCCAAGCGCATTTGGTCCGTTCCGCTTCTTGCGGAGTCCGCGAAACGCCAGATGTCGCTCTCAGGCCTCGCAAGCCCCTATGGGGCTTCAGTCGAAGCTTACGATTCATCCAGCCGGCACGCAAAAGCACCCGGCAGAAGCACGTTGCTTTTTTGCAACAATCAGCGGGGCCTTGAGGGCCCGCCGGGGAAGGAATTTCGTTGTCGAGGCAGCCTGACGTCGCTACAGTGCACCGCTCACAGGTGAGCCAAGGCGACGAGCGGGTATTTGTTGCACTCCGTTGCAGAGGCCGGACGGCAGGCGAGTCGAGCCGGCCGCGCCTTCGCTCTTTCCCGCGCTGGGTGCGGGTCAGAGACACTCACCCGGCGGATGTGAATGGAGAAGGACGATGGACTATCAACAATTCGTCGAAGAGCAGGTTGCTGAGATCAAGCGAGAGGTGGGCGACGGCATTGCCATCAACGCCCTCAGCGGCGGCGTGGACAGCTCGGTGGTGACCGTTCTGGCTCACCGAGCGCTGAACAATCAATTGAAAACCGTCTTCGTGGACAATGCCCTCATGCGCGAAGGCGAGCCGCAATGGGTCGTGCAAGTCTTCGCGGATATGGGTATCCCGGTCGATCTGCTGGACGCCCGCCGGCAGTTCCTGAGCGCCCTGAAGGGCCTGACGGACCCCGAGGATAAGCGCAACGCCATCACGAACGCCTTCTACAAGGACGTATTCGCAGAGGCCGTGGGGAACTGCGGCGCGAAATTCCTGCTCCACGGGACGATTCTGACCGACATTGAAGAGACCGTAGCCGGCATTAAGAGGCAGCATAACATCCTCGCCCAGATCGGGATCGATCCTGAGCAGTCGTATGGCTACAAGGTGATCGAGCCGCTCAAGACACTGCGGAAGGACGGCGTGCGTGAGGTTGCCAAGGTGCTTCGCCTGCCGGAGGAGATCGCCGGGCGCATCCCCTTTCCCGGGCCGGCCCTGGCGACGCGGATCGTCGGGGAGGTCACCGAGCAGCGCGTGGCGACGGTTCGGGCGGCAACGGCGATCGTCGAGGCCGAACTGGCCAAGACGGGTGCGTTCCAGTACATGGCTGTGCTGCTTGGCGACCGCGCCACTGGCATCCGTGATGACAAGCGGGAATTCGGGCAGATCATCGTCGTTCGCTGCATCGACAGCATCGACGCCCGCACGGCAACCGTCCGCGAACTGCCGTGGAAGACGCTTCAGCGGCTATGCCAGCGGATCACGGAGATTCCCGGCGTCAATCGCTGCCTGTTCGACCTGACTCCCAAGCCCCCCGCCACGATCGAATACGTTTAAGACCCCTGCGCGCGAGCGATTCTCGTCGGGGCGACCTTTGGCGCTATTTGGGGCTTCTACGGTTCGATCTTGCTGCCGAGCAGTTCCAGGACCTTCTCGTCCAGGCGGAGGTAATCTTACAACATCCCCTGAAGCCCCTGAATCCCTGCGAGGATTAATCGCGCAGCTCGACCTCCCAATAGGCGTTGTCGAGGAACTGCTTCCAGGAGGCGTATTTGTCGCTGGTTAGCCTGAGAGTGACCATCGGCGAGCGTTTGGGTTTGACCGCTTCGGCGATGAGCTTTATGTGCGCCTCCTGCGGCGTGCGGCCGCCCTTCCTGACGTTGCAGTTAACGCAACAACAGACGAGGTTGGTCCAGGCGGTCTGCCCGCCGCGGCTGCGTGGAATTACGTGGTCCAGGCTCAGCTCCGGGGTGGGATATTCCTTGCCGCAATATTGGCAGCGGTTGCGATCGCGGGCGAAGATGTTGCGCCGGTTTAGCTTGACGGCCTGGCGCGGCAGGCGATCGTAGAGCAGCAGGCGAATGATCTTCGGGACGGCCAGCTCGAACCGCACACAGCGGATCCACTCGTGATGCTCGCGCTCGTACCTCGCGCGATACTCGCTGACCTCACGCCACGAGTCGAAATCGTACGACTGATACGTGCTTTCCTCGATGGAGACGATTTCGGCGATCTTGTTGAAGAGCATGCAAAACGCACGCCGAGCGTTCACCACGCGAACCGCGGCGTAATGCTTGTTGAGGACCAGCACGTGGCTGTCCAGCGCACTGTAGCCGGTGGCAATCACTCTAACAGCTGCCTCCGATCTGCTTTCCAGAGGTCTGTAAGGCCCAAAGAAGTCGCTTACGGTCTCGCCCTGCCGCCTTGGCACACATACTATACCAGATGACGAACAGGAGACAAGGTTTCGAGGTCGCGAAATGCGGCAAGGCTCTCAACGATGCCCGCGGAAGGCAATCCGCGGGCTTTGCACAGCAGGCATACCCTTGTATTTCTAAAGCCCACCGATTGCAAATTGGTGGGCATCGTTCCGCTCACTGAAGATTCGCGCGGTTTGCTACTTCTGCTTGATTTTGCCCAGCTCGAGATGCCGCTTGCCGGGCTTAAAGTGAACGATCAGGCGTCCGAACTTCACCTCCACGCCGCCGTCGGTTTCCTCCAATTCGAGTTGGTCCTCGCCGGGCCGGCGTGTGAAGACGCTGGCGAAATACGCCCGCCCGACCACCCCGCACGACAGCCGCAATACATGGTCCGTCCGGCGCGAGCTCAGCCGGTGCGCCTCTTGCGTCACGGTCGCCGGCGTCGTCGATGCCAGTGCGAACCGCACAGCAGCCTGGCGGCCCGTAATGACGCCGGTGCGCTTCTTGGAATCCAGATCGATCTTTCCGAGCGTGTGCCAGAACAGATCGACGCGCTCCGGCACGCCGTTGTCCAGTTCATCGAGCACCAGCAGCATCTCGCCGAGCTGTTTGGCCGGCCGGACGATCATCACCAGATGGCGGACGAACTGGACGTCCTCGCCACAAGCCCCTGCAGAGTCCATGGCCAACCAACGATACGATTTGGTCGACTGGGCTTCGACGATGCTGCCCTGGGCGTCGATCCGATGGTCACGCTCGGCGACCACGATGGTATTGTGCGCCCGGGCCTGCACCTCGTAGAACTCCTCGGGAGACTGCGAGGAATATTGACTGCCGGCCGACCCATGGGCGTGGTCGACCAGGAGCATTTCGCCGTCCACCTGCATCTGGATGGAGTTCATGTCGCGCTGACTGTGGCTGGCGGCGAGGTCGCCGGTCTTTGCCGCCACGTAGAGGCCAGGTCGCGGCCAATTGTCGGCCATCGCAGCCCACCCGATCTCGTGGTAGACCTTCAGAGGCTGGAGGTCCGGAACCTCGGGAGAGTCCGCGTCGATCGGCCGAAACAACAGCGCCAAGCCCGCCGCCGACCAGCCGCTTGTGCTGACGTCCCGATGAAAAGAATAGCTGTCCAGCCACCAGGTCAGTTCCTTCAGCCCGAAGTGCTTCACCAGCAGATAGAGCGTTCCATACAGCGGCATGGAAGGGTTATCGCCGAAGCTGGCGACCTGCCCGTTGGGGGAGAAGTAGATGGGGAAGAGCCCCGTAGCGTCCATTCCGCGCCGGTGAAGTATCGTCTGGTCGTCGAGCAGCCGGCTGAGGCCCTCGCCGAACAGCAGCAGGTATCGCATGCCCAGGCCCCAGTAGCCGGTGCCTTCATCCCAGCCGCCCTCCCGGCCGAGCGCCTGGAAGAAACGCTGCAATCCTTGGCGCGCCCAGTTGCAGGCCTCCTGGCAGTCCGGTTCGTCGTCGCTCAACGCCAGGGCCGCCAGGCCGCAGCCGCTGTTCATCACCGCATTCCAATTGCTGTATGCGTTGTACCAGAAGACCTGCTGCTGGACCCCCTGGCGGTACGGCTGTATGGCCTTGCTGTGGATGGCCTGGAGTGTTCGCAGGCGGTCGGCCTCGGTGAGGTCCTCCCAGAGCCAGTCCAGAGCGACCGTCGCGGCGACGGCTGCCTCCGCCGTGCAAAGGTCCGCCGGCAGCTTAGGGCCTTTGGGTGTCTTCTTGCCGGCAGAACTCGCCTGGGCCTGGCTGTGCCACGGATCGAGCCAAGTGGTCCAGGAGATGAGGTTCTTGAGTTCCTCAATGGCCCGGCTGCGATAGGCGGCGTTGTAGTCGATGTGGTGTGCGATCAGCAGATCGAGGATGCGGCCCTGGGTTGTCCGTGCGGCCAGCTGCGCCGCACCCCACACGCCCTGTTGCCACAGCGAGCGCCACTGCGCTTCGGTGACCGGGGCGGTCTCCAGGATCAGCGAGCAGCGGCGATTGAGCCTCTCGTAGATTGTGTCGTACGGCCGCTGGCTGATGCAGTTCTTGAGGGCCGTAAGTTCCTCTCGACTTGCCAGAATCCCGCGTTTCATAGCTTTGCTCGTTTGCAATGTGACGAGACTGTAAGGCTCGGAACCGAAGCGCTCCGCCGTCGTAGTAGAATATGTTCGGGAGCCGAGAAATTCAAGACGTCATCGGAGGATATAGATCTGCAATTTCGATATCGACCTGCCCGCCTGGGCCTTACCAGCGAAACCAGAAAGCAGCGACGGCCGGCGACAGGCAGGCAGATGCCGCTGGCGGGGGCTTCGGGGCCAACCGGGATGATTGGCGTTGACCGCTGCACCGGTGGAGTTCTATGATGCCTTAGCGGCAAAGGTTCCCGACGAGCCGCAGGATGCTAGCGGTCTTGGCCGGATTGAACTGCCTAAGCGGCAGGCAAGCCAGGTCAACCGGAAAGGGATTCGGCGATCCGTGTCAAAGCCAGCCGATAGCAAATCGACGGAAAGTGCCTCCCCCGGCGATGCCTCGCCGGCCGAGTCCCAGGGGCGAATCAGCGACAGGCAGCTCCTACAGCGTCATCTGACCGGCGACGAGGGGGCCTTCGCGGTGTTGGTTGATCGCTATCGCAGGCCGCTGTACAACTTCCTGGCGCGGTTTTCAGGCGATCCGGCGCTGGCCGAAGATATCTTCCAGGAGACGTTCTTGCAGCTTCACCTCTCGGCCGGGGCCTTCGATCCAACCCGCCGCCTTAAGCCCTGGTTATTCACGATCGCGGCAAACAAGGCCCGCGATGCCATGCGCAGCCGTACGCGCAGGCAGGCGGCCCCGCTGGACGCCACAATCGCCGGAGGCGGCGACAGCGAGAGTAGGTATGCCGATCTGATGCCCTCAAATATCCCAGATCCTTCGGAATCTCTGGTGAACCTCGAGACCCGCCGGGCCGTACAAACAATCGTCCAGGATATGCCCGAGAATCTCCGGACCGTGCTGCTTTTGAACTATTTTCACGACTTTGCGTACAAGGAAATCGCGGAAATGTTGAACTTGCCGCTGGGGACGATCAAGTCACGTCTGCACGCGGCCGTGAAATATTTTGGAAAACGGTGGAAAGGCGCCGCGAAGCGAAACGGCAATGACGAACCAAAGAACCAATGACGAGACGGTCCTGATTGACTTCCTCCGGGGTGAGCTGACGGCCGGAGAGTCTCAGAAGGTACAAGACAGACTCGAACACGATGAGTCTTTCAGGCGGCTGCATGACGACATCGCCAACACATTCGCCGCGATGAAGCTTTGTCCGGAGCTGGAAGCTCCCGAGGGCCTGGCCGATGCCACTGTGGCGCGGATTCGCCAGGTCCGCCGGACCGAGGCTCTGCTTGCCAAGGAAGAATCGCGCCGCCCTGCCGTCTGGCCGACCTTCTCGCTGAGGGAACTGGCGGTAGTTGCGGCGGCGGTGATCCTTCTGGCCGTCGTTTTTGTCCCGTCGGCCCGCGAAGCCCGCAGACAGGCGGTGATCGGCAGGTGCAAGTCGCACGCCGGTCAGATCGGCTCGGCCTTGCTGACCTACGCCAATGCCAACGACGATTACTTCCCGGCGGCCGATACGCCGCAGCGTCGCTGGCTGCCGGCCGCCAACCAGCGTGCCGCCAGCAACTCCAAGGTGCTATTCAAGCTGATCCGCTCCGGCTACGCCTCGCCGGTGGTGTTCCGCTGCCCCGCCGGCGGAGAAGGCTCCTTCGTCGTCAAGGCGGAAATGATCAACTTCCCCGCCGAGAAGTTCATCGGCTATTCCTATCAGCACGCCCTGAGCAATCGCGGCATGCGGATAAGCGATCCGATCCTCTCGGCCGTGGCCGAACGCATGGTCATTCTGGGCGACAGCAATCCGATATTCGCGGCCGGCCGCTTTCGTCGCGAAAAGGTGACCTCCGGCGTCAGCGAGAATCACGGCTCCACCGGCCAGAATGTGCTCTACCTCGATATGCACGTAAACTGGGTCGAGCGCGCCACAGTCGGCGTGCGAAACGACAACATCTTCCTGGCCGGGAACATCCTGGAATACAAGGGCGATGAGCAGCCCACCGGGCCTACCGACACGTTCCTGCTGCCGACAAGTGTGGGCCCGCAGGCGCTGAGGAGATAACGATTTGCCTCTGGGGCTTGCGGCGCCGGCGAATCCAGGTTTTGACACGTCTATCTGCTTCCAATTAGAATCGTTCTTGAAATGTGCGGATGGAACGGATACCGGCGCCGGATCTCTATTGCCAAGCCCGCGAAATGCCATGCCTGGAAGTTGGGTTGCTTCTACGCCTGGAGCCTTGTCGCACTGCTGTTGGTCTTGCCGCAGTCCGCTTGCCTGTTGGCCGATTCGCCCAGCTCGCAGGTCGCCACGGCGCCCAGCGCCGCATCGGGCAAATCGAAATCCTTCGCCGAGGCGCTGAAGCTTACGGCCTCGGAAGCCACAGCCCTGGCCGACGTTCGCGACCGCGCGAGTCAACTCGACGAGACGGCCTTTTACATGATGCTCTCCAAGGCGGCCGGCATCGCCGCGCTGGCCGATCAGCAGCTTGACCTTCTCGATCGCCCGGTGGCGAGCAATCTGCTTGCCCATCCGCAGCGGTATCGCGGCTGGCCGATCCGCCTGCGCCTGCGGGCCTACCGCGTGGAGAAACTCATACCCGGCGCGGGGCTGAGCGCCTCGCCGTACTGGGCGGCGGATCGGCCGGTATGGAAACTGGTCGGCGTGGACAGCAAGAGCGACGATCCTCTAACCGGCCTGCTGGTGGTCTTCTCGATCGTCGAGCCGTCCGTGCTGGGCGCGCCCGACAGGGTCGGCGAGAGCGACGAAAGCTATTACAACCGCGGCCGGGACGTCGAGCTGGCCGGCATCTCCTACAAGGTCTACAGGACAGAGGATCTCCAGGGCAACATCCGCGATTATCCGGTGGTCGTGGCCTGGCGACTGGAGATTCCTGCCGCAGGAAAGAAAGTTGCCGAGACCAAGACGCCGTCCCGAAGCCATTTTATTTACATGCTGCTGGCCGGATTGCTGGTGATGTATCTGTTCGCCAAGCGATATGCCAGGCGCAAGGCCGCAGAGGAGTCGAGGTTTGTCTATCGGCCGCTTCGCGACGAGCTGGGCGAGCCCTCGGGCGGCCCGGCCGAAGTGTCGGCCGAGACCGAAAAGCCAACTGGCGGATCGGGCGACGTGGAACCGATGCTGAAAGAGGCCGCCGAAGAGTATCGCAAGCAAAAGGAACGCGACAATGCCGCCGGCGAAGACCGTTCGAGTTGATCTCGGGGCCCGCAGCTACGACGTTCGCGTCGGGGCGGGCCTGCTTGAGGACCTGGGCGCCACGGTTGCGGCCATCGGCGAGGTCCGGCAGGCCGTGGTCGTTTCCGATACGACGGTCGCCGAGCTTTACGGCCGCGGGGCAATGGATTCGCTGGCCGCGGCGGGGCTCGAAGCGGCCCTGATCGACTTTCCCGCCGGTGAGGACCACAAGACGCTCGCCACCGCAGGCGAACTCTACGACAAGCTCTTCGGCGTCGAGCCCGCCATCGACCGCAACTGCCTGATCGTCGCCATGGGCGGCGGCGTTCCGGGCGACATGGCGGGCTTCATCGCGGCTACGGCGCTTCGCGGCCTGCGGTGGTTGCAGTGCCCCACCACGCTGCTGGCCGACGTGGACGCCTCCGCGGGCGGCAAAACCGGCGTCGATCACGCAGCCGGAAAGAACCTCATCGGCGCCTTCCACCAGCCGCGAGGCGTGCTCATCGACGTCGAGACGCTCAAGACGCTCGCGGCCGAGGAGCTTCGAAGCGGCCTTGCCGAATGTGTCAAGCACGCCGTCATACGCGACGCGAAGCTGCTGGACTTCATCGAGGAAAACGCCGAGGCGATCCTCGCCTGCCAGGCAGACGTGATGATAGATTTGATTGTCCGCAACGTCGAGATCAAGGCGGCCGTCGTGGCCGCCGACGAGCGGGAATCCGGCCAGCGCTCGCACCTGAACTTCGGCCACACCGTCGGCCATGCCGTCGAGACCTTCGTCGGCTACGGCAAGATCACGCACGGCCAGGCCGTGGCGCTGGGCATGATCGCGGCCTGCCACATCGCAACGGGCAAGGGACTCCTCGATGCGTCGCTACAAACGCGCCTGGAGGCTCTCCTGGAGCGGCTTGGCCTGGCCGTCCGCCGCCAAGGGCTTGACGCCGACGAGATATGGCGGATCATGCAGCATGACAAGAAGGCCCGCGGCGGGCGCCTGCGATTCGTCCTGCCCACGGCCTTGGGCGCCGTTAACCTCTTCGACGACGTCACGCGCGACGAGGCCAAACAAGCCGTGGAGGCGCTGGCGTGAGGAAAATTCGAATATCGAAATTCGTATTTCGGATTTGCGTCCGACCGGAGCTGCTGGAAGCGATTTAACAACAATGACCAAGACGGATGCAGACATCAGCCATGACCTCAGCGTCGATATCGCCGGCGTGAAGCTGGCAAGTCCGCTGATGACCGCCAGCGGCACGTGCGGCTACGCCAGCGAATACGCCGACTTCGTCGATCTACGGCGGCTTGGCGCCTTCGTGACCAAGTCGATCACGCTCGCCCCGCGGGCAGGCAACGAATATCCGCGCGTCGTCGAGACACGCGCGGGGATGCTCAACGCCATCGGGCTGGCCAACGTCGGGCTGAAGGCGTTCCTGGCCGAGAAGGTCCCCGAGCTGGAGCAGTTGGGCGTGCCGGTCTTCGTCAACGTCGCCGGTACGACGATCGCCGACTACGCAGCCGTCGCCGAGGCGCTGGAGGACGTGGAAGTCGTCAAGGGCGTCGAGCTGAACATCTCCTGCCCGAATGTCAGCGCCGGCGGCATACAGTTCGGCCTCGACGCAAAGCAGGCCGCGAAGATCACCAGCGAGCTGCGGAAGGTCTGCAAGAAAAACATCCTGATCGTCAAGCTTTCGCCGAACGTCACCGATATCGCCTGCATAGCCGCCGCCGCTGTCGACGCCGGTGCCGACGCGCTGAGCCTCATCAACACGCTCACGGCCATGGCCATCGACATCGAGTCTCGCCGGCCGGTGCTGGCCAACGGCACGGGCGGGCTTTCCGGCCCGGCCATCCGCCCCATCGCCGTTCACATGGTCCACCGCGTCTACAGCACGGTCGCCAAGAAGGCCGGCGTCCCGATCATCGGCATGGGCGGCATACAGTACGCCCGCGACGCCATCGAGTTTCTCCTGGCCGGCGCGACCGGCCTGGCCGTCGGGACAGCACTGTTCGTCGATCCGGCCTGCCTGATCGAGATCCGCGACGGTATCGCAGAATACCTCCGCCGAAACGGCCACGAGTCAGTCAACGAGATCATCGGAGCACTGGAGTGCATCAACTAGTAGCCAATTTGTCCTTTTGCAAGATTAGGGAGCAATTATGATCAAGGACGGCCATACATCACGTCCCCTGGCGACAATGGAACCACTTGAGCCGCGGCTTTTGCTGTCGGCCACGCTCCAGACGTCCAGCATTGTTGATGCTCAGAGCCCCGTTGGCAGCCCCGCGATCTTGACATCGTGGGATCCCAACGAGAAGGTCGGCCCGGATGGTATCCTGCCGGGCCTGGACTATGTCGCCCCTGATGCCGAACTGTCATACACGATTTACTTCGAGAACGATCCCGTGCTGGCCACGGCACCGGCACAGGTCGTCAACATCACCGATCCGCTCGATGCGGACCTGGACCTCAGCACGTTCGAGTTGACCGAGCTGGCCTTCGGCAGTCACGTAATTGCGGTGCCATCTGGCCTGGACTACTACACGACCACGGTGGACCTGCGGCCGGAAGGTACGGATCTGCTCGTGGAGATCGAAGCCGGCCTCGATGTTCCCACGGCCACCGCCTACTGGAACTTTGTCTCGCTGGACCCCGACACGTTGGCACCGCCGGTGGACCCACTTATCGGTTTCCTGCCTGTCAACGACGAGACCCACCGCGGCGAAGGTCACGTCAGTTACATAATTTATCCCACGGCCGGCCTGCCCGACGGAACAGAAATACGCAACTTCGCCTCCATCGTCTTCGATGCGAACGACCCGATGGTGACCAACGAGGTGGTCAACACGACGCTGACGGCGTATGTACACACACTCACGCCCGGCGGCGTGACAGGCAGGTGGACCTTCACCGACAGCGATGGTGACCGGGTGACCGTCGCGCTTACAGGCCCATCGGGCAGCGCGGATATCCTGCGCGGCGTGGCCCCGGGCGAGCAAGGCGACATTATTGCCATAGTCCTCAACGGCACCGATACCAGGAACAACCTCACCATCAGGACCAGAGGCAAGAAGGCCCAAACAACGGTCGGAGACATCATCGTTCAAGGCTCGGTGCGGACCATTATGGCCAGGACGACGGATCTGCTGGGCGATCTTACGGTGGACGGCAGCATGGCGAGGCTCATCTTGAGCGACGTAGCCGACGGGCACACGATCACGATCGGCCCGGCCGACAATCCACGGGCCGGTGTGATAATGATCTTCGATAAAGTGGCCGAGCTGAGCATCTACTCCGAGATGCCGATCAAGGCCATCACGGCAAGCGAGTGGCTGGACCGCGACGCTACGCCTGATCTCATCGAAGCGCCCTGGGTGCGCAAGCTGACGATCAAAGGCCGCAAAGGCAAGGGCCAGGGCAAAGGCAAAGGCCAGGCTGGGGCTCTGACGGGCGACTTCGAGGCCGACCTGAACCTGACCGACGCAAACAATAGGGGCTATTCGCTGACCAAGCTCCAGGTGGCCGGCAAGATCATCGAAAGCCAGATGACACTTGCCGGTGCGGCCGGGACGATCCTGGCCGGCCAATGGGACGGCGGACTGCTGGACGCCCTCTGGGTCAAGAACATCATCATCAAGGGCAACAGGAAAAAGACCGGCATCGTGGGCGACTTCAGCGCAGATATGAACCTGACCGGCCAGAACAGGCGCGGCCTCTCGCTGAACAAGCTCCAGGTGGCGGGCACGATCGTGGATTCCGAGATCACGCTTGCCGGCGGGGCCGGGAAGATCATGGCCGGTCAATGGGACGGCGGGCTGTTGGAGGCACTCTGGGCCAAGAACATCATCATCAAGGGCAACAAGAAAAAGGCCGGCATCGTGGGCGACTTCAGTGCCGAGGTGAACTTAACCGGCCAGAACAGGCGCGGCCTCTCGCTGAACAAGCTCCAGGTGGCGGGCACGGCCCGCGACAGCACGGTTCGCACGGCCGGCAGCATGGGCACGATTCTGCTGGGTGCGGTCGAGGAGAGCGATTTCCTGGCCGGCTGCAGCGATACCACAGACCGACACGCAGAGCTGCCGGAAGACTTCGAGAACTTGGCCGCGAGCATCCGAACGGTGCGCATCAAGGGCCTGCGGATGCCCAGAGGCCACGGCCTGCCACGCTTCATGATCGATAGCAACTTCTCGGCCGCCTCGATCGGCACGGTAAAGCTGCTTAACATGGAGTTCGACAACGGCGGCGAGCCGTTTGGCCTGTTCGCCGCCGACCAGGGCACGGGCACGGAGATCAAGGCGGTCAACTACAGGGACACGGAGACCGGCCTGCGATGGCACTGGCCGCCGGCGCCCGGCGAAAGCTTCAGCTACCCGGACTTCGTAATCGAAGTCCTCTAACTCTATGCCGCACCCGCAGCCCGGAGCCAGTAGTCCCGGCGCGCCGGGATCGTCGGCACGACGACGTTCTTCTCCCCCTGGTCGTCGGTTCATGCTGAGCCCCGACCGGTCGGGGCCACCCGCCGACAGCGCGGGGAAGCCTCTCCCCCGCACACCCTCAGGTTCGAGTCATACCCGGGGCAAAGAAATCAGAGGTAGGTCACAATCGCTTCACTGCTTGACCGCTACTTCCCGGTCAAGCGGACCTCCTCCTTGATGCGCTGGATGTGGCCGCGGCCAAGGGCCTTGACCTCGCAGCCCAGTTCAAAGTAGCGCCGGATCCTGTCGTCGTCGAGGATGCCAAAGCAGTCCACCACGGCCAGCGGCCCGCCGGCCCAGTTGACCACATCGTCAGGGCTCAGCTGCTGGTACGGCGTGTGCGGAACGGCCAAGATGACCGCCTCGACGCCCTTCAGGCTGGCGGGCAGGTCCTTACCGACCCGAATGTTGACCAATTCTTCCTGGTTACGGAAGAACCTCGCCCACGAATGGCCCGGGGCCGGGTAGGTCTCCTGCTTCTCCAACTCGTACCAGTGGTCAACGTAGGGGTCGTGGACGCGCATCTCGGCGCCCATCTCGGTCAGCTTGCGGGTCACCATCTCACTGCCGCTGTAGCGGGTGTCGCCGACGTCCTGGCGGTAGCTGGCCCCGCAGAGCAGGACGGTGGCCCCGGCGATGTACCGTCCCATGTTCCGCAGAGCGTCGCGAGTCAGCTCGGCCACATGCAGACCGCGGGTGTCGTTGATGTCAATGGCCGTGGTGCTCATCTTGAACACCGTGTCCCCGTCGGAGAACCCGAGGAGGTGCTTGTAGGCCCAGTAGCCCAACCCGCCGTCCTTGGGCAGGCAGTAGCCGCCGATACCAGGGCCCGGGAAGATGATGTTGCTGTGCGTCGGCCTTATCTTGATGGCGTTGATGACCTTGATCAGGTCCACGCCGTTGCGCTCGGCGAACAGGCTCCACTCGTTCAGGAAGGCCAGGATCGTCGCGCGGTAGGAGTTCTCGACGATCTTGGTCGTCTCCGACTCGATCGGCCGGTCCATCACCGTCAGGGGATAGTCCTTGGTGTTCAGGACCTCGGAGAGGAACTTGACGACGCGGTCGCGTGCCGCGACCGTGCAGCCGCTGCAGACGCGCCAGAAGTCCCGGATGGAGGCGACATATTCCTTGCCCGGCATGACCCGCTCGAAGCTGTGGGCCAGCAGAGGGGTGCTCTTGATACCGCGGGCGGCGAAGGCCTTCTTCATGATCGGCAGCGCCATGAACTCCGTCGTGCCCGGCGCCACCGTCGTTTCGATCAGTGTCAGGCATTCAGGCCGGATCTTCCCGCCGATCGTCCGCATCGTCGCCTCCAGGGCCGCCATGTCCGCCTCGCCCGTGCGCATGTTGCCGAGGTCCGGCTTATTGTAGTCGCACTGCACGTCGACCACGACGCAGTCGGCCAGCTTCAGGCAGTCGCTGTTGTAGGTGGCGATGAGGGTCTTCTTGTCGTTGACGCAGCGGGCGATCATTGGATCGACCTCGGGATCCTCGGCCTTGACCGGCGAGAGGCCCTGATTGAGGACGGGGATTTTCCAGTAGCTGCGTGTGCTGGGGCGCTGGCAACCGATGACGAACTTGCTCGGCTTGTGGGTCTTCTCATCGACGGTGTCCGCGACGATCGCGGCCATCACCGCGCCCACGAAGCCGACGCCCATGACCACGACGATTTCCTTGCCCTCCTTGCGGGCCGCCTCAACCAAGCTCTGCACGCGGGCAAGTTCGGCAGCGTAGTCCTCTTCCTTCGGGATTGGGAACTTCTTCCCGGCTGGGCTGACGGAGTAGGCGGTCATGGCAATCTCCCTGGGTTAATGTTTCACGCCGTTGCGTCGGGTTCTGCACACACTAGAAAAGGAACTGGAAAAGGGGTCAACTAGAAAAGGGGGCAGGAATGTTTTTTTCCGCTTTGCACTGTAAGTTTTTTCTTTTCTCGGCCGCGCGGACGGAGCGTGGATTCCATGCCCAGACGCTTGACGATCCGGCCGACCGCGCACGGGACGCTTTTGGGAACTCGGGACCAGGGACTGCGGATTTGGGACTTGGGACTGGGGACTGGGGACTTGGGACTGGGAGCCCTGAGTCCCGGCGCGCCGGGGTTTAACGGTCGTCGGTACGACGACCTCCCTCTTTTACTGCAAGCCGCGACCAGTCGGGGCCACCGGCCATGAAGTAGCTGCTGGTAGGCTGGGTCAAGCCCGCAGGGCGACGACCCACCTTTTTCCTCTCGGCCGGATGATCCTCTCCAGCGACGGCCCGCTGTTCGACCGCAACATCATCAAGAGCGGCCAGATCCGCGCCCTCTACGTTCCCCAGCAGCTTTCCAAGCTCCAACGCCTGAAGTTCGTCCTGGCCGAACTCGACTTGCCCCTGTGCCAGCCGCGCTGCATGGCCTGCGGCGGCGAGCTCACCGAAGTGCCCAAGCACGAAGTGATGGACGAGGCCCCACCGCTGGCCTACCGCAACTGCGAGA
>SDBT01004721.1_pt1 | contig 23060 bp, 21 predicted proteins | sample 2277101 | NCBI WGS metagenome assembly SDBT01 (sample SAMN10404973, study PRJNA504765) | marine sediment metagenome | isolation source: marine sediment core GS10_PC15, 103 cmbsf | place: Arctic Ocean: Southern Knipovich Ridge | collected 2010 | reverse complement strand
GGTTAGAGTATTTAAATTTCGAGTTATTCTAGCTAAGTATATTTTTTGATTTATCGGACCGATAAACCAAATTTTGATTTTCATGCGATCTATATTTCGATGTCCAGATTCAGTTCTATTGTATGCTTGATATCCCAGTATCAGTCCAATAATTATAATTAATATAATCCACCAGAATGATACAAAGAATTCACTGAAAGATAGTAAAAACCTAGTCATAGAAGGTAGTGTTACGCCCATATCGCTGAACAAAGTACCTAATTGTGGAAGTACAAATACCAACATCGCGATTAAAATCAATATCATTACGCCGAATACAAATAACGGATAAACCATTGCAGATTTTATCTTTCCTGATAATTCATATGATTTACGCATATCTGTGGCTATTCGAATTAATATCTTATCTAAGTTACCACTTTCTTCTCCTGCAGCTATTGCTTCTGTATATAATTCGGGAAACTCTTTTGGGTGTTTAGCCAAAGCTTTCGACAAAGATATACCACCTCTTACGTCCCTGTTGATTGTACTAAGTATTTCAGAGAACCTTGGATTTTTCGTTTGTTCTTTTAATGTAAACAAAGCTTTGGTTATAGGAAATCCAGCTTTTATCATTACAGATAATTCTTCAGTAAATATTAATTTTTCTTTAAATCCGATTTTTTTAAAAAAGTCACCTAAAAAAGAAAAACTTGGATTTATCTCATTAATTTTTGTTACATATAGATTTTTATCTGTTAAAGTTTTTCGTGCATTATTTATATTATCAGTCTCTATTTCACCATTTTGTTGAATTCCGCTAGATGTTTTTGCCTGATACCGATATTTCATAATTATTCTTTAGTTATTCTCCATACTTCTTCTATTGAGGTCAAGCCATCAAGTGCTTTCATTATTCCGTCTTGCTTCATAGAAATCATACCTTCTATACGTGCTTGTTTTTCAAGTTCATTACTACTCACTTTTTGCAATGATAATGATTTTATTTTGTCACTTACATCTAATATTTCAAATATACCAATTCTTTTTTTATAACCTGAATTATTACACATTTCACAACCCGCCCCTTTAAGAAATTTTAAAGGTTTTTTACTATATATATTTTTTTCTTCAGGTGGAAATACTGCTATAGTTTTTTTAATATCTTCTAATATTTCTGGAGATATTTTTTCTTCTACTTTGCATTTCTCGCATATTTTTCTAGCCAAACGTTGCGCTACTATAGTATTTATTGACGAAGTAATCAAAAATGGTTCTACGCCCATATTTACTAAGCGCGGGATAGCACCAGCTGCATTATTTGTATGAAGAGTAGATAGAACGATATGACCAGTAAGTGCAGACTGAACTGCTAATTCTGCTGTTTCTAAGTCGCGAATTTCCCCAACCATAATAATATCCGGATCTTGTCGTACTATAGATCTCAAACCACTCGCAAACGTAAACCCAATATCGCTACGAACTTGTCCTTGGTTAATTTCAGCAATTTGGTATTCTACTGGATCTTCCAGGGTTACAATATTTACACCTACTTCCATTAATTCTTGAAGCACTGCATAGAGTGTAGTGGTTTTACCAGAACCAGTAGGCCCTGTAACAAGAGTCATTCCATGTGATTTATGAACACCATTTCTTAATACCTTCAAACTTTTACCTACTAAACCGCTTTGTTCTAGTGTTAATATTCCTTGAGATTTATCTAATATACGCATTACAATTTTTTCACCAAAAACCGTTGGAAAACTTGAAACACGAAAATCTACTGGTCTTTTACCCTCAAGTTTAAATCTACCGTCCTGTGGTAGTCTTTGTTCATCTATTTTCATATTGCAGAGTATTTTTATACGTGAAGTAAAAGAAGATTGTAATTTTTTGGGTAATGTAAGATTTTTTTGTAGCACCCCATCAACGCGAATACGTACTTCTACTTCTTTTTCTTTTGGTTCTATGTGTATATCTGATGCTTCTATCCTAACAGCATTATTTAGTACTGAATTTACGATTTTTGCAACAGGTGTATCGTCTTCAATTTCTTCTTTATCAGTTTTTTCTATCTTATTTTCTTGTTTTTCTATTTCAGTTGCAGATATTACTTTTTCAACTTTGGATTGTAATCCTGAGTATTGAGTCAGTACATTTTCAATATCTTTTTGAGTTGTAAGTGCAATTTGAATATTTGAACCAACTGCTTTACGAATAAAATTAATTGCTTGAAAATCTTCTGGATCTGCCATAGCAATTAAAATTTTTCCATCTTTTTCTTCTACTGGTACTGCTTTGTATAGTTGGGCAATATATTCAGGTACTTTTTGTAAAAGATCTTTTGGTATGATTTTATCTGAGAGATCTATATATGGAATAGCGCTTGTTTTAGTTTTTTGTTTATCAGAAATTGCTTGATCGATTTCTTTGTTTTTGATTTTATCCAACTCATCTTTATTGGTAATACCATTTGTTTTTGATTGAATATTGTTTTGATTTAGTACGTCTTGTTTTGTAGTTTCATGCCCAATTTTACCCAAAATATCCTCCATATTTGAATTAACTTCTTCTGTTGGTTTGTTTCGAACTATACTTTTTATGGTGGTACCCGGTGTGAAGGTTACTGCTTTTCTCTTGGGTATGTGCAAAATTTCAGAAGAATTTTGAGGGTTTGTAGTAGTTTTAGCGTTACGTTGTTTTACTCGAAAAGTACCCAGTCCGGAGAGTAGGGTTTTTCCTTGTTTTTTTAAGTCTTCGGAAATGATTGTAGTTAGCGAACTTAAAAATTTGTCAGCCTTATCAAATTTCTGACTAGAGCGTTTTGCTAGTTTTTGTATTAATTCACGTTTTTGTATGCCCCTCCTTTGGCTTCTTAATTATAATAACATGAATATAGATTATTCGTAAACAAGCTAAAATACCGACCTTTAAGGGTTGACTTTATCGTATTTATATAGTATTCTATTTACATATTTGTACATCAAATCATGGAGGAAAATGATGAATATACAGGAACTACTATCACTAATTTTAAGCACGGATGCTGAATTAGAGGAAGCAATTTCTGAGATAACAACAAATCCACAGTCTCTTGATTTTATGGGTGATTCTCAGATCGAAGAGCTATATACTACTCTGTCGGTTCGACTGAGGAGAGTTAAAAAAAATGACAAAAAACCGGGGATTAAAAGAGCAGGTATATTTGCGTTAGTAACTATACAGAATAGGCATAGCGCAAAAAGTCCATATAACGCGAGCATTGCTGAAGCCCTGATCAAGCAATCGCACATTTTGAAAAACACTTAAAACTAAGATCGTAAAACACATCCCGCAAATTGCGGGATCTTTTTATTTTTTAATTACATATTCATAGTTTGGAATTTATATCTAATTTGATTTATAATAAAAGATGCACAAAATTTAATTAATGAACTAGGAGGGCGATTATAGCCTTGTCTTTGTATCGTAAATGGCGACCTTCTGATTTTGATGAAGTTTTTGGTCAAGAGCACATCAAGACGATTTTAAAAAATGCTTTAATAAGCCAAAATATAAATCATGCTTATTTATTTGCTGGACCTCGCGGTGTGGGAAAAACAACTGTAGCCAGAATTCTTGCAAAAAATATAAATTGTGAGGATATGAAAGATGGGAAAAGTTGCAAAAATTGTTCAATTTGTAAAAGTTATAGCAATGGTGAAAATATGGATTTGATAGAAATAGATGCAGCATCCAATCGTGGTATTGACGAAGTTCGTGAACTTATAGAAAAAATCAAATTTACACCAACCCAAAGTAAATATAAGATATTCATAGTTGACGAAGCTCATATGTTGACCAAAGAAGCGTGGAACGCACTCCTTAAAACATTAGAGGAGCCACCAGCTCATGCAGTATTTGTGTTAGTTACAACAGAAGCTCATAAGATTCCGATTACCATTCATTCAAGGTGTCAAAGATTAGATTTTCACCGTATAAATATTGCAGATATGACAGCTCGATTAAACGAAATAGCAAAAAAAGAAAAACTCAATATAGACAAAATAGCTTTATCAGAAATTGTAAGAAATGCCAAAGGTGGTTTAAGGGATGCTATTAGCTTACTTGATCAAATTCAAACCTTTGTAGGTAATAAGATTATATTATCGGACGTAGAACTACTCCTTGGTATAACAAACAAAAAAACAATTGAAGAGTTTTTGAATAATCTATATATAGGTAAAAAACAAGAAAGTTTTCTTCTTATAGAAAAGATTTTGGAAGAGGGTGTTGATCTTGAGCAATTTATTGAAAAAGTTATTAATTTATTACGACTTGGTTTGAAAATAAAGTTTGATTTGGACGAACAATTAATCCAAGAACACGGCAAAGACAGAGTACATGAATTAAAAAAATATTTTTCTAATTTTCAAGTTAACAAAATGCTGAAAATATTACAATCTTTAATCCAGGTCAAGCGTATGACAAAAAACTCTGATATCATCGAACTTCCACTAGAGTTGGCGATATTAGAACTTGACGACAATAAGCAAGAACCAGTACTAGAAACAAAACAAGTAAATACAGATTCAAAAAAAATTGATATTCAAAAACCTCCAATAATTTCAAGTCCAAAAACCTCCAATAATGATGAAAATCTAGACTTTAATCAAATACAAGAAAAATGGATGGATGTATTAGATAAACTCAAAAATCAAAACCACTCACTATTCTCTTTAGTTAAAAGTATGGTACCCTTGAATATTGACGATAATCAATTAATCTTAGGTACTAATTTCAAATTTTACAAAGAACGGATGATGCAAACGCGAAACAGGGAAATCATATGCAGAGTTTTTGAGGAAGTATACACTACGCCTATAGGTATGAAAGTAAAAATCATGGATGAACAGGATAAAAGGGTTAGTAATAAAATAAAACAAAATCTAGACAAGCAACAACAAGTTGGGGAAGAGAAATTTATAAAAAATGTAGAAGAAGTATTTGAAAGTGAATAACATGCCAACACAAAACTCATACTCAAATAAGAAAAACAAAAAAATTGATCCTCACGTTAAATTACCACCATATAATATAGAAGCTGAAAAATCACTTCTTGGTTCATTATTATTGGATAGAGATGCAATTATTAAAGTATCGGATATTGTAAGGGGTGATGATTTTTATCAAGAAGGACACGGAAAAATATATACTGCTGTTCAAAGATTATTTGAACGTAGAAGCCCTATTGATCTTGTTACTTTAAGTGATGAACTTGAAAAAAATGAAGAATTAGAAATCATAGGTGGATCGAGTTATCTTGCTACGTTAGCCAACGCAGTACCAACAGCTGCACACGTAGTAGAATATGCAAATATAGTTTCAGAAAAATCAACTCTTAGAGGTTTGATTTCAGCTAGTTCTCAGATTACTGAATTGGGATTTGCCGAAGATCAACCAGTTGTAGATATATTGGATAAAGCAGAAAGAGCATTATTTAGTGTTTCACAAAAATATCTAAAACAAAAATTTGTACCAATAAGAAGTGTCTTAACAGAAGCATTTGACCGTATAGATGAATTACATAAAGAAAAAGGCAAAGTTCGTGGTATACCAACTGGTTTTAAAGTAATGGATAATCTTTTATCAGGATTACAAGAGTCAGATCTAGTTGTTGTAGCTGCTCGTCCTTCTATGGGTAAGACTACATTAGTTTTAAACATGGCTCTTTATGCAGCTATAAAAGAGAGTCTGCCGGTAGGTTTTTTTAGTCTAGAAATGTCAAAAGAACAATTGGTAGATAGGCTTTTATCCATGGAAGCAAATATTGACTCTTGGAAACTTCGCACTGGTAACTTATCAGAAGAAGATTTTGAAAGGTTAGGACCAGCTATGGGTGCATTATCTGAAATTCCTTTTTATATTGACGACACCCCAAGCTTAAATGTGATGGAGATACGAACTAAAGCTCGTAGACTACAAACTGAAAAAGGTCTTTCGATGTTGGTCGTAGATTATTTGCAACTTATAGAAGGAGGTTCGCGTAGTGATGGAAATAGAGTTCAAGAAATGTCTCAAATATCTAGAGCTTTAAAGGGTATAGCTCGTGAATTAAAAATTCCGGTTTTGGCCGTATCTCAACTGTCTAGAGCAGTGGAAAGTAGACCAGATAAGATTCCGCAATTAGCAGATCTTAGAGAATCCGGATCTATCGAGCAAGACGCAGATGTAGTAATGTTTATATATAGGGAAGATTATTATAAACCAGATACTGATAAGAAAAATATTGCTCAAATAATGGTGAAAAAACATAGAAATGGACCAACTGGAAATGTTGAATTATATTTTGAAGCAAATAAATTGTCATTTAGAAATTTAGAAAAGAACGTTGAGGAGATATCGGAATGAGAGATTTTTTCGCAGAAAATGTAGTGGATTGGAAAATAGTAGATAAATTTGAAAAAGAGGGTACCATATCCGGTTATTGTATGGCTCTTGCTGAATGTGATAAGCTTTTGAATTTTCTTTTGGAACAAGAGGGGTATGTTGGATTACGTACTGCTGATAAGTTAAAAACAGCCTTGGATAGGTTTGCAAGTCCAGAGGATTTATTTCGAGCTATTGAAATAAAAGCAAATGTATTTGAAAAATATGAACAAGCAATATCAATTCAAGAATTAAAAGATGCTATTCGAATATATAGAGATAGTGTAAACGATCTCGTACAAGGACAGGTAAAGGAATCAACTAGCTGGGAAAGATTTATATCGTATCTACAGTTTAATTTTTTATCAAGACCAGGTTTTTTAGCAAATTTTCTTTTAGGTTTTCTAAGTCTAATAATTTTAGTTTTAGTTTTGGATTCAACCCATTTTGGTCAGAGTTTTATTCACGTTTTAGCTAATATTTTCAAGAGCACATTGCCAGCAATGATTATAATCGCGGTTATTTTAGGAATATTTTTAGTATTCACTATACTTATTTTACTTTATAGTGGTAAAGAAAAAAGCTCTCTTCGTGAGCAAATAAAAAAAATACGTCAAGGGATAGTAAAAAGAAATTTAGCTTCTCGATCAACAGTTCGATCGAAAAAAGACAATGAATCAAAATAATTTAAATACATTTAAATCTTTATTTTTTTACAAGAACTAGATTTGACAAATGCGAAAAAATAAGGTATAATAGTAGTTGTAAGAATCGAATATTAGTTATTTAACAGGCTGTGTTCACCACCTTTTTCAAAAAGGTTACCGTTTCTCTAAATGTCTTTTGAAGTCGTTCAGATTTTAAGGGATCAGAGAGATAATAACCTTGTCAAAAGGCGCACTGCGCCAAATAATTTATTTTATATATGGTGAATAGTGCGCTTTTTTTATTTGTTTAAATGAATCTATTGTAGGTTCTTTTTTTATTCGCGTTCTATATAATGAAGTATATGTCCAATCAACAAAGCCCAGATTTTTTATCTGGTTTAAATCCTGAACAACAAAAAGCGGTACAGCTTACTAAGGGGCCAGTATTGATATTGGCAGGTGCCGGAAGTGGCAAAACCAAGGTTTTGACTCACAGAATAGCTTATCTGATACACGGTAAAAAAATTCCAGTACAGAATATATTGGCAGTTACTTTTACAAATAAAGCAGCTGGAGAAATGAGAGATAGAGTTCAGTTATTATTGCAAGACCAATCTAAACTTCCATTTTTAGGTACTTTTCATTCGATTTGTGCAAAAATCTTACGTACTCAAATTCATCACTTAGGGCTTGGACATAATTTTTTGATTTTCGATTCTTATGACCAAAAAAAATTAATTAGTGAAATCTTACAGGACATGGGGCTTGATCCAAAACAGTACCCTCCTCAAGTAATATTATCTACAATATCTGGAGCGAAAAGTGAACTTATTAATTCAATTGAATATGTAGATTTTGCAAATACAGGATTTCAGGAAATTGTTAGTCAGGTTTATCCGGAATACCAAAAACGTTTAAAAGAAAACAATGCTTTGGATTTTGATGACTTATTGGTAAAGATAGTAGAGCTTTTTAAACAAGAGCCACAAATACTACAAAAATACCAAAAACAATTTGAATATATATTGATAGATGAATACCAAGATACCAATAAAACTCAATATCAAATAGTGAAAATGTTGGCAGCTACACACAAAAATCTATGTGTAGTCGGAGATGATTGGCAGGCTATATATTCTTGGAGGGGTGCTGATTTTAGAAATATATTAGATTTTAAAAAAGATTATCCAGGTGCAGTTATTATTAAACTTGAAAAAAATTATCGTTCTACAAAAAATATTCTTGAGGCAGCTCAGGAATTAATAAAAAACAATCAACAAAGAAGTGATAAGGAATTGTATACTGATAATCCACTTGGAGATAAGATCAGGTTATACGAAGCTTATGGTGAAAAAGACGAAGCCGAGTATATATTGAATCGTATACTTGACCATATTTCAAAAGACAAATCTTTGAAATTAAATGATTTTGCCATATTTTATAGGACAAACGCACAATCTAGAAACTTGGAAGAAGCTTTTTTGCGTTCTGGAATAAATTATCAAATAATCGGTGGTACAAGATTTTATGAAAGAGCTGAAATCAAAGACATATTGGCTTATCTTCGCTTAATACTGAATCCGCTTGAGAGAGTAAGCTTAAAAAGAGTTATTAATCTTCCCACAAGAGGGCTTGGCGAAAAATCTCAAAAGTATGTTTTTGAAAATTGGGATTCAATACATTCTGAAAATATTGAAATCTCAGAACTAAGTTCAAATCAAAAAGCTGGACTAGATAATTTTATTCAAATTATAAAAAGATTGAATAAGTATTCCGAGAATCACTCTATTACAGACATTATAGATGAAATCATAAAAATAACAGGTTATCGAGATCACTTACTTACCAAATTTCCAAATTTAACCACCTATGGAATATCTGAAGGAGAGGTTCGATTAGAGAACATACAAGAATTAAAAAGTGTAGCTTGGAATTTTAATAGTGATAACTTTCAATCAGATTTAGTAAATTTCTTAGAAGAGGCCGCATTGATGAGCGATATAGATACTTGGGAAGATCAGAAAAATGCAGTTACATTTATGACCTTGCACAATGCTAAGGGGCTTGAATTCCCTGTTGTATTTATAGCTGGTATGGAGGAAAATTTATTTCCACATAGTCGAAGTATACTTGAACTAACAGAGTTAGAGGAAGAAAGGCGTTTGTGCTATGTAGGAATGACTAGGGCACGGCAAAAACTATATTGTATATATAGCCGATCGAGAATGATTTTTGGTAGCGTACAAAGCAATCCGCCATCTAGATTTATATCTGAAATTCCAGACAAATATTTTGAAGAAAAAGTTGACTTAACAAAACAAAACAAAACCTATGACTCTGATTATTTAAATAAAAATAAGAATTTTAATAACGAGCAAAAGGTTTGGCACGATGAGTATGGTGAGGGAACTATAGTTTCAATGGACGAAGATACGTTAACTATTGTTTTTCCCGGAATCGGAATCAAGAAACTAGATCGCGAATTCGCACCATTAAAGAAAATTAAATAAAAACTAACTTTCGCTTGACTGTTTTGATTGGTTTGATACTATAAAATCCAACATGAAAAAATTAATTCTTAGTATAAGTACTGTTCTAGTTTTAACAATACTTGTAGTCTCAGGTAATTATATTTTTGCTAGAGAAAAAATACAAGATTATAAGCCTGATTTTATAAAATCTGATAAACAAAACAAAGGAGAGGTGCGGGGTGTTTATTCTGAGAGAATGGAAACGGAAACTTACTATTCTCCTCAAGGCATTCTGACACTCGAAGAAGCTTATACTGCATTGGGTCTTATTGTTTATCCAGAAGATAAGGTTTGGGTGTTTCCAGACCCATCTCTTGGCGTTGGGTCGCATATAGATATTATTCGAGCACCTATTTTATATATAGATGATGGTGGTACTAAGTGGATTGGTAGAAGCTGGCAGGAGACAATAGCTGATTATATGCATGAAATAGGACTTGCTTTAAATCCAAACGATGAAGTCACACCACACCCAGGTAGCTTAATAAAAAGTGGAATGCAGGTAAGTATTAAAAGGGTAACCAAGTCTACATTCAAAGAAAATGTCACAGTTTCATATACTACGAAATATTATAACGATAATACTTTGGAAAAAGGTAAGTACGAAACAGTTCAAGAGGGAAAAAATGGTAAAAAGGAAGTCATATATCAGATAACGACTGAAAACGGTAAGGAAGTACACAAGGAAGTAATATCTGAAACTATTTTACAAAATGTACAAAACAAAGTTATTGCTCGTGGCACTAAAATACTTTATAAGTACATTGGTTCTGGGAGCTCAACCTTTGTAAACGGTTACCCATCAAATACATGTGCTTTTCGAGGTTATTATGGAAGATATTTAAGGGTTACAAATAATTCAAATGGAAAATCTGTAGTTGTAAAAGTAGTTGATTGGGGTCCTGCTCCATGGACCGGGCATTTAATCGATCTCTCTAGCGATGCTTTTTCAAAACTTGCTCCATTAGGTGCTGGAATAATCAAGAATGTAAAAGTAGAACTTGTACTTAATTGATAAACTCGCTATAGTTCTATATAATAAAATTATTATGAAGGTAGGTAAAGTCACACATTATTATGGCAAAATAGGTGTAGCGATCATTGAGGTATCTGCAAAGCTCAAAGTAGGTGATCATATCAAGATTAAGAAAGATGACGAAGTTTTAGTTGATCAAACTATTGAAAGTATGCAGATCGAGAAAGAGCAGATAAAAGAAGCTAAAAAAGGCGATATTATCGGTTTGAAAGTAGATGCACCTGTACGAGAAGATTTAGAAGTATACAAAGAATCCTAATATTTTCTGCCAAATTTAAATAGATAAAGGACCAGTAGGTTGCTTACTGGTTTTTTATTATTGGTAAAAAAATGAATTACCAGGTATAATTTAAACAAAGTAAACTTACAAAAATGGACTTATGTAATGTTACGAACTTACGAAAAACTTTAAAACAAAATGGACTTTGGGCAAAAAAAACCTTGGGTCAATATTTTTTAGTAAATAGAGAGATACTTAAATTTATCATTAAAGCCGCTGAACTTAGTAAAAACGATTATGTGATAGAGGTTGGAGCAGGTCTTGGAACGTTGAGTTTGGAAATATTGGAAACTGGAGCCAAGCTTTTGGCTGTAGAAAAAGATAGAGATATTATAGATGTGCTGAAAAAAAATACAAAAAAATACGAAGATATTCAAATACTTGAGGCAGATATTTTAAAATTATCAAATGAAGATTTAGGTATATATAAAGGATTGAAATATAAAGTTGTAGCAAATCTTCCTTATTATATTACTTCACCTGTATTGCAGTATTTTTTAGAAAAAGAAGAAAAACCGCAAGAATTAGTGTTGATGGTTCAAAGAGAAGTAGCAAAAAGAATTACAGCTGGACCAGGCAATCTATCAATACTTGCAATCTCTATCCAAATTTACGGCAAACCAGAAATAGTATGTGAAGCTTCAAGATCAAATTTTTTTCCTGAGCCACAAGTTGATTCAACGGTAATAAAGATTACGCCATATGGAAAGTTATTTTTCGATATAAAAAATAAAAAATTATTTTTTCAAATAGTCAAAGCTGGTTTTGGTGAAAGAAGGAAACAACTTCATAATTCACTAGCTGGTGGACTAGATTTACCGGAGTCAGATATTAAAAAAATGTTAGATGCTGCAAATGTAAATCCTACATGGAGAGCTGAAAATCTCTCTATTCCTGATTGGAAAAAAATTTATGATTATGTGTCACAAGAGAAATCTTTATAGACAAAATTAGGTATTTGATATACAATATACTGTTTTCTAAGTACTTTACATTGTGGAGGTAAGCGAGTTGAATATTTTAGTTATTTTAGGTTCGGTGGTTTGGGGTTTATTCGCTGGGGTTATGCTGATATTTATTTTAGTATTTGATTGTTACATTTCTCGTTCCCTAGTTGTTCGTCTTCTGTACATTGTTTTTGCACCTGTTGTTTTTTTGATTTCAGCAATCGATGATTATATTCAAAACCAAAAAAATTTTAGCAAATACGGAGGTGATTGATGATTTGGATGATTATAATTATTCTTATTTACATTCTTTCTATTTCTCTGATTGTTTATGAAATGTGGTTTCGGTATTCTGGGCGTCTTCACGAGTCAGTTTTTTTTAGTTTCTTGTATTGGGTGTTGTTTATAATTTTTGCGCCAATAATTGGTGTATTTGTATTATTTAGAATACAACAACGAATACAAGCGTACTCAAAGTCAAGGGGGTGCTTGAAGTGAAGAGTGGTCTCCGTTTTCGGATGTTCGCAGATGTTTGTCTTTGGATTTTAGTTAAATTTTCAGGTTACCTTCTTCTGATTATTGTCTTGCTTTTTGGGAGAAAAGCAGATGATATTGAAGACGAAGAATGTTTTAGCCCACCATAGTTTCTTTGGAAACGCAGGTGGGCTTTTTTATTTTTACAATATAAGATGTACAATTATTAAAAGGGACAATATATGAATTTAGGAATTTTATACATTTTGGGAACGCCTATAGGTAATTTGCAAGATATTACTTTGCGTGCTTTAGATACTTTAAAGAATGTTGATTTGGTTTTGTGTGAGGATACTAGAGTAAGTAGAAAGTTATTATCTCACTATAAAATATCTACCAGGGTTGAAAGTTTACATGCTCATACAAATCCTGAAAAAATATCTAGAATTATTCACAAGATTAGTACTGGAACAGACGCTGTTTTGATTTCAGATGCTGGGACACCTACTATTTCTGACCCAGGATCTCTATTGCTTGAAGCTGCATGGCAAGCTAAGATAAAGATAATCCCGATACCTGGTCCGTCAGCTGTACTGTCTGCAATGAGTATATCTGGGTTTTCTGATAAAAGTTTTCTTTTTTTGGGATTTATACCTAAAAAAAAGGGGAGAGAAAAATTTATTAAAGAAGTTGTCGATAGCAAATATCCGGTAGTATTATTTGAGTCTGTTCATCAAATAAGTAAACTTATAGAACAATTAAAGAATTTTTTAGATTTAGAAAGAAAAATATTAATCGCAAGAGAACTGACCAAATTACACGAAACAGTATATAGGGGTAAAATCCGCGATTTAAATATTTCAGACATTGGTCAGATCAAGGGTGAGTTTACAATAGTTATTGATAAAAGATGAAAAAATTTTATATTACAACCCCAATTTATTACGTAAATGCAAAACCTCACTTAGGTCATGCGTATACAACTATAGTTGCAGATGTACTAGCGCGATTTCAACAGCTGCAGGGTAAAAAAGTTTTTTTTGCTACCGGTACTGATGAGCATGGAATAAAGATCGAAAATAAAGCTCGTGAATTAAATAAAACACCACAAGATTTTACAGATGAAATCTCCAAAACCTTTATAGATACATGGAAATCTTTAAATATTTCAAATAGTGGTTTTTTGCGAACCACAGATAAAGCACATACAGAAGCAGTGCAAAATGCTTTAGTTGAAATGCATAAAAAAGGCGATATTTATTTGGACAAATATGAAGGATTGTATTGCCAGGGTTGTGAACAATTTAAAAATAAAAAAGATTTAATTGACGGTAAGTGTCTAGATCACGACACTGTTCCTGAGGAAATGAGTGAAGAGAGTTATATGTTTAAGCTAAGTAAATACCAGAAAAAATTACTAGAATTAATTGAAAAAGACGAATTCAAAATACGACCAATTGAAAGAAAAAATGAAGTATTAAGTTTTTACAAAAACCAAGGTTTAAATGATATATCATTTAGTCGCAAAAGAGTTAAATGGGGTATACCTTTGCCTTGGGATAAAGAATATACAGCGTATGTATGGACTGATGCATTTTTAAATTATTTAACAATACTAGGTTGGGATGGAGTTTCTAAGATACCTGTTGATTTTTGGCCTGCTGATTTACAGTTAATGAGTAAAGATATTTTACGAGTACATGCAACTATTTGGCCAGCTATGCTTTTGTCTTTAGATATTCCATTACCAAAAGAAATATTTGTACATGGGTTTTTTACTATTAATGGACAGAAAATGAGTAAATCCTTAGGAAATGTAATTGATCCAAATGAATTAGTTGAAAAATTCGGTGTAGATGGTGCAAGGTATCTTATTTTGAGCCAATTTCCATTTGGTCAAGATGGTGATATAAATCAAGATCGATTTGTAGAAAAGTATAACGCTGATCTTGCAAATGATCTGGGTAATCTAGCTAGAAGAGTGATGGTCATGATTCAGAAATACAAACTACAACAAAGAATTCAGAAATCCAAAGTAAATTTAGAGTTAACCTCAAAGTACTTGGGTAATCTTGAAATATACGAAGCTTTAGAAATAATCTGGAAAAAAGTTCGAGAATCAAATAAATATATTGACGATTCAAAACCTTGGAATTTGGCAAAAAAAGATCCCAACAAATTACTAGAAGTATTACAAAAACTATATTTAAATCTTGAAGTAATATCAAGGAATATTCAACCATACATACCAGACTCAGCAATAAAATTACAAAAGTCATTAGAAGATTTTGAGTCTATCAATCTCTTTCCAAAGATTGATTAATATATCTTTAAAGGTAGGGACATGCAATTAATAGGATATATATTAGCAAATATTGTTTTAGCCTATTCTTGGGTATACGACAAGATGATACTTTCTCGTGAGAGGGTTGAGCATAGAGCCTTTCTAGTAATAACATTTTTTTTCGCGTTTGTGATCGCTGTTGTGCTTTTTCCGATATTTGGTTGGATACAATTCACTGAACTTAGCTATCTTCATTATTGGTTATTTGTTGGATCTATAGCTATTGCAGTTTTATATAATTACTTACTTCATAAATCTATTCAAAATCAAGCTTTGTCCGAAGTAGAGATGTTTTTGTGGTTACAGCCTCTTGTCACTATTTTTATAGCTAGTTTATTTCTTTCAGGTGAACAAAATCCAAATATCGTATATGCAAGTATAATCGCAGGAGTTGCTATTTTTTTAGCTCATATTGAAAAAAGACATTTCAAGTTCAGTTCTTATTCGTTGTTTATGTTTATTGCTATTATTTTGATGAGTCTTGAGGTGGTCGTGTTTCGATTACTTCTTGAAGTAGTCTCACCTATGGCTTTGTATACTCTTCGTACTGGATGGGTGTTTCTAATATATTTATTTATATTTGGTATTCCTAAAAAAGGTATGCAAGCCAAAAAAACTAAAGAACTCGTTATATTAGCAGGTATGTGGATATTTTTTAATTTCTTCATGTTTACTGGTTATAAAAATTTGGGAATTGTTCTCACAACCTTAATTTTTATGGCTTCCTTAAGTATTACAGCAATATTTGGTTATGTATTTTTGAATGAGAGACTAAAAAAACGTCAAATTTTAGCAACTATCGTTATAATAATTGCTATAGTTTATGCACTTAGAATAATTCCTATAGGATAAGATATGTTCATAGACAGTCATTGTCATCTAAATTTTCAAAAGTTTAAAGAAGATTATAAAGACGTTATAAAAAAAGCTCAAGATACGAATGTTAGAAAGATTGTCAATGTAGGTTCAAATCTTAAGACTTCTGTGAAAGCTACTGAGATAGCTAAAGAGTTTACGGGTATTTGTTTTGCAAGTGTTGGACTGCACCCTACCCATGTTCTAGATGAGGTTTTTGATAGTAGATTTGAAAAACTAGCTCGAAGCAGAGAGGTTGTAGCGATTGGTGAGACAGGACTTGATTATTTTCGCATATCTGGTGGTAACGAGAGCAAAGAAGAACAGAAAAAATTATTTATTAAGCACTTAGAATTAGCAAAAAAATTGAACAAACCAGTAATACTGCATTGCCGTGATGCATACTTGGACCTCTTACAGAATTTAAAAGAATTTGACAAAAACAAAAAACTTAAAAAAGTTTTACATTGTTATGATGGAAACATTAAACACTTACATGAATTCTTAAAACTCGGATGTATGATTTCATTTACTGGAAATTTAACTTACGGAGACACTAGAGATGAAGCAATTAAACTAATCCCGACTAATTTACTTATGATTGAAACTGATGCACCATATCTTGCACCTGTACCTTATAGAGGTAAAAAAAATCAACCAGCTTATGTAATTGAAATTGCAAAATACATTGCTCGAATAAAAAAAATCGAACTAGTAAAGTTAGAAAAAATATTACAAAAAAATACTGAAAAGTTATTTAATATTTAATTAAATAACTTTGGTTTTTTGCTGTATATAGGACAGATATGTTTGTATTCACACCAATTGCAAAAGCGATTTTTTTTTGGTGCAAAATCGGTTTTTTCTATGTTTTCAATAAATAAGTCTATTCGTTTATGGAGGCGATCTATATGTTTTAAATCTCGAGAAGTTTTTAAGGTTTTGTTAAATTTCAAAAAATGCAAAACTAATACAATCCCCTTATTTTCTGGAAAAAGATGTTGGGCTGCCCAAAAATAGAATGATAGCTGTATGTCATAATTTAGATCTTGGGGGGTAGGTAGTCGTTTGCTGGTTTTGTAGTCAGTTATAATTATTTGACCTTCGCGTGTTTTATTTATCCGATCTATTTTACCTACAACCTTATGTTTTTCTTTGTATGGAATTTTAAAATACTTTTCAATACTTACTAAATTTTCAGTAGCGTGCATGAAATGATCTTTGAAAAAATCAGCAATAATTTTTTGTGATTCCTTAAATTTTTCAAAATTTTCTTCTAAATTTCCAAATCGATTATTCTCCCAATCTCTTTGAAGACGAGCTAGAGCATATTGTATCGATAGTCGTGGGTATTCTTTGACTATTTCTTCAAGAATCGAATGCAGTAAACTTCCATACCAAAGCGCATCAGGGGTTACGACCGGTATACGATCGATCTGTTGGTATTTATATTTAGCTGGACATTGCTCAAAGCTACTAAGCGATGAATATGATAGTTTCATATATTTATTCTTAAGATTACATTATATAGTTATATGATAATTTATTCAATATAACAATTTTCACATAGCTGGAATTTAAGCAAAAAAGTTTACACTCAGCCATGAGGGTAATAGGGGAACAAAGAAAGATATTGATTAGTGATTACTATAGGAAAAATACGTCTTTTAGTTGAGTTACGTAGTACTGTGTTAAAATTATACATATGAAAAAGATATCTATTTTAGTTGCAAATAAATGTTTTGGTAGCTGTGAAGGCTGTTATCTTGATAAAAGGTATGGCAAAGAATTATCAGTAAAACAAATAATTAATTTTGCAAAATTATTAAAAGAATTAAAATACGAGGCAATTACTCTTAGTGGTGGTGATCCCTTAATAAGAAAAGATATTGGTGAAATTATTTCTTTAATAAAAAAACTAGGATTTATTATTCATTTAGATACCATCGGTAAACCACTTTTAGATGAAAGTTTTAGAAAATATTTTAAATTTTCAGATATGTCAAAAAGTATTGATCTTATAGGGATTCCATTTGACGGTAGTACGAGCGAGATATTCGAGTGTTTTAGAACAAATACAAAAAATATGAACTATGAAACTCTCAAAATACTAGAATTATTAAATAAAAACAAATTTATAATTAGTATAAATACAGTAGTTCATAAAGGTAATATCAATGATCTAAATAATATATATCTTATAATTACTAATTTCTCAAAAGTAGTTAGATGGGAATTGCATCAATTCGTACCTCTTAGTAAAAAAGCTAAAGCACTAAAAAGAAAATTTGAAATTTCTGGTTTAGAGTTTTCTACAGCAGTTAATAATATCAAGAATAATAGAAACATTATTGTTAGTCCAAAACTCAATAAAAGAAAGCTAAATTTTTTATATCTAGATTTTAATGGAAATTTTATTAGAGTCAAAAATGGAATAAAATCAACTATATTTAATATTTACAAATTAAGTAATTCTAATATTAAAAATAAACTAAAGTCTATAGTTTAGCATTTAATCAAAAAAGACCTCAAAATAAGGCCTTCTACTTCTGTAAAAAGTGTTGGTGGAGCTGCAGGGCAAAAGTTTACACCCACTCCTGGAGGAAGTAGGGAGGTGGAAGAAAATACTTATTAATGACTTTTATAGTTCTAAGACATCCCTTTAGGTGTTTACATAAAGAAAAAGCCCCGACTTGATGTCGGAGCGAGTGATTCAAATAGAAGCTCAGGTGTTAAACCTCCTGGCAGGCCCGAGATCGCCAATTAGCTTGGCTTTCCACATAAAACTACGAACATCATCGTCTTGACGATTCTCGTACTTACAAACCTTAGCAATCTCGACGATATAAACCGTAGACTTCAAATAAGATAGTTGTTTCAGCGCATTCTGGACCAGCTTTTGTTTTCTTAAGTCCCTCAACAACCTTCTTCTGAAAGTGGTTAGTTGAGAAGGCGTAGGACCTGAAACTGGGGGTGCGATCGAATAAATTAACGCACTCTCATTGGCACATATGAAAACGTTCGCAGTTATAAGCATGTCGTGTCCCTGATACTGGAAAAAAAGGCTTCGATCAGCAAGAGGATCGTCCCACGTGTGATCCATACTGGAAATAAGAGTAATGGTGTTTAGTAGTTCGTCCAGTGATTTAACTCTGATAATCATTGTGTTTGCCTCTTTTTGGGCATAATGCGGAATTGGTAATGTACTGATTCTAAACAATTTATATTACCAGAAAATTAAGTTTTTGTCAATCAAAAAAGACCTCAAAATAAGGCCTTCTACTCCTGTAAAAAGTGGTGGTGGAGCTGAAGGGTAAAAGTTTACACCCACTTCTGGAGGAAATAGGGAGGTGGAGAAAGATTCTAATAAATGATTATTATAGGAGTAGGACATCCCTTTAAGTGTTTACATAATATGTAGATTATGGTATATTTATACTCTTATTATCTACTAAACAAACAAAGTTTAGTAGAAGACCTTTAACATCTCTTGGAGGCAAAAAATTGACTAACAAAAGTCTCTCAGTCTGCATTTTTTTGTTACTTTTGGCAATAATGGGTTTACTGGATTCAAGCTATATTACATACCGTATTTTTACGGATCCTGTTTTGAGCCCAATCTGGGACTCGAGCTACGGAAAGATCTTTGGTGTCTCGGTTTCTATTCTTGGTATTGTGGCTTATGTATCGATTTTAGTCGCAGTATATGTCTCAATGTCTACTGCCAAAAGATCAGTAAATATACTTAGTATATTAACACTAAGGATTCTTTCGGGGATCGGTGCAACCTTCTCTGTTTACTTGATGTATGTTTCTCTATTTATAATTCATAACGTTTGTCCTTTTTGTGTATTTTCAGCGGTAATTATGAATATAATATTTTTTATGTCTTTAACTATCAAATTCTTACTGGAGGAGAATTCAGATGTTTAGATCTTTGACTGTTACTCTGATTTTATTTTTAAGCATTTGTCTCTGTGGATGTGGATCAAGTGGTACGAAGATTCCTTCCGAAACAGAAGACTATGTGATGAAGTGTGGATGTTTTGGGGGGTATGGAAATCAACCGGATTTAGTTAATCAGCTCGAGTCCATCGGTGCATTCGGGTTTCACGAGCTGGATGTTAGTCCAAATTTACCAATGTACGAGGGTTCTACGTCTTTTGTTGAACCAATATTAATTTATGCAGGTACTAATCAGGCTGAAACGATAAAATTACGTTGGAAAATTAACGGACAAATTTACGAAAGCGTTGTTAATGTAAGCGAGGTAACGATTGTTTTGGAAGAAACAGCAGTTCCGCCCGAAGTTCGGTGGAAGTGGACGCTTTCAACAATGCAAGCACTTGAACCTCCGGAGTTGGACGATATTGGTTTCTTGGCAAGTAACCACACACAACTTATTACTATTCGTATGACCTCCCTGCAATATTCGGAGGAACTTTATCTTCCTAAACCACAATAAGAAAATTCGATACATAGTTCGAATTTATGGATTTTTGCAAGATTATTTCAAAAACTTTGCTCGCCTTTTGGCGAGCTTTTTGTTATCAAAAAAGACCTCAAAATAAGGCCTTCTACTTCTGTAAAAAGTGTTGGTGGAGCTGAAGGGTAAAAGTTTACACCCACTTCTGGAGGAAATAGGGAGGTGGAAGAAAATACTTATTAACGATTTTTATAGTTCTAAGACACCCCTCTAGGTGTTTACATAAAGAAAAAGAGGTCTTTACTAGACCTCAGTGGTTTGAATTTAGTTAACTTAGATTAGTCTCCGGCTGTAGCTTTAATCTCGGCAAGTACTCTGCTTATCTCGCCCGGTTCGCTGTAGCCAGCAACAACACTAATATCCTTGGGCTTACCGATCGCTGCTGCAACATCAGGGTCGAGCGGTTTGTCGGATGTTACCAAAAGTCCCTGACCACACGGAAGGGGCTGTTTCCCAATGGGAACGATGTTGTGTTCCTCCATCATTTCGAACGGCACATATTCCCGCAACTCTTCCGTATATTCGTATCCTGTGAGATCTACGGGCCAACAGGCGTCGCTAAACGGATCAGCGGTCATCCATCCCTCGCTGTTTGCAATGGTTTCGTCGATTTTTGTTTTGTAGCTCGACAGACCTTTACAAGCGAGAGCGATCATCCCCGCAAACAATTCGTCGATTTCCTGTTTGAATCCGCTGACTGCAACTACGATGCCGTCGATCACTACGCTTCCGTAGTATATCGTGTCTCCTTCTATTAGAAGGTGGGGTGCCGTAAGTTGAATAACCCGCGTAGAAAGCCCTGTTCTCCACGAGATCTCAGCTTTGGAGCGAGCGATCTTCTGGAATTCATATTTCCAGTGTTCGGGGTCTCCGTGAGAATATTCATATAGAATACTCCACTGAATATCCGTGTGTTCGCTCCACTGGCAAAGTGGATTTACGATCACGACGTGGAAGCCAGAATAGTTTCCGAGCTTTCCTGATTCAATAGCCGCAAGAATTGAAGGCAGTACAAGATCGATTGCTTGTTTAGCCATAATTCGATTCAATGTTCGGCTCATTAACATTTTTTGATTTTCCTCCAAGGATTTTCTGAAGATATTGTAATGTAACAAATAACGAATAATTATACTTTAAAAACGCTTGTTTGTCAATCAAAAAAAGACCTCAAAATAAGGCCTTCTACTCCTGTAAAAAGTGGTGGTGGAGCTGAAGGGTAAAAGTTTACACCCACTTCTGGAAGAAATAGGGAGGTGGAGAGAAATACTTATTAATGATTATTATGGAAGGGGAGCACCCTTAGTTGATTGACACCGTATTACTTATATATTATAATTGTTTATTATTAGTACAATACAATTGAGGTGAAAAGTAATGCCCAAAAAGAATACCTTAATAATTCTGACTCTTAAACAGTACTGTTTTTTATACGCATTGTTTGCTGAGTCTTTGAGTGACGCAGAAGAAACGAGCCGAAAAAATGCGAGGTTATTTGCTAATACTAATTTCAAAGAACTAACTATATGTATTTCCTCGAGCACCTCGCATAAGTATATTGCATTATTTATTAAGAAGAAGTTGATCGTTAGGACTCGAAGAGAGTCTAGAGCTGAAATTACTGGTAGGGGCAGACCTAGAAGAGCCTTTTATCGATTAACAACCAAAGGCGAAGAAGTATTTGAACATAATAAAAAAGCCTACTCTTTACTTTCAAAAGATCCTATACCCGATTAATCCCTCGGGTATTTTTTTATATCCCTTTAGTTACTTACATAAAGAAAAGCCCCCATATTAGGGGGTGTTGTTTACTTTATTTGATTTGAAGGGACTTTTTGTATACATTAAGCCCCGTTGATTTTGTACTATTTAACAAATAAAGTATAGCATAAGACTCTATGCTTGTCAATACTCTCAACAGGAGTATCTGGTAATAAAAAAATAGCGTCTGATATTGACGCTATTATGATGTGTTAAACACGGCTTTTGCCTCCTATACGATTTCAACCGATTCAAGACCTGGGCTCAGTCTGTTGATAAACCAACCTTTGTCGAATTCATCGGGGACAGTCGTTATTACTGTGCGATTGGAATCATTGTCCCAGAACCCAGAAATACCTACCGCATACATTGTTGCCCAATCTGATTCGGCAAGTACTAGCATTCCTGCTTGTGCTCCCATAGCAAGATAAACTACAGCAGCTTGCGTAATGTCGTCCAGCGTACCTTTTTGACCAGTTCCGTTTTTGAAAACTAATCGAAGTTGGTCGCCAGACTTTGCTTTTGTAACAATGTCTGTTACGACTGATGTTTCCATAAGGATCACCCTTTTTTATGATGTGATGTTCAAAAAATAACTATTAACACTATCACGAAATAGCCAATTTGTCAATCAAAAAAGACCTCAAAATAAGGCCTCCTACTCCTGTAAAAAGTGGTGGTGGACCTGCGGGGAGTTGCACCCATAGATAAATTTGCGAAATTCCTACTATATTTACATCATCATAATTTTTAATTTGCATGGTATTTGTTAAGATGTATATAGATGGAAAATATTGAAAAGTATTACAAGCTTTCGGCAGCGGAAGTGCTTCAGAAATTAAAAGTTAGAGATACTGGACTTAATCAGCCCGAAGTCGAAGATAGTAGAAAAAAATATGGACCAAATATTATAAAGGAAGGTGCTAATTTTTCTATATGGAAATTGTTTTGGGCACAGCTTTCTAGTCCTTTGGTGTATATACTAGTATTTGCTTCTTTTCTTACTTTTAGTATCAATCATTATATCGATTCCGGAATTATTATCTGTATCGTAATATTTAATGTTGTTGTAGGGTTTTTTCAAGAGTATCGCGCTGAAAATGCTACAAAAATTCTAAAGAAACTTTTAATTTATAAAGCTAAGGTTTTGAGAGACAACAAAGAAAAAATTATCAATTCTGAAGATTTAGTCCCCGGTGATATATTAATTATTCGTGCTGGAGATCGAATTAGCGCTGATGCAAGAATTATCAAATCTCAAAATTTACGTGTAAATGAGGCGGTTTTGACTGGAGAATCCAATTTAATAGAAAAA
>SDBT01004720.1_pt1 | contig 23063 bp, 79 predicted proteins | sample 2277101 | NCBI WGS metagenome assembly SDBT01 (sample SAMN10404973, study PRJNA504765) | marine sediment metagenome | isolation source: marine sediment core GS10_PC15, 103 cmbsf | place: Arctic Ocean: Southern Knipovich Ridge | collected 2010 | reverse complement strand
ATGAGCCACCCACCTGGTGCACGACGGTGGACTATGCCCCAGATGGATCGCAGTTTCACTTTACGGTTTCGCATAGATCTTCAGCTCCCCTGCGACGACCCCAACGTATATTTTGTAGTCCCCCGGAGATCCTCCAGATTTAACCCCGCTGTCGCCCCAGAAAACAATGTACTGTTCACTCCAATTCTGCTGCTCAACCTCGGCGCAGAATAAACCTCTCACGAAGACGCTTAGGCGAGGCGTGTGGCTGATGATGATGCCCCAGGCGTTTAGCCTTATTCGATGACCGTGAGACCAGTAAACTCGTAGAGCTGATTGCATTGGTAACTCCGTATGTCTTTCAGCGGCTTTTGCCAGACACAGTAGATCAATGGAAGCATCGGATTACGGTCGAGGGCATAGGCGCAAAACATGCCCAGGAGTTCAACGTCTGCATTTACCAAGCTGTGGCCCATGACGAAAGAGATGCTGTCCTGCAGGTTGATCTTCATAACAGCACGATTTCCCCTTCGATGATTTGTACGTTGTCTTCGCCATTTGCTCCCACGACCACATCTTCGAATCCTTCATCTAGATAGCAGAGCACATAGACGTGGAAGAGACAGGGATCGTTGAAGTAAATCTCGAAGCCTTTGGGCATGTCTTTGATGAGCATGAGGAAGTTCATCGTACAGTTAGCTCCCCATCATGAGTCACGGAGTGAACGTACCCGTAGTTCCGGTAGTTCTCGTTCGGATTCCATGCAGTTCGCAGAGTGCAATGGCTAGAGTGAATGCCAAACCGGACCTCTGCTGTCACGTGAAAGAATCCCTGGATGATTACGAGGAATACGGCGTGGTAGGGAAGGATTGATAGCATGTTCATTTCGGCACGATCTCCCCTCCTTTGACTCTGCACCCGTTGATCATGTTCTTGCCTGGGTGGTCGATCAGCCACTTCCCAGTCGTCTCTGCCATCAAGCCCCCGATGGCGACCCTTGCGTGGAACAGATATGCGAACCACACGGTGATTTCCGTCCCATCGGGAAGAGTTTCTACGATATTCATATGACACAAAGCTCCCCATTGATGATTGGAAGACTGACGCGAATGGGTTCCACGTCCACGGCAGACACGTATGCCAGCTCTGTCGTGTGTCTGATTCCGTCAATGACGCCGCGAATCTCGGCGCAGAACATGCCATAGAACTCCACCTGGAAGCAGGGCCTATATTGTCTCATGACTTCGAAGGCGTTCATGTCAGCACAATCTCTTTTTCTGTGAACTTCAACCCTAGTGGGCGATCCGGGCTGGTGCCAATGGCCAGACATATTCCCTGGAAGGCCCAGAAGTAGTAGCCGGTGAACGCATGCTCCGCTTCCACCGTGAACAGTCCGAGGAAGTCGAATCCGTACCAGTGCGTCTCGATGCATTTGTGTATTGGATGTTTCATGTTAGCTCGATCTCTGATGTGCCAACGGTCCGAGACGGCCACTTGCCGCCGTGCGCCGGAGACGAGAAATGGTGGTTGTGCGAGACTTTAACGTCTCCCATCAGGATGTGGAATCCACTCATAGACACAACTGTGGCGTACGAAGAGCGGCTGCTTCTGCCGAGGTCCCGCAGTCTGGCACTGAACAGGAAAAAGGTGAGGTGCAGGTGGAGTGAGGGAACTTTTGTAAGAGTCATTTGACCACGAGCTCCGAGGAGTTGAGAGTCTTCCCAGGACTTTCGTAATGTTTATGCAGGGCTACACTCCCCCTGGAAATGATCATCTCATGTGGAATGCCGCCACTCACGATTCTAGAGTTTGTCATCGTGAACGCGCTTTCTCCGCTGTGGTAGAGGTATTGCGTGACTCCGGCATGAAAAAGACCGAAGGATATGTACATGGCCCCGTAGGGCAGTGATGCGAGTATCATTTTACGATCCTCAGGCTGCCGTCCAAAGTCCTGCCGAACTGGGGGTACGCTTCGATGCCCTTGCCATCTTTCCAGTCGAGGTTGGCCTCTATGTACACTCGGCAGGGCTCATCTCTTTTCCCTGAGGGATAGCCGTCAATGAACTCGACCACCATCCTTGCCGTGAACATTCCGTTAAACCACACGCTTTTCCATCGAAATGCACGCATGGCGAAGTGAAGGGTATGCATATTCATTTGAAAAACACTCCCCTCTTTCTATCTATGTGAGCGATAGCGTACGCATTATCAGCGTACTTATTTTCCTGCCTGGACCACCACTGGACGTTGAACGTCTTCATCACCAGGTTGTCCCTCCATGGAGTTACCTGAACCGTGAAAATGCCAAGGAATTCATAGGCGTGAGAATGGCCCTCCAAATAGGAGAGACCTTTCGGGATTGGGACGGTGACGATTCTCATTTGATCGCGAGCTCCAAGGTTACCGGACCGGTTCTGATGAATTCGTACTTAGCCATACGGGTAAAGAGATCGAACTCTCGGCCGCCGTATACTCGTATATCGACACCGGGCGTGGCGGTATCCTGACACATCAGGTCCACGCAGAAGAGGCCAAGAATGTCGAACCGGACGAACCACAGCATGGTGGAGTTCTTGGCGTTGCTGCCGACGTGCACCCAGAAGTTGGAGAAGTTGTTGCAGACACTGGTGGGTCGGGACTTGTTGTTTACGATGCTCATATCTGGCCCACCGGTACGATGTTAATGAACGTGACGAAGAAGCGAATGTCCCAGCGGGCTTCTTCGGGGAGGCCTTTGTCTTGGCCCCAGTCAAGCGGAGCCGGGATGGCAACACATGGAGGGGCGTAGGCAATGGCGCTATGCCTCGCGTCCAGCAGGTCCTGGTGATCGCTCAGATCCAGTATCAGACCCAGCGTGATGGCTTCGTGGAGCATTGGGAAGACGGGTTCAATCTTTCTCATCTGCACTTCCCCTGAAAGGTGAAGACGCCAACCCGATGAATGTCAAAGTACTCCACCCTATACATGTGGGTCCTCATCATTGTGACCCAGATCTTCACGATTGGACGGCATGTGATTCCACAGGCGAACATAAACTCGAACCCCGCCCAGGTAGAGCTTTGCCGAAGAATGGAGCGGGAGTGACTGGTAATCATGTCATCAGCCTGTCCATCACCTTGTCCGGGGTGATGTTCATCAGGTGCTCGGCCATGGCCTGCATGGTGGCGCCTTCCATACAGAAGATGCCCAGCGTGTAGATCACAACGTTGTCGAAGTCTTCTTCGTCGGATACGAGGTGGATGGGCGGATCGAAGGTGGCATCGGCGTAAATTTCGTCATCAAGAAAGTCAAGGGTGTTGGTTCCGAATTCGACGTTGTGCCGAAGCCGGAGCTCTACTGTGTTGTTCATATTATTCCTCCGAGTCCTCGGACAGTGAATAGCTGCAGATCCAAAATCGCGATCTTGGGCGAGTCTGGAATTGGAAACGACGGGGACAGCATGCAGGCGCCCTGGTACTCGTGCTCTATCCTCCCAGGACGGACGTGCCGCACGCCTTGGATGTAGTACCTGGCTAAGCCGCGAGAAGTGTTCTTCCCTATCAGGTTCCCGAGGATCCAGTCGTTGTTTCTCATCGCTTCTGAACCTCTCCGATAATCGTGAACAGCTGAAAGTCATCGATCAAGACTTGGTAGTCCTTGCCGAGGCTCAGAGACCAGCTTTGTCCCAGGCGCCACCCGCCGTGGGGCGTGCTCCCTGCGGTGGCGACAACCTCCCAGCACATGAGTGTGATCACGGACTTCATCAATTGCCTTCTGGGATCTCTTCGATTACGTCTTCAGGCGATACGGGGATGTAGGGATTGAAGGAAGGCTTGGCAAGGTCAAAGAATTTGGGATAGCCAGCGGGAACGGCCTGTTTCTTCCACACGTATCCTAGGAGGCAAAACATATGGTGAGTCGCAATGATGGTGACTCTGAAGGCTCCAAGGTCCCCGAGGATCCAGCCTGGGTTCGGCGTGCGGACTTGAAGATTTCCCAGGGTGAACGGCATATTCATGACGGGATCCTCTCTTAGCCGCTTATACCCTAAAAAACGGGCGTGGGCCCGTCTAGTATTGTTTAACTCTGTTTCACAATTTCATTATAGCCCTCGACGTTTCCCTAGCCCAGGTATCCTGCCAACAGGGTCAGGGACAGGCGTAGAATCCAGATTGACATAAGTCCTCCCTATTCCCTGTGGAACAGCTTTTTGATTACTCTTCGCACCGCATCACGATCCTCTTCTGTTTCGGCGTCCTCCATGGTTGTCTTCTCAAGTTCCTTCGCCATAGCCTCAGAAACGTCACCGAGAAAGACAGAGCACTGCAGCCTCAGCTCTTCCAGCGTACCCTCTGGATCCTGTATGATTCCATCCTGGTGAAGCTCCTTGAGAAGATCCTCGATTCCGTCTCTCCAGAAGTCTGCATCGTGCCTGGCGAGGACGCCGATTCTCATCATGTCGTTGGCCTCGTCCGTGGTGTCTCCCAGCTCCCTCTGGGCCTCCACAGCGAGCTGCCTGGCTTCCTCGGCCGCCTCTTTCCATTCGATCCATTGTCTGCGGAGGAAGAAGATCATAGACCACAAAACGAACATGATGCCGGAGATGTAGAGCCTGTCCCCCTCCTTGATCTTGCCGCCCATGGTGAGTGCGTAGACCATTCCGAAAGAGAAGACCACTGAACAGACGGCCTGCCCAGCGAACGTGGCGATGCGAAAAGAGTTCATGATTACTGCTCCGCGTAGGCGCTGTTGCTCGTCATCCAGTTGTTCTTCCAATCCCAGTCATCTTCGACGAAGGACTTGAACTCGCGGTCGTCCAATTCGATCTCGTCCTGGGTGGTGAGCTCCAGCTTCCTGATCGCATGGTCGTAGGCCGCCGTCTCATCCGCCGGGCACTGCAGGTGGCTGTACAGACCCTGTAGTTCCTTCCGAACCTTGATCTCGTTGGTCCCGGCGGCCACGACGGACTGAGCCGCCTCACCGACGGACTTGAGCCACCCCAATATGGCCTTGTCGAACAGGCCCTTGTGCTCGTCCCGGTTCTTCTTGAGGATCTCGATGAGCTCGGCTGTCTTATACTTCAAAGGTTGCATTATTCTCTCCTACAAATTGGTGTGGTTGGTAACAGCGCTTGCACCTGTCGCAGGCGCCAAGCTTCTCTTCTCGTACTTTGAAACGTGTTGCCGGACAGTCCTTCCCGTCTATCGGAATGGCGGCGTCGGGCTTCCCCTGGTGGTGCGTGGGGAAGACTACGATGATCCGTGGGTCGTCCGGGAGTTCGTCGCCGGGGTTGCGGGGCCCGAAGGCCAGCGGCCCATCAAAGCCGTCGGCGAACCCCTTGGGGCTCGTTGCGTCTATCGACACGATCAATGACAGGTTGGATAGCTTGCCGTTGAGGGCCTCTGCCACTTCGATGTTGCGTGTGAATCCCCAGAATGTGGTATCTATGCACGCTCGTGCCAGCGCAAGGATGGCGCGCACGTGTTCCGGGAGAAGGTCCCCGGATCCATTGAGCCTCACGTTGAGGCGTTGTGTGCACTCCCTGATGAGCCTGTGCAGGTCCATCTCGCGGATAGCCTTGTCCACGATCATGGACTTTCTGACGGAGTTCGGGTTGGCAATCGGTCCCACGCAGGCGTAGCACTCGTTGGAGCATCGCTTCGTGGGTTTACAGTTGATCAAGGGAAGGTTGATCGATGCCCCTGTCTTACTGTTCTCACTCAGCATTGTTCCTACGGTTCTGTTCAGGTCTTTTCTCTTGACCGCACGTTCTCTCGCGGTGCGGTTCGCATACTTGGATGGCATTCTCTATTGCTCTCCAGGTTCTCTAATCCCGATATGGTTGAATCCATTTCCACAGTTTGATCAAACGCAGGCCAAGAGCTCGTTTTTCAGAGTTCCTCTCGCCCAGACCGCTCTTTCGTTTTCTCCTCTTGTTTGTACGACGCATGCTAGAAACCGGTTCACCAGTGAATCGGTTCCCCTGCACATCAGCCATACGCCTTTTTCTAAGTGCATCGCTGTCCATAACTTAAACCTGTTCACAGGTGAATCGGTTTGGTTTATCAGCCATAGCCAGGGTTGTCAAATACATCTCATGATCAGGTGCCCCTTGTGGTCTGTACATACTCCATGGATGTGAATGAGGTCGAAGCGTACATGGTAATCGGGGTCGTACATGAACACAAAGATCCCGTGGATTGGCCAATGGCCAACATCGACGGCATTCATGGCCCGGCGCCCAAGGGCGGGCTCGGAAATCTTACGCCGGATGTATCCGCCGCAGGTCTCAGCCATCTTCTGCCTGTCCTCGGTGCTGATTTCCTGGAACAGGCGCCGCGCCACTGCCCGGCCGAGCTCTTCTCGATCATTTTCTGGTATATTCATGGGCTCAGTCCATTCCTGAGCATGTCCGCCTCAATCCGAGCGATGGCCGCCGGGTTGTAGATGCCTGGGCCGACGGACTCAAAGGTCAGCATCGGGTCTCCAGGTCCTGTCCAGCGGGCGTCCGGCGAGTAGACGCAGAACAGCCCGGCCGTCACCTGCAGGGCTATAACTTCAAAGCGGCCATAAATCAGGAGAAGGTTGCCATTCATCTTCCCGTGGAAGTGTGTTGCTCTCAGGATCATGACGGCCCCAATCCAAGGAGGTCCGTGCTGGCTCCCCGAATTCGGTCAGCTGGTGGTATGTTTGGCCATATGGCCCGCTGCATCGGAAGGTTCCGATCCATCAACTTCTGGTGCAAAAAGTTAGGCTTCATATCGAAGGGAATTCCTGACTTTACGACCCCACAAGTGAAGAGCTGCACATCAGTTGGAATCCCAATAAGAGGCCAACTGAGATCCTCCACCCACTTCTTCATGACCGGGCAGACGATCTGCGTGGCCCAGTTCGGCCTCTTCATGATCTGATTGATGTGCTCCATGCTCACGAGACGATTGGAGTGCTCGGTGTGGAACTGATTGATGCGCTCGAAGTCGAAAATGTCCCCGTTTTTGTTGGGAAGCGTGGCCGTGGTGAGCTCCCACCTGTCCTCCAGGGGGGGCCGCTTGTCCAGGTCTAGATCATCAGGTAGCTCCGCGCCGAGCTCATCCAGGACAGGGACGATCCTTTTGGCGATCACGATGGATGTTCCCTCGTCCTTCCCGAAATCGATCTTGCCTCCCAGCAGGAGGATGGTTTCTCCCAGGTCCGGGTGGACTTTAATGTCTAAATGTCGAAGCAGGTCCATGGTTCTCTCCTATGACACGCTCCCATGCAGGGCGAAGAATCCAAGATCTCCGTCCTTTGTGATGTAGCTTACGATAACGCCCACGTTGTGGACAGAAACCCCCTCTATCCTGATGTGGTATCTGATCCTGAACATGCGCTTAATCCTGACTAGCTTCATGTCTTTCAGATCGTTCACGGTTCTCTCCTATGTGACTGCGTCACAGTAATCCACCAGGTCCTCGTGCTTAAAGGCCATACCATAGTATGTGAAAAACCTGATGATTTCCTCTTTTCCAAGACCTCCAGGGAATATGTTTCCGGCAGACAGGGCCCTATCACCGTTGGGGAATGTCCCTCTGACACCAAGCTCGACGAGGGTTAGATTATTCCCGTTTCTATCCAGCCCCTGTGTAGTCTCCAGGCTGATGACCTTCATGTCTTTCAGATATTGCATGGCCACCTCCTGTCTAGAATTACGTGTCCATCACACTGGCCAGATCATCGAAATCAAAGGCTATGCCGGGTATTGTGAAGAATCCGAGGTTTTGATCGTACCCGGCCTTTCCTGTCTGCACGCCGGATGCGGCCAGTGCCATGATGCCATTCGCCCAGACGGCCTGGACGACGATCTCATTGAATAGGAATGATTTCGCACCCCTCACATGCCAGGCCACGACCTGTACGTCCTCCAGCGCGCTAAACATGGGCTTCTCCGACGAGGGTGAAGAAGGCCGCCGCCCGTTCTCCGGACACGAAGCAATGGGTGTAATCATGCCAGAACCCCGTGGCCTCGAAGTACTTGGTGCTTGGGATGAAGTTGCGGAGAAACATCTCGTAAAGTATGTCCTGCACGTTTACCCCCTTCTTGATAACATAGGTAACATAGGTGCCTGCGTCAAGCTTTCTTATACCTGAAAACGGGTATAAGGTTGGACTGAACCAGGAGGCTAATTTATGGGAATGGAACCAATGCACAGCTGGGAAATGGACACATTCAGGGACGCGCTCGACGAGATGAGGTGCCCGTACTGCGGCAGTAGCAACCGAGAAAACAGCATCTCGTTTGAGTGTAGGTCAAAGATCGAGATCGGAGAGAACGCTGGCGGGGTCTACCACAACATTCGCAACTGGGGCGACATGCCGCAGCTTCACGTCGAGCAATATCAATTCGACGGGGTCGATCACCAGATCCAATGCAACGCATGTACGCTCACCACGGCGTTGGAAGACTGGTTCCTTTCCGACAAGGTCATCACGGAGAAGCTGTTCTTCTGCATCGCCTTCATTGACAGACCAGACGACCCTAATTTGTGGCAGGAGATGTATGCCGGTTCCCTACACGTGCGGATCTTAGAGACCATCCGAAACAAGAAGCACACCCCGGCAGGGGTGCAGTGGCTCTGGGTGCAGATGAATATTTGTCCGTCAACCATAAGAGGCATGGGATGCTGATGAATATCTGGAATGTAATCGGCAGGCAGGAGGTAATTATTGTGAACATCTTCTTCGACCGTCGAGTTTTATTCACTGCGGACTGCATGACTCATAACATGGCTGCCGATAAAGGTGCTGGGCGCACGGACAGGTTTCGCTCCTACATTCGTCCTGGCGACCGGAACGGTTCAACCTGTAGGGACGTTGGCCCCTGCCGTGTCTATGGGGAGGTGATCTTCGTATAAATTGCCACCAGCCTTGTGCTGGTGGCTTGCGCCTAAGCCCTAAGGCCTGACACAGTAGGCTGATTTATGGCAGCCCACCAGACCCGCATATAGCCGGGCTGGCAAGGTGGTTTGCGGCAATGTTTCTGGCCGCGTTCAGGTCTGCGTTGAGCGTGAAGCCGCAGGACGTGCAGCGGAACGAGCTTTGTCTCTTTCGGCTGCGGCGGTCGCGCTTGCCGCATTTGCTGCACTTCTGGCTGGTGTACCTAGGATCGACTGTGGTGACATGAACACCGGCCAGCTCAGCTTTGTACTCGACAAACCCCCGGAGTCTCGCAAAGCTCCAGGAATGCAACCTGCGTCGCTGTTTCTTGCGAGCCTTCACACGCGAACGGATGTTCGTCAGATCTTCCAATACAACAGTCGCGCCCTCTTTAACCGACTGGACGATCTGCTTCGAGAGCACGTGGTCACAGTCGCGACGGAAACGGTTTACTCTACCGGCCAACTTCTTGAGGTGTCTCTTGGCCGATTTAGTGCCTTTCGCCTGGAGGGATCGCTTGAGCCGGAAGTTCCGCTCTTCTACTTCTCGCCAACGCCTTTCGCCGAGGAATTCATTATCACTGGTCACTGCGGGGCGGCGGACCCCGAGATCAACGCCAACTGTTTCTCCTGTGGGTTCGGGCTTGCGAATGTCTTTCTCCACGACTACCTGGACCCAGAAGCGCCCCTTACGGTCGATGCAGAGGTCTGTAGAGCACACTTTCCAGTCCGCACGGTCGGCGTGATGAGGCGGGATCTTGATGGGAAATCGTTGCCTGCCGTCGATGGAGGCAAGAGAGATCCAGCCGTCAGAGAATCTAACGGTAGCAGATCGGGCGTCGTATCTGATTGCGCAACGCTTCGACTTCGGCATCGAAACCTTGCGACCTTTCTTCTCAAGAGCCCGGACAGAGGAGAGGGCCTCTGTGGCCTTAACGCGAGCGGAGCAGACCAGTTGGGATGGAAGCCCTGCCTGCCTTCGCTCCGACCTATATGTGTCGTGGTGAAGCTCCACGCCGTTGATCCGCTTCTTGTCCCAGCCAGCCGCACAGACGCGGTTGAACGACTCGGTGTACTCCTGCATGGTGTTAGACAGGATCCGCTTCTGATTCTCGTCGGGGAGGATTTTAAGTTTGATCGTAAGCTTCATGGTTCATATAGTAACTGATATTATGACATGGTCAAGTGAAATCAACGGGGATTGGAGACTTAATATGAACATCTGGCCAGCGGTTGGGAATGATGAACGCCTTATTTTGAACGTCTTTTTCACCCGCCGCCTTTTCACTGCCTATTGTGAGATTTTTAGATATAGAGTGAGGCCTGAGCATGCGATGGCTTACAGGCTGAACGATCTCGCCGAGTGGGAAAGGATCGGCGAGATCGGCTTCTGCGGCGAGGAGGTGCGTTTATGAACATGCTCAAGGCCCTCTGGTACACAGACGAACAGGTCTTCATCAATCCGCTACGATTTTTCCACTGCACGATGAATTGGAGCACATACGCTGATCCCGAAGCTGATTGGTACTCAAGAGCCCGCATCTGCAAGCAGGCGTACTACGGCGGGATTCACTTCCCGCTCAATCCGAGCATCATCAAGTGCTATGGAGCGAACTGGGACAGGAAGAGGGGGGTGCTGTTTCTATGAATATCTGGCCAGCGCTCGCCAAAAAGAAGAATGAAGATATTAAGATTGGCTTCGGCGACAAGTTCTTCTACATGGACGTGGAGTTCTGGGGAACCACTCGGGTACAGAGCCGTGTCGTGGGGGTCGAGTTATGGTATCGGTCTAACGAGACCCATGACTATAAAATGCAATGGAGTTGGTCCGTCGAGCGCACTTGGCTGAACCACGGGGAGCTGCGACTATGAACATCTGGAAAGTCATTGGATCTGCAGAGTGTTTCGAGCTCTGGGCCATCTTCGCATTATTCGTCGCAGACGCCACGCTCAGTGATGAGCATGACAGCATAAACAAAGCATGGATCTGGGTCGTCGGAGACAAGGGAAACGTCGGGCGTGGCTGGCACGACGTGTCGTTTGGTAAGGTTCTGACGCTGGAGGAAAAATGAACATTTGGCCACATATTATGCAGTTGAGAGGCCTACACTTGGCCTTACATGTCAGGAGACTATTCGTCATACCGGTGATTCCGAGCTCCAGGTATAGCCCTGGCTCTCGGTTGCCTGGGCGTAATCGCATGGGCCTGAACCGCGTGGAGGCAAGAATATACCACGAAGATCACAATGGCGATCTTGAGTGCACCGATTACTACCAGGAAATGCAGAAGAACATTGAAGGCGGGGAGCTGGTGCTATGAATATCTGGGTGATCTTAGGCAAGCACTTCAACGGAATGAAGAGGATTTATGACGAAGACAAGGTGGCGGTGAAGTATGCGCTGGCAGTCTTCGGACACATGGGCCCGCTGTTCACAGTCTCCTGCGGTCCCATGCTTTCAAAGGACAACAACAATTTTCCGCTGCGCCGTTGCTACTACAACTTCACGGTTTTCGGCCGCGTAAGAGACGCACGGAAGTGGGAAGAAAGCAGGGAGTCTGGCAAGGCCTACATCGAAAAGGAGCTCGTGTTGATATGAGAATCTGGGACCTTATCCCTCAGCAATCATTTGGGATCCACACGCAGGTCTACTGCCTGTTCACGGCAGACGTACACGTCATCCAGCCCGTGGACGAGTCATTCTTCTACGTGTGGCTATGGACCGGAGGATTGAAGGAAGCAGATCCGGAAGGCGACGAAGAGTGGAAGAACGTGTATGGCATTGGAGAAACCTCTGACTCTCCCGCCAACGCGAACTGGGGAAAGGAGCTCGTGCTGCTATGAGCATCTGGGAACACATCTGGGCAACGGACAAGTTCTACATGGAGATTTCCTGCACGGCATGGCTGTTCTGCATGAAGGTTTCTGTTTCTCCTGAGGTCGGAGACAAGCCGCGAACTGCGGTTCTTTGGCTGGTGTCCGGAAAGAAGAAGTGGTCCGACGCTGGTAGTTACGTCGCCGAAAACACGAGCTGTTGGAAGAAGGAGCTGATCCTGTGAGCATCTGGGAATACATCTGGGGCTTGGACAAGTTTAATATGGATGTGTATCACGACCTATTCCTGTTCACCCTGTCCATGACCGTCCAGGATGACCGCTATGGCCTTCCCCGATCCGCTACGCTTTGGAAAATATGGAAAATCGACCCGGACGAGGAGGGGTGGAATTACAGCAGCGAATACTACGTTGCCGACAACACGAGCTGTTGGAAGAAGGAGCTAAAACTATGAACGTGATGCTTGCGCTTGCGAAGACGCCGCACACCCACACCACTGTAGACTTCTTCGACCGACACATGTTCAGCGCTGAAATGGAGGTTTTTTCGAGAGACGCCAGGCGGCCATCGTACCGCGTGTGGATGAATATGGCGAATTGGCGTGGTTGTCATGACGATCCAAATTATGATCCGGCGCCGTACACCCCCACTCTCGACCGCATTGGCTACTTCACGAAGGAGTTGTGGATATGAAACACATCTGGCGCCGGTGGGCAGACAAGGCCTGCTGCGATCTGCACATCGACGTTCTGGGCATGTTCACGATGATTGTGAACGGGCATCAGCCCAGGGATCCGAAAGACAACTATTTGAACTTTGGGGATGGCGGAGACTGGGGCGTCATTCCTCAGTTTGCTAGGGTGTTCAGTACAAGGATAGGCCTCCGTGATCACCCAGTCATACCTCGCACATGGGAGGAGGCCAGAGGCATAGGCATGGAACTGGGGAGGGACCTATGTCTGAGCGATCCAAAGGGCCCCTAAGCATCTGGTCAGCGATTGAGACGACCCATTGTAACGGGGCCTCAACCTGCATCTATTTTAGTAAAGAGATGTTCACGTTCTTCTGTCGCGTGAATGAGCCGAAAGAATATGACGGTGCAGGGTTTGAGCTCTGGTGGCCTCATGAGTCACATCCATCCTATTACTGTGCTGGTTTAGTGGCTACTGACTGGGGCTCTTATGGTAAGGAGTTGGTGCTGTGATCTGGAGGAGCGTGATCGAAGACAGCAGGGCGACCATCCACGTAGGCCTGTTGGGAATTTTCACGTGCAATGTGTGGGTGAAAGTGCGGCCCTTCAGGCGAAATATATACGGTGGGCCCGTGATGCTCTACCCGCTCGGCGTCTGTGACAACCAGGGCAACGTCATCAACCGTGAGAGGATCGAGAATTGCCACTGCCAAGCCTACGACGATTTGGAGATCCTATGACTATCTGGGAGCTGATCGATAGAGAGGGCGCCGCCACGATCAACCTCGGATTCTACGGGTTGTTTGCAGTCAAGGTGCACACGATCCCACTGGAGCCTGAGATGCCGACGACAGCGTGGTGCTATCGGGTATATGGATATGGGAGAGAATTTACGGATCCATGGGGTCGCCACAACATCCACGCCGGACAAGAATTGGAGCTGCTATGAGCATTTGGAAAGCTGTGCGAAAGGACTGCAAGAGGTACGGTCTACCTGTCCTGGCCACCTTCATGATCAACAGTGTATTCCATTGCCAGGTTCATGTGGTGGGCAACTTGGATGATGATCGCAATATGGTCCAGATGGGCCGGTGGACCAGCCCCCACGGCCATCCCAAGTGGGTGAAGTCGAAGGCAAACTTTGGGAAGGAGCTTCGGATCAAATGATAACCGTCGATAGCATCTGGAAACATATCCGTCCCCCAAAACTGAGAAAGCTTCAGTTCAACATAGACATTCCCGGCCTGTTCACGGCGTATGTCGAGATCGTCCACGCCGGAGCTGGCCCCAATCACATGGCAAGTGTGCTGGCTGGAGGCGACGAAGAGAATGCGCCCTTCGCTGAGGATGTGCACGTCCACCTGGGAGACACACTACGGATAGGCCTACAGCTTGGGGAGGTGCGGCGATGAAAAGCATTTGGGAACTCCAACTAAACAAGAAGGATCACGACCGACCCGAGATCGTGATGCATATCAAGAGCCTGTTCCATTGCCACGTTCGCATGACACCCACCAATTACATTCCAGGCGTGATGGTGTGCTGGGGGAACTACAGAAACGACCTCGGCAATCTGTGTCACAAGGAGGACTACCACTACCTGTTCTGTGGTCCCAACGCCAAGATCGGAGGCCGGACATGAGGATGCCCAATAGCATCTGGCGAAGAATCAACCGGTGCAGGCTGGACCGCGACCACCGAGGGGAAGAGAGCTGCGCGCATTACACCATCAGGATCAAGTGCCTGTTCCATTGCGAGGTTGAGATCGCATGGTTCTGGGCAACCACCAGCAACCACGAGGCTTTTATTCATTGGGATCAGAAGCTGGCAGCGTTGGCTGGCGGCAGCGTGGCTGTGAATGGCCGTGCAGACAGGCACCGTGCGAGGGCCAGAGAGGTGCTCAAGATTGGCATGGAGAAAGGGCGCCATGAATAGTATCTGGGAGATCATCTGCGACAACGGTCTGGCCCATAAGAGGCGGCACACAAAATACAAGATCGATCTGGACGACTGCAACCTGTTCACCGCGCAGGTGGGCTTCTCGTACTGGAAGTACAAGCAGGAAGAGGACGCTGACTACGCACACATGGAGGCTGGTGACAACCTCATGATCGTCGGAGAGTACATCGTCGAGGCCACGCCGACCTGTCTTTGGGTGGAAAGGGAATGGATATGAAGAGCATCTTCGACATGATCGTCGAGCTGGGCGACCGGCAGTGCAGGCGCCAGAACTTTGAGTTCATTGTCATTCATGAAATCTTCTGTGGTGAGATCAAAGTCGGGGCCGCCTACATGAGAGACGAGGCGCCGCTCTACCTCATGTGGGGCGGGGATGACAAGCAAGCAAAAGAAACCGCCTGCCACGAATTCAGCGTGAAGGGCGGGATCCTCGTTTCTGGAGCGGAACAATGAAGAGCATCTGGAATTGCATGTGTCAGATCGAAGGAGTGCCCATGCTCAACGAAATCGAAGTAAACATTATGAACTTATTCCACGCTGAGGTTTCTCTGTGGTGGTGGGGTGGCGGCAGAATCAGTCCGAAGGTGTCACTCGTCCACCTTGGTGAAGATCCAGCGAATGACGAAGAGCGTCTGTGTCATTGCGAGATTGGGGACTGTTTGGTCATCTGCGAGGAGTCGGAATGAAAAGCATCTGGCAAACCATGAACCATGCGGCCGACGACCAGGCCCTTTGGCTCCAGCTCGGCATCATCATCGAATTCTTCACAGCCGACGTGGAGCTCTATTACGAAGGAAAGCAGGAGGCGGAGCTGGTCTGGAGAGGTCCGAAATGGGTCCAGCGCGCAGACTTCAGGATTCGCTTCAAGAAAGAGCTGGTGCTCACGGAGGAATTGGAATGAGTATTTGGCGCCTCCTGGAGGCTAAGGCTTACAAGCAGACCGGGTTGCCTGCCGTGGACATTGTGTTCTGCCTATTCTTTCATGCCAATGTCGGCGTATGGATCGGGCCGGAGAAGTTCGCCGAGATCATTTTCAAAGACAGGAAGACGGGCCACTACTACCGGGAAGACTATGAGTGCCGTTACGAGGACGATCTGGTGATCGGGGAGAAGATCGAATGAACATCTGGCCTGCTCTCGAAAGGAGAGATCTATATAAAGTGCGGTCCATCGACATGTACGAGCCAGACTTATTCACATTCATGTGTTACCTCTCAGGCAATGGGTCACCAGGACTGAAGTATTACATTTTCAAAAGGGACGGCGCGATCACAAGGAGCGAAGTTGTGAAGTACGGCCTCGGCGCCAGGGAGATGGTGCTATGAACGTCTGGCCATTGATAGAGGCTACGGAAGGGGTGTATGTGGAGATCATGTTCCGTGCGCACAAGATGTTCTACTGCCGTGTCTTGGCCATGGACTCTGGGTTCCATGGAAGCGAGGCTTATTGGTGGTACTACCCGAACGCCGGGAGCGTGGACCCCAAGCCACTCGGATTCGATATAGACAACAAGAGCCGTGGCCATGCGGCCGAGAGAGAATGGGACTGGGGAAAGGAACTGCGGTTATGAACATCTGGTCAACATTTTACAAGGTTCATGCTCCAGGATTTGCTATTGGGTTTGACGGATTGTTCACCGCGAGGGCCAGGGTTTGGGAAGGGAACCTGAAAAAGAATACGGCGGTCTCAATGAATCTTTTCTACGGAGACTTCGATCCCAACACACAAGACCCGTGGAGGCCGATGGAGAACGGTCAGATTCTTATGCTTCCTACTTCAATCGTGGACGGGGAGATCAGGCTATGAGTATTTGGGAGATCCTGAAGGAAAAGAAGTGCGGCGTGGAAATCAATCTGTTCCAGACACACATGTTTTTCTGCCAGGTGTTCGTGTGGAATTCCGTGGAGCCTGTAGCCATTGCGTACTGGTGGTTATTCCCGCACACAGGCCAGTATGAGTCAAAAGACATACGCTTGAGGGACGTTGGTGCACAGGGCGAAGCGTCCGTGGGCGCTGAAGACTGGGGGAAGGAGCTGAAGCTATGAACATCTGGCCGACCATTCCGGGGCACGACTACGATCTATACTTGGGGATTCGTGGACTATTCGTATGCGAGGCATACCTTCAAAAGCCGCTTGAGAGCGCTAAAACGCTCACCAGGAAGCTGTACCTCCCCTCAGGCATGAACGCGGAGGGACGATTCACGGATGGGAAGGACACTGACATTTCCTTTGGGGAGACGGAGCTTGCGATCCTATGAACATCTGGGAGATCATAGGAGCCACAGAGAGCGTGTACATGGAAATGAACTTCCGAGTCGATTTCTTGTTCCACGCTCGCCTGCTTGTGATGCACTCTGACTATGAAAGAGGGGCTTCCGCCTCCCTGTGGGTGTTCCCAGCAAATGCGGACGAAATTGATGATGACGATCTTGAAATGCCGGACTACGGGAGTGGAAGTGATTGCAAGGTGGACTGGGGAAAGGAACTGCGGTTATGAACATCTGGCCAAGCGTCGAGGAGAGCGGGTTCGATCTGTTTGTCGGATTCCTCGGCATATTCTCAGTTAAGGTATTCACTAACGAGGCCATGCCTAGCGATCAGATTTTACGTGGTCGCAAGGTCATACTGTACAGGTCTGGTAATCGGGACGAGCACGGCCGGTGGATGAACGGGGAAGACATGGCCGTATCGTTCGGCCCCAAGGAGCTAGAGATCCTATGAATATGTTCCAGGCTCTGTTCGAGTCCAGCAGCTCCATGAGCTTCAAATTGGAGATCTACGATTCAGTGGCCTGCCAGGTGGAGGTGTTCATTGCCAAGAGGGGTCGGCGACCAGCCAGGCTGCACATGATGCAGGTCTACGCCATCGAGTCGTTCGCATATCTGGACGTGGATAAGATCGATTGGAATGACGACATTCGCAAGGGGCGTGAGCCCAGGGAGATGTACCGATATGGACGAGCTAAAGTTTTCCAAGGAGTCCTCACCCTGCTGTAAGGTCCCGACCATCTGGTCAATCCTGACCCGCTCCATGTCCCCCGAAGACCTGAAGAAGCACTGGAAGCCAGGCAAGGTGGCGGTCATCGGGATGTTCACGGCGTTTGTGTTCCCGCATGACGCTGGGAATGCGTGGCATCTGTACTGGCGGATCCCAAACGGACTGTACGTTGAGGCTGACCCCTCGTTGTTGGAGGTCCACGCCACAGACACAGAGCTGGAGGTGATCGCATGGATGTAGTGAAAACAACACCGATCTGGGTATACGTGCTCAGGAACAGAGACTCCATGCCGCTGAGGCCGTTGGGGTCACACCGCAGGGCTAACTCAACCGCCGTGGTCCAGGGCCCGTTCACAATGTCGGTGTATCCGGGATCGATCACAGAGTGGTGGCAGATTTGGTGGGGAACTCCCGGCGCCATTGATTCCCCGGCGAGCGCCATGGTGAACTACCGATACGATGCGGAGTTGTTCTGATGGTGACACTGAATATCTGGCACTTCATCCACAGGGACCTGGCCAGCCCTCTCAGGCATACCTTCGGCGGCGCCACGATCATAAAGATCTACGGCATGTTCGCGGTCGAATTCGAGATAGGCCAAACGTTCAGCACCTTGCATGTGGGTTTTTTCGACTCCATAGTCATCGGCGGCATCGACTGGAAGCATACGTCCGAAATGAACTGGGATCAACTTGGGGAGCTGGTGATCAAATGACAAAGGTGAACTTCTGGCCTGTGCTCTACAGGGATCTGCTGCACCCTGGCAGGCACACGTCCGGCAGTAGGACAGAGGTGAAATTCTACGGACCATTCACATTGGATCTCTCTCCAGGACAGACATTCTCCAACGCACGTCTGTGGTTCCACAATCGCAGAGGGACGTTGTACTTCCAAACGCACCTTCCGGAATGCCACTTCCAATGGGTAGAAGAAGAACTGAGAATCAAATGAAAAAGGTCAGACTGAAGGCGGTCTGGTACACCGTTTACAAGCACATGCTGCATCCCGACAGGCTCACCTTCGGCGTGGCAACATGCATACAAGTCTATGGTATATTCACAATAGGGTTCCATCCTGGCCAGACATTCTCCCATGCGGCCGTCGAGTGGCGGGGGTCTGATGGAACGTGGAATACAAACGGGCACTGTAAGCTGGGATTCGGACGCAATCTGAGGATCAAGAAATGAACATCTGGCCAGCAATAGATCGCGCAATGGAGAATAAACGTAAAAGGCTGATGAGTTCCAGGGGTGGGGCTCCGTTAAACCCCGCCCCCATGAGGCTGAAGGTACTCGACGTGTTCACGGTTGACGTGATCCTGAACGAGACGATCAGACACGTTACGACCCTGGCTGTTTTGCAGATTTTTTATCAAGACTGCGGCGGCTCCGTTCGCCAGGGAACCCTGTTCGTCGTCCCCACGGAAGTGTTCTAGGAGACGCCGATGAGCATCTGGATCCTGATCAACAAGGTCCTGCTAGACTACCGGTGGGCCTGCATCAACGAAATGAACATCCCGGAAGAAGTTGCGCAGGAATCGATAATCAGGGTCGGCCTCCTGTTCACCTGTGAAATGCACGTCCGAGACACCCTTGAGAGCTCACGTCTGTATTCAGGCACCACTCACTGGGGTACGATCTTCGGCGTCCCGTTCAAGGACAGGCTTGAATTAAGAAACAAACTGGAGATACCGTGATGGTAATAGTGCCCTCAGCATGGCCAGCCTGCCACGAAGACTGCGTCAGATTCAGGAAGGATATGGTCACAGGAAAGAAGCGTGGGATTTTCAGCGGGACCACTCTCACTGTCCTTGGTCTGTTCAGCGCCATCGTGAAGCCTGGAACATCAGTCATGGAGTTGGTGCTCAGGATCAGGCATATGGACACAGTGAAGACCACCTACAACTACCAGCACCGCTTCTCCTTCACGGAAGACAGCCTTCACATGGAAAGGATGAAATGATGATCAAGGTGCCATCAGCCTGGTATCCCGTCGATAAGTACACCGTCAGGTCTCGGATCAAAGACAAGAGCGCCGCTCCTCAGACTCAACTGCACGTCAAGGGACCATTCGTGATCATTGTGGAGCCCAACAACTCGACCATCCATGCCCACATGATGATCATGGAACGCCACTATGGTATGACGCCAATTCGATTCGAGGCAGCGAAAACGTCAATCAGATTCGACCCAGAGCAGTTGAGGATCTACTGACACATGGAAAGGATGGAAAAAGTATGACCAGGGTGTTTTCGATATGGGAATGCAAGTCCACCCAGGATGGCAGAGACAGCAATGAGGCTGGGTACGGCGCCACCTCTCTGGATATGAAGGGCGTGTTCTCTGCAATGGTGAGGCTCAGCGCTGCGGATGCGGGGGTAGTAGTCCGGTATCACTCCGAAAAATGGAAGGGCGCTGGATACTACGACGACGGCCGGTCACGAGCCCTCCCCCTCTTCAAGCAAGACCTGGAGTTACTGTGATGGTATTGGTGCCCTCAATCTGGGAATGCATGGCCACCCAGGACTGCAGAGACCATTACAACTCACCTGCCCGGAAGTGGAAGTGGACCCAGCACTCCCACATAGTATTTGGCGGTCCATTCACAGTGGAGGTTAGATTGCAATCATCGAATACGCCCTGGACCTACTCGACGTACAATCCCGTTATCGATGAGTTCACGGTGTATAACCCGGAACACTATCCGATCACCCCATTCTACGGAAAGGACCTGGCGCTACTATAATGGTACAGCGAAACAGAATCAGACCAATGCTCAAGCCGGAGCACAGGACAGTGGTGAGGCCACCGTCCGTCTGGGACTACATCATGCTCCAGGTCAAAATGGGTGACGATACCCCGTACAGCCCAGATGATAGGTCTCATGTGGTGCTGGACCTATTCACAGCCATGGGATTCTTCATCGAGGATGGTTCCATCGTAGTGGTGAACGCACGTGCCGTCGATCCTCAGACAGGTGTTGATTGGAAGCGGCGTGCATGCAATGGGAAGATGACCCACAAGGTACTTGAAATATACTAGGAGAGAACGATGGGACTTTTCGGGGACATATTCGGTGAGGTTGCACGTCAACGCACCGAGCAGATCGAGGCCGAGGGAAGGATCACAGACAACGTCCACCTGAAGATCACGTTCAGTGAGTTCCTCCTGTTCACATGCGAGGGCGCGATCACCAGCGCTGTGATTCATCCGAAGACTCCCTTAGGGGTATACGCTCCGCCAGAGCCGCCAGAGCGAACCGAGAAGGCCAGGCTATTTGCCAAAGGCATTCTGGATGCGTTTGGAGACAAAGACTAGGAGAACAAGAGATGGGAAAAATGTCAGATCTGTGGGACGAATTATGGGGAGAGGAAGCGATAAAGAACCCATCGGTCGGCCTCGTCCTAGGCCACGTAGAGGCCACTGCGAGCATCGAAGAATTCAGACTATTCGTAGCATTTGGGACTTTCCAAAGCGCTCAGAAGAGAACTGTGACGCCAGTAGGGGTACTGTACGTGCACACCTAGACTACATGATGTGGTCGATTTGGTGAGAATGAGCTGGTTTTCTCAGGAGGGGGTAAGTATGATAAACAGGAGAAGCTTAAACCATATCAGTGTGAGACCTCTTTGAACACCGTGGTTCCAGAACAGAGTACGGGGGTGGTCGCCGAACGGGACTGGCTCACGGCTAAGGAGTTCGCCAATCACCTCTCTGTGAGCGTCCAGACGGTGGGACGCTGGGTCAAAGAAGGCAAGGTAAAGCACCAGCCCCATCCGACAGATCCCAAGCGGAAGGTGATTCCGTACAGCGAGGTGCGGAGGATCCTGCAGTTTGAAGAGGGTAGTGTTGTGTCCTACGATGGACGCACCTACCCGCATCAGATCTATCTTTTTTACCTATCAGCCCGGAACGGACTCAAGATCACCAAGACCAAGGAGTCGTTGCGGCTATTCAAGCTCCATGTTCCCTCTGACGAGGAGCTGATCGAACTGGCCAAGGCTGTATACGAGTCGGCTCCAAAGATCCTTGTTCCCATCTTCAAGAAGAGGCGGATCTGTGTGAGGAAGCCGGAGTTCGCCGACTGGATCGAGCGGCTGGGCTTCGGTGAGCTGTTTGAGGATGAGCTGGGATTCATCCCCTACCACGCCATGAAGAATGACCACGTCCGGTGGGCATTGGAGATATGCTCTGGCGCCGGGTTCAAACCGATAGACACGAGCAACATCGTGCGGATGATGTGCGACGTGATCGTGGATCCGAGGCAGGTGGTCAACTACACCTGGCTGTTCTACTACACCCGCCAGATGCCACAATTGGACTGGAACAAGTTCATCGCCGACGAATATCGCAGAGACACCTGGACTGCCACGGTCCGGGAGGAGTGTGTCGATAATCCCGTTGGGGTATTCACCCACTTCAAAATCAAGCACAAGCTATCCATGCCCGACACCATGGAAGAGATGCTCTGGCAGATGAAGCACAAATTCGACCATAACATCCAGAGCAGCAACCTGGCCCGGCAGAGCCATGCCATGGGCCTGGCCAAGACCATGAACTCTATTTTTAGCTCCCTATTGAGGGCTAAAGAAGTGAGCAACGCTGAGAGCGAAGCCATGCACGCCAAGCGTCAGGCGGCCAGCGGCTATTCGGAGAGTGGACTATCCCCGGCGAACATCCCGGAGAAGACGCTGAAGGACGAGGCGCCCACGTTCGAGGAATTGGTTGGTGACTATCAGGACCGGGTGGAAAAGCCGAAAGTAGAGAAGGGAGCGGATGGTTGATCAATGAACATGGGATAGCTAAAGGGCCGTGGGCGCCCTCAGTTCTCAGCCAAGCATGGGTATGAGACGTTCCATGTGATCTTGCCTGAGAACAAATTCACTGCTCTTGTCCATTGCCTCCTTCAAAAGATCTACATCCAGGCCAGGGAGCCCTTCTCCCATTTTTTCGATGATCTCACTGGAAATGTTTGTGATGGCCTTGAATTCTGGACGTGCCTCTTCCGGCTCCACAGGGGACGTGTGTCCTCGAAATAGCTTGGTCATGCGGTCACGCCCTTCCTGCGTTCTGGACTGCTCAACCGCCCACAGTGCTCCGGCGGTATTGCTGCGATTTGACATTGCCACGTACTGAGCGAGCTGCTCGTCCGTGGCTCTGCGATTTCCGATCTTGTGGCAGAACTCGATGATCTCGTGTGCTGCGCCGTTCGTCAATGCGACTGCTCGGTCAATTGAATCTCTGTCCATGGGGTTCTCTCCTGGGTGTCGTACTCTGATGAAGTGCCCTGCTCCTTTCTGCGGCTACCAACTAAAGCAGGGAGAATGGAACACACATTCCATTTTCCCTGTCTACTAAACTTATACCCAAAAGGAGAGTGCGACTTTCCATGGACGGAGAGGTAAAAAAAGGGGTGGTTATTCCCCCTTCCTTTTACCCATGATGACCTGTGCGGCCCTGAGACCTCCCAACATTCCCTTCCACTGCACGACCATGATGGCCCTGGGGGAATTCACTTGTACGTCTGTCCTGTCGTTGAATGCCTCTTCGACTGAGTCGATACTGCATGGAATGGTCTTGATCGCAGCGTCCTGGAGCTCGCTGTCGGTGATGCCATTTCTGGCGAGAAATTCTCTGTCTTTCATGGCTATTCCCCCTCCTTGAAAACGAAGGCGTGTTGCTCTGCGTTTTCATTTACCTCTATTTCTTTT
>SDBT01004718.1_pt1 | contig 23064 bp, 35 predicted proteins | sample 2277101 | NCBI WGS metagenome assembly SDBT01 (sample SAMN10404973, study PRJNA504765) | marine sediment metagenome | isolation source: marine sediment core GS10_PC15, 103 cmbsf | place: Arctic Ocean: Southern Knipovich Ridge | collected 2010 | reverse complement strand
ATTTGGTGCATCCTGATGTACAAACTTTTTGTAAATATCTTCCGCTATTGAAGATCCAGCTACCAATATCAAACTATCCATGGTAGATAATGTTGCTGCAAATACCGCACATAAAATCAGACCCGCAAAAAATGGATGAAAAAGCGACTGGGTCATTTCAATAAACACAAGCTCGCTATTTGGTAAACCATAGGTAAAAAAGCCGATACCCACTAAACCAATTGCTGCAGAAGCTGTAAGAACGATTATTTGCCAGCTTATGCCAATTGCTCGGGCAAATTTAATATTTTTTGGATCATCAATACCCATAAAATTCACCAGAATATGCGGTTGGCCAAAATAGCCAAGCCCCCAGCTTGCGGCTAAAAATATTGCTGATAATGTTTCTTTTGGCGTAGAAAACAATGAGAGTGAAATTCCTTTTGATTGTGCAGCTGCAATAATTGGGGCAATGGAACCCAATTTGAGTAGTCCAAACAGCGGTACTAAAACAATCATGATGAGTAAAAATAATCCTTGAAAAAAATCGCACCATGCAACCGCCACAAAACCACCAACCAATGTATATAAAGTAGCAGTCAGAAGGCTAATAATAATACCTGTTTCATAAGCAAATCCAAAGGCGGAACTAAATACTAAGCTCAATCCAACTAATCCAGACGCGATATAAAACGTAAAAAATACGAGTGCAAAGCAGCTGCTCACAAGTTGTAGAGCCCCCGATGTATCATTAAAACAATGAGCAAAATATGAAGACAGCGTGAGTGAATCAAGCTCTGCAGTTTTTTCTCTCAGTTTTGGCGCAACCAAAGTCCAGGTCAAATACATGCCAACAACCAAACCAATCGCTGCCCAGCACTCAGCCATTCCACGCATAAAAACAAATGCAGGAAGCCCTAAAAAAAGCCAAGCGCCCATATCGCTTGCTTGGGTTGCAATTGCCGTTACCCAATAATTAACTGAGCGATTGCCAAGCATAAACTCATCAGCGGTTTGGTTTCGTTTATAAAACCATAACCCGATACCAATAAGCGTAACGAAATAGAGAATGAAGGCTAAAAGTAAGGAGCTAATCATAATAAAGTCCGTGTTAATAAAGGTATTATTATATCATTAAAATAAGCGTCCCCCAACTTAACTCGAAAATCGAAAAATATATTGGGCGTTGATTGTGGTTTGCTGGGCAATTTTATCAAATGGCTCTGAACGCAAATCAGCTATAAATTCAGCAATCGTCTTAATTTGAGCCGGGCTGTTTTGCGTGCCTCGTATCGCTTGTGGAGGCAAAAAAGGTGCATCTGTTTCGAGCACAAAATCTTGCAACTTGATTTTATTTACAACATTACGCAATTCATTATTTTTCGGATAGGTGATGGTACCGCCTATACCAAGTTTAAATCCCCAGGAAATTACTTGATCCGCAAACGTTTGATCATATGAAAAGCAGTGCATGATAACTCGAGGTGCATGGCGTACATATTCATCAAGTACCCGCAATGTTTCATCATAGGCTTGCCGCGAATGAATCACTAAACCAAGGTCATGGGATAGAGCCAGTTCAATCTGCGCTTTAAACGCATCAAATTGCCGCTGCAGATCATAACCTGGATGATGACGATCAATACCGCATTCACCAATACCCACGATCTTATTTTCTTCTTTTTGCTTGAGGAGCCCTTTAAGCTCGTTCAACTCTTGTTTCCAATGCTCAGTACAATCGTTTGGATGCATCCCAATAGTTGCAAAAACCGAATCAAATTTTTTAGCAAGCGCAATACAATTTTTACTTTCAATAAGGCTGGTACCTACATTGATAATTTTATTCACTTGATCAAGCGATGCCATTTCAATAATTTTATGCGCATCTGTTATTTGTTTTGTTGTTAATGGCACATCAAAATCCGCTTTAACCATCATATTCAGATGGCAATGAGTATCCACGAGCATAATTAGTCCTTATTACAAGAAAACCCTTTATTTTAAAGCAATTAAAAATAACAGAAAATAATTAGGGGTAAAAACAACCGTATTTAGTTTGACAAACGTTTATTAAATTACTATATCTTACACAAGAGATCTACAAAAGCATGTAAAATAAATTGAATTTGCAGTGTATCAATAACCTTATTCGAGGAGTAGCTACAATGAACAAAAGCGAATTAATAAATGAGCTCAGTGAAGAAACCACTTTCAGTAAGAAAGATATCACTCGCGTGATTGATTCTTTTACACGTGTAATTGGTCGTACGCTGAAAAAAGGAGAAAAAGTTGCTATCACAGGTTTTGGCAGCTTTTGGCTCTCAAACCGTCCAGCTCGCAAAGGAATCAATCCAGCAACTAAAGAACGCATCAACCTTCCAGCGGTTAGTGTTCCTCGTTTCAAAGCAGGTAAAAACCTTCGTGAAACGGTAAAAAAAGTGAGAGTTGGTTAAGTAAAGCTTTGATCAAGAATAGCTTTTACCTAAAAGGCTGCGAAATTCGCAGCCTTTTTTCTTTTCAATATCCTACTTTTACGATATTTTGATTGTAACGTACCATACGATTACCAATTGTAGGAATTTCGATGATTGATCTTACGCAATTACGCGAGCACCCGAAAAAGGTTATTGCAGCCATTGCCAAAAAAGATCCCGATTTTAACGGGCAGCACCTTTTTGATCTTGATAAAAAAACGCGCGAAATTAACTTTCAAGTTGAACAATTGCGCACCAAAAAAAATGAACTCGCCAAAAGCGCACGCTCAGGTATCACGCCTGAAATACGAGAAGCATCAAAAAAAATAGGTTCCCAATTAAAAGTAAAAGAAGAAAAACTTGAAACGGTAAGCCAACAATTTAAGCAATTGTACCTGGCCACACCAAATATTCCTGAATCTGATGTACCACCTGGCGATAAAAATGAAAATAAGGTTGTTAAAACAGTTGGTACGCAACCCTCGTTTTCCTTTGAGCCAAAGCATCACGTTGATTTAGGCCAAAATCTTGGTTGGCTTGATTTTCAAACAGCTGCCAAACTATCAGGCTCAAATTTTGCACTGTATAAATCAGATGCTATAAAACTGATGTATGCGCTGCCACTTTTTATGCTTAAAAATAATATTGAACACGGTTATACACCGATTCTTCCTTCGGTAGTGGTCAATGAGCATTCTTTGGAGGTTGCAGGCAATTTTCCAAAGTTTAAAGAAGACGTGTATCATTTGGAACAAAATCTCTATTTAACACCAACGGCCGAGGTAAACCTGGCTAATATGTTTCGCGATCATATCTTTGAGCAAAAAGATTTACCGGTTCGGCTTACTGCATGGACAAGCTGCTTTCGGCGTGAAGCGGGTAATTATGGTGCTCATGAACGTGGTTTGATTCGTATTCATCAGTTTGAAAAGGTTGAACTATTTACCATCTGCGAGCCTGAAAAAGCAAAGCAAGAGCTTGATCGTATGATTGCATGTGCTGAGAGTATCTTACAAAAACTTGGCCTTCATTACCGCATTTCATTACTTGCAGCACAGGATCTCTCTTTTCAAGCGGCAAAAACGTACGATTTAGAGGTATGGCTACCAGGCCAAAAAGAATATTATGAAGTTTCTTCCGCAAGTAATTGTACTGATTTTCAAGCGCGGCGAGGGATGATTCGCTATAAAAAGCCTGGTGATAAAAAAACGTATTTCGCCAATACCCTTAATGGTTCTTCTCTTGCATTGCCGCGACTCATTGTGGCAATTATGGAAACATATCAACAAGCTGATGGCTCAATAGTTATACCTGATGTTTTGAAGCATGAAAGTATATTTTAAGGTGATCACGTATGCCATTTAATCAACCATTATCACCCCACATTCAAAAGAAAATTAAGCAAATAGAATTGCATACGCGCAGATTATTACGTGGCTCTCAAGTTGGTGATAGTCGTTCTGCAATGAAAGGTACCGGATTTGAGTTTGATCAAATTCGTGATTATCAAATGGGCGATGATGTGCGATTTATCGATTGGAAGGCTTCGGCACGCATGGATACCCTACTTGTAAAGCAGTATATTGAAGAACGCAGTCGTACCGTTATTTTAGCGGTTGATATTTCTGGATCGAATCAATTTGGATCTGGCATACATTTAAAAAGAGATACCATAGCGCAAGTTGCAAGTGTTTTAGCGTTAGTAACAGATTCCGGCAAAGATCGCGTTGGGCTCATTCTTTTTTCAGACATTATAGAGGAATTTATTCCTCCTTCCCGTGGGCGCGGCCATGTGCATATGCTCATGCAAAAATTGTTTGACTATAAACCAATTCACACAAAAACAAATATAACAGTTGCGTTCAAAAAATTGGCTCAGCTTAAATATCGAGATATGGTTGCCTTTATAATTTCAGACTTTATTGATAGCACCATAGAACCAGCCTATATTGCCCCCATTTGCAAAAAGTACGATATTATTGGCATACGATGCTTGGATCATCACGAACAAACATTACCACCAATCGGCTTTGTTCCCATGAAAGATCGCGAGACAGGTGAAGCTATTGTTGTTGATTTACGCTCAAAAAATCAGATTAATACATTTTTACGCGATCGTCTTTGCGAGCAAACTAAGCTCTGTAAACGAAATGGTTTAACACTCATTGATATTGCAAATAATGATAGCTTTATTGGTGATCTTATACGTTTTTTTCGCCGACGAATGCGCTACTGAGGAATAAAAATGCAAGGTCTTGATGAAAAGGGTTTTTACGATATTTATTCGATCTGGCATGTGCCCTTTTGGCAAACACGCACATTTTATCTCAGTAGCATGCTTCTTGTCTTAATTCTTTTACTGATTTCTGCTTGGTTTTTTATCCGATGGTATCGAAGGAAAATGGCCAAACCTCTCACAGCGTGGGAAATTGCACTGAATCATATAAGTCAGCTGCAGGCAAAAAACTATCAAACCAAAGAATCAGGCAAACAATGCTACTTTATTATGACCAATGTCGTAAAAACCTATTTGATTTCTCGCTATCACTACCCATTGCGTGGAAAAACAGATGAAGAAATGATTACGTATCTTGAAAAAAATGTACACCAACGATTTATTGCTGATAACGTGAAAAAACTTATTAATGGCTGCGTATATATAAAGTTTGCAAATGAATCAGCCATGCAGGAACAAATTATTGAACATCTATCGCTTTGTGATGCTATGATTCGCAAAACGATACCCCAAGAAAAAAGAAACCCGAGAGCTGATTGAAAATTCTGGCTTTAAAGTTATTTTTCATGCCATTGTAGATTTCACGCAATAAAAAAGGCGAAAGTTTTATGCTTTCGCCTTTTTTATAATAACTCTTTAATTAAACCCATTCAAGTTTTGCCATGGGTGCAGTATCGCTTACTCGTCTTCCCAAAGGAATCATACGAGTATAGCCACCTGGCCGATCAACATAACGTGGTGCAATTTCATTGAATAATTTCAGCACTGCCTCTTTTTTATATGGCAATAACGCCTGTACCCTGCGACGAGCATTAAAAGTATTACCTTCTCGGGCAAGAGTTACCACTTTTTCAGCAAGCTTCTTTACCTCTTTAAGGCGAGGCTTAGTTGTAACAAGATGACCATACGTAATCAAATGAATCACTTGATTACGGAGCACCGACCTACGATGCGATGATTTCATATTAAGTTTTTTACGACCGCTTTGATGCATCATGATGCATTACCTTTAACTATTGCCTTTGGACTCTAAAACTTTCTTAACATCGTCTTCATTAATATTCATGCCGAATGAAAGCCCAAACGCTTTCATGCTCTCCTTTACTTCATTGAGTGATTTTTTACCAAAGTTTTTAATGCGAAGCGCATCTTCTTCTGGTACATTCACCAAATCAATAACCCTTTTAATATTGGCATTTATCAAACAATTATGCGCTCGAACCGAAAGTTCGAGCTCTTCAATTGGTTTTAAAAGAAGCTCTACTGGCACATCTTTGAGTCCCAATTTATCAAGCTCAACAGGCTCTTTCTTTTCTTCTTCTTCTGGAACTTTTGAAATTTCATTAAACGGCACTTCTGTGCTGGTAAGAAAATGCTCAAGTTGTGTACGCAATACTGATACAGAATAATGTACCACATCAAGCGGATTTTCCGATCCATCTGTATGAATGTAGATAATCAATTTATCATAATCGATATCTTTACCAATACGCGTTTTTTCAATATCAAACATAACCTTGCGAATTGGTGAAAACATTGCATCAAGATAAATACGGCTATCCTCTTGAAATGCTTCATCAGACGGCCATTTCGCCTGCTGATAGCCACGACCATTTTCAACAAAAAATTCAATGTTTAGCTCTCCACCAGCCGCAACATGCGCAATAAGATGATCTTTATTGATCAGTTCAAGATGATCATCAGCTTGGATATCAGCAACAGTTGCAGTTGCTTCACCTTTTACAGATAAACGCATTTTGCCAGGGCGCCCATCTTTATTACGAATAACGATCTCTTTAATATTCAAGATCACTTGCATTGCATCTTCAACAACCCCAGGGATTGCCGAAAATTCGTTATTCACGTTGTTAATTATCACTGACGTTACTGCCGTACCTTCAACAGTTCCAAGCAAGACTCTGCGCAATGCATTGCCTAACGTTTGTCCAAATCCTGGTTCCAATGGTTGCGCAACCAATTGACCATACGTATCAGTTAACGTCTTTTTATCCCACGATAAACGCGGAATCGTTATTGCTTGAAATTCTTTTTCTTTTATTTCCATATAACCTCCCGCATCAGGCTCACTATCCATAACACTTACCCACTCACGCTATTATTTAGAATACAATTCAACAATAAGATAATCTTCTATTGGCACCTGAAGATCTGATCGAACCGGCTCGCGTAACATGCGACCTTTATACGATTTTTTATCAAGCTCCAACCATTCAGGCACTTTGATACCAAGATTTAAACGTTTATCAATTACTTGTTCCATAAATGGTTTATGTTCAAGCATAGATGAGTTTAATGAAATTTCGTCCCCTACTTTAACGAGAAATGAAGGAGAGGAAACCCTTCTACCATTTACTAAAACATGACCATGAACAATCAATTGACGAGCTTGGACACGCGAAGTTGCCATCTTTAAACGATAAAATACATTATCAAGACGTCGCTCAAGCAAACTCAATAGATTTTCACCCGGTGCTCCTTTTGCATGCACTGCTTGATCAAAAAAGCGTCTAAATTGACGCTCACGCATCCCATACATTTGCTTTACTTTTTGCTTCTCATGAAGCTGCCGACCATACTCAGACATTTTCTTTGCAGGTCGTTTTGACTTTTCAGCACCCGTTTTTCCAATACCAATATTTTGCGCCATAATTCACCATCAATTATTAATACTAACTTATACTCGACGTTTCTTGGGAGGTCTGCATCCATTATGTGGAAGTGGCGTTACATCACGCAGCACATTAATGGTAAAACCTGCCGATTGTAATGAACGTACTACTGAATCGCGTCCAGAACCAGGACCTTGCAAGTTAACTTCAAGACTTTTAATACCAAAATTTTTCATATCACGTGCAAGTGTTGAAGCAACTTGAGAAGCTGCAAAAGGGGTACCCTTTCGAGATCCCTTAAAGCCTAGTTTACCAGCGCTTGATCCCATCAACACATCCCCTTCAGGAGTTGTCACAGTAACCTGCGTATTATTAAACGTTGAACGCACATGTACTACTGCCGTATCAACGTGTTTTTTTTGTTTTTTCGATTTCTTCTTGTAAGCCATTGCTATCCACTATCTAAAGTTTACAATTACTTTTTAGTTACTTTACGCTTCAGCGCTACTGGTTGCTTTTTTGGCCCTTTTCTTGTGCGTGCATTTGTCTTAGTGCGTTGACCTCGTACCGGCAACCCTTTTTTATGACGTGACCCACGATAAGAACCAATTTCCTGCAATCGCTTTATATTCATACTAACTTCTTTACGAAGCTCACCTTCCACGGTATAGCTTTTTGAAATTTCTTTCTGAATAGCCGCAACTTCAGCATCGGTTAAATCTTTAACCCGCTTATCATAATTAATCTTAAGTTTCTTTAAGATATCTTGAGCTGATTTTAACCCAATCCCACGGATGTAGGCTATTCCATATTCAACTCGTTTTTTTAACGGTAAATTAACACCTTCTATTCTAATCATAATCTATCCTTTTACCACCTATTAACCTTGTCGTTGTTTATGACGCGGGTTTTTTTTACAAATAACACGTACAACGCCGGATCTCTTAATGATTCGACAATCTTTACACATTTTTTTAACTGATGTTCGCACTTTCATGATGCCTCTTAATTCTTATGACGAAGTACAATACGGCCTCGGTTCAGATCATAGGGAGATAATTCAAGAGTAACCTTATCGCCTGGCAAAATACGAATATAGTGCATCCGCATTTTACCTGAAACATGCCCTAATATCACATGTCCACCTTCGATCTCAACTCGAAACATCGCATTTGGCAATGTTTCTTTTACTACACCATCAACACGAATAACGCCTTCTTTCTGCTTCATATTATTTCATTAGGCAGCATGAGCTGCTCGTGTTAAAATTTTTGGTTCACCTTCTGTCACAACCACCGTATCTTCAACATGGGCCGCTAAACTTTTGTCTACGGTTTTAACCGTCCATCCATCGCCAGACACAAATACATCGTGTTTACCCATAGTGATCATTGGTTCAATAGCAAATGTCATACCAGGACGCAAAACGAGCCCTTTTCCTGCATCGCCATAATTAAGCACTTCCGGCTCCTCATGCATCTGCTTGCCAATACCATGGCCTGCAAAATCACGCACAATGCCAAAGCCTTCTTTTTCAATTTCGGCTTGAATCGCTGCTGAAACATCACCGAGTGTTTTTCCCACTCGTGCTTGCGCAATTCCTTTATTAAGAGCACGCTGCGCATTTTTAACAAATCGCTGCACTTCTTTTGGCATAGGGCCAATATAAAATGAGCGAGCCATATCAGCACAATAGCCATGCCACGAACTACACACATCAACTTTAACCAAATCACCATCTTTTAATATTCTATCCACAGATGGTATCCCATGTACCACTTCATCATTAATGGAAATACAGCTTGCATGCCGATATCCTAAATATCCTTTGGTACGTGAGATCAATCCTTTTCGCTTGATCTCTTCCTCAATTACTTGGTCAAGTTTCAACGTAGAAATTCCTGGCTTCATGAGGCTTGCAATCTCATCAAATATTTCAACAAGCAGTTTTCCCGCTTGCCCCATTTTACGGATTGAATCTTTATTTTTAATCGTAACCATACTTCAACGTCCCCTAACTTCTTCTTTAAATTCATAAAAAAGATCTTTAATCGGTTTATTTGTTGAAAATTCATACACAGTATGTCCAGCCTTTTTAAGACAATCAATCAATTCTTTTTCATGCTGATGATATCCTTTCAAACGCTCTTTGATAGCTTCTGGCATATCATCTTTCCGGCGACCAATAGAACTTCCACATCTATCGCAGATAGCTTCCTTTTTTGGTGCCAATTTTGAGCCAGGAAATACCGCATATGCTGTTTGGCATTCTTTGTTTCGGCAAATAAATCGCCTGCCAAGCCGTTCAATCAATGTAGTGTCATCGAGTGTAAATTTAATAACTTTTACATCAAACGGAAATGTCACTGAAGATACAAATTCATTAAAGGTTTCTGCTTGAGCCACCGTCCGAGGATATCCATCGAGAATAATGGAATTTCCCTTTTGCGGCAACTGAGCAAACCAGTCAAAAACCATCTTGGTAATTAAGCTATCATCTACTAGTTTACCAGATTTTATAGCAAAATCTATTTCCTTGCCTATAGGCGTCTGTTCTTCTATATGCTTCCGACATAGATTACCGGTAGAAATTTGCTCCCATTCAAGCTCCTGGACGCACTTTTGAGACAATGTGCCCTTACCCGAACCGGGGGGACCAATAAAAACATACAAAGTGCGTTTTTTCAACGTGCCCCCCTACCCCTCATTCTGCCTGATGATAAAAACCCTTCATAACGATGTTCGATAAGGTAGGATTCAATTTGGGAAGCAGTTTCCAATGCTACCCCAACCATAATTAAAAGACCAGTTCCACTCAATGTACTTAAATAAAACGGAATCGGTAAAACGGCATAGACCATATTTGGCGCGATTGCCAAAAACCCTAAATAAAGTGCCCCCACTAAACCAAGACGCGTTAGCAAATGGTTGAAAAACTCAGCTGTTTTACGTCCCGGGCGATAGCCTGGAATAAAACCGCCGCTCTTTTTAATATTTTCAGCTAATTCTTCTGGGTTATAAATTAACGCCGTATAGAAAAAGGAGAAAAAGATAATTAATACAAAATCAACTACATTATAGATAAGTCCCGTTGGCGTTAAACTGTCCGCAAGCCATTTAAACATAGCAAAGCGCGACGCCAACATTGCTGATAAAAATAAAGGAACATTCAGTACTGCATTTGAAAAGATAACCGGCATAATACCAGCAGTATTTATCTTAAATGGAATATAAGTACTTTGCCCCGCATACATACGTTGGCCTACTATGCGACGCGTATATTGGACAGGAACCTTTCGATCTCCTTTTTCCAAAAACACAATACATGCTGCCATGGCAACCACAATGGCAAGCAATACCAGCGCAATAACCGGATCCATAATTTTATCACGCACCGCTTGCAATGTACCAAACACATCATGGGGAAAACGAGATACAATACCGGCAAAAATAATCATAGAACTACCATTACCAATACCATGGAGCCCAATTTGCTCTCCAAGCCACATGACCACCATCGAGCCAATTGTCAAAGAAAACATAAATATTAATCGAAAGCCCCATCCTGGATCAAGTACCAATCCATACCGTTCAACTACCATTGCAAAGCTAAAACTTTGAATTAATGAAATGGTAAATGCAAGATACCGGGTATATTGATTAATAATTTTTCTACCATAATCCCCTTCTTTCATAAGCTGTTCAAGCGTTGGGACAGACATGCTTAATATTTGCATCATAATTGACGCGGTAATATACGGCATAATCCCTAAAGCAAATAATGTACATTGCTTTAAGCTTCCACCAGAAAACATGTCAAGGTAAGAAAAAAGACTGCCAAGTCCCGTTTTTTGTGTCATAAACTGCTGTAAACTTTGAATATCAATACCAATCACGGGAATATGATTACCAATTCGATATACAATTAATACACCCAAGGTAAACAATATTTTACTGCGTAATTCAGTGACACGAAAAATATTGAGAAAATTTTTTAGGAGTATCATGCTTACTCCTTCTTGGTTACAGCTTTGCCACCAGCTTGTTCTATAGCTTTACGTGCAGCAGCACTAAAGGAATCCGCAACAATGGTAATCGGCTTGTCTAAAGAACCATCACCAAGTACTTTCAAAAGAAACGGCCTATTTTTTCGCGGTTTAATAATACCTTTTTCCATCAAGAGCTCTTTGGTTATCTCTTGATCATCCAATTCATTTAATCGCTTTATGTTAATAATTTCAATCGCCTCTTGGAAACGAACATTACTAAACCCGCGCTTTGGAAGTCTTCGATAGAGCGGCATTTGACCACCTTCAAATCCAACCCTTACCCCGCCACCCGAGCGCGCTTTTTGTCCTTTATGGCCACGACCCGAAGTGCCTCCACGGCTTCCACCACGACCTATTCTTTTACGCGGCTTTTTAAGCGGTGCTAATTCACTTAACTTAAACATTATGCACCCTTTACCATATCTTTAACGGTTGTTTTTCGTAACTTCGCCAAATGCTCAGCAGATCGAAGCTTTGCAAGTGCATTTAAGGTAGCTTTTGCTACATTTAAACTATTGGCCGCACCTAATGATTTTGTAAGTGCATCTTCAATGCCAGCCGCATCAATCACTGCACGAACTGCACCTCCTGCAATTTTACCGGTTCCTTTTGATGCTGGTTGCAACACAACCTTGGCTGCACCATGCTTGCCAATTACACCATACGGAATAGTAGTTCCTCGCAACGGCACTGTAATCATACTTTTTCGTGCTTTATTGGTTGCTTTTGTAATTGCTGATGTTGCTTCTTTACTTTTACCCAGCGCAATACCTACTTGCCCCTGCCTGTTACCAGATACTACAAATGCAGAGAAAGAAAAACGCTTTCCCCCTTTGGTAACCTTGGTCACCCGACGCACATTGATCACATGATCCACAAATGTTGATTCTTTTTCTTGCTCTTTTTTTGCCATTATTCACCTTACAATAATCGCGGATTAAATTTGTAACCCACCTTCACGCAAACCTTCTGCAAATGCTTTTACTCGACCATGGTATCGATATGGGCCGCGATCAAAAAGAATTTGATCAACTCCCTTTTTCTTTGCACGCAATGCAAGCTCTTTGCCAATTGCTTTTGCAATCGCTTTTTTATCGCCCTTAACTTCTTTCACGGAAACTGGGCTTGAACTTGCTATTGTCTTTTGATTTGCATCATCTATTACTTGACCATATATATGTTTTAAACTACGAAAGACAGAAACTCGGGGTAACACTCCCCGTTTTTGTGAGCCTCTCACGCGCTTTATCCTACGTTTTTTGCGAATTCTATCTTTTCTATTAGTTGCCACCGTTAAACTCCACTCATATTATTTACCTTTAGCAGCTTTGCGCAAAATGCGATCTGTTGATAGCTTAACACCGGTACCTTTATAAGGTTCTGGCGGACGCAAAGCACAAATTTGACTACTAACCAACCCAACCAATTGCCTATCAGGCGAAGAAATTGTTAATTTTTGGCCCGTCTTATCGATAGCTACTGAAATTCCCTTAGACAAAGGAAAATCGATTTTATGGCTATATCCCAGTGTAAATATAAGTTTATTACCTGATTGCTGTGCCTTATATCCAAGCCCTACAATTTCAATCGTTTTTTCAAATTCTTTTTTTGAACCAGTTAATGCATTTGCGAGAAGCGCACGATGCATTCCCCATTCACGATTGACATCACCTATTTTTAAATCTTTCGCTTTCTCTTTACGCGGTACAATTGAAAGTTGATTATCCTTCAACTGAATTTCAAACAGATCTGGCACATAATAAACACCTGCAGACTTAGATCCTTTATATGCGATCTCTTGCCCCTTAATATTCACTTGGATGTTGCTTACCTCTATTGGTTTTCTACCTATTTTAGACATATCGTATCCCGTTACCAGACAGTACAAATTACTTCGCCGCCCACACCTAACTTTTTCGCTTGCTTGTGAGAAATCACGCCACGATCTGTAGAGAGTATAGAAAGGCCTAATCCACCAATCACTGGACGAATATCTTGTGCGCCAGCGTATGAACGACGACTCAATTTACTTACTCGTTTCAAATCATGAATAACTGATTCACCACCAACATACTTCAATAATACTTTTAGTTTCTTTTTGCCATCCAGCTCAATTTCTTCAATACCCCGAATAAACCCTTCGTTTTGAAGGATTTGCGCGATGGCTTTATTAAACCGGGAAAACGGCGCAACAATAAAAGGACGACTTATTTTAACGCCATTTCTAATAATAGTAAGAAAATTTCCTATTGAATCCATATATTTTTCCCCTACCAGCTAGCTTTCTTTACCCCAGGCAAAAAACCTTTCAGGGCATTTTTTCTAAAACAAATACGACACATATTAAACATACGTAAATACCCACGCGGGCGACCGCATAACTTACAACGGTTGTACACGCGAGATAAAAATTTTGGAACTTTTTTTGATTTTTCAATCAATGATTTTTTTGCCATATTTCCTCAATTTGTTTATGCCTGTTTTTTAAACGGCATACCAAAACTTTTTAATAATGCATACGCATGTTCATCACTTTTAGCACTGGTATTAATGGTAACATTCAACCCAAGAACTTTATCCACTACGTCGTAATCAATCTCAGGAAAAATAACCCATTCTTTAATACCAAGGTTGTAATTGCCTCGCTGATCAAACTTAAGCGTTACTCCTTGAAAATCACGCACTGTCGGCAACGCAATATTGATCAAACGATCCAAAAATTCATACATTTTTTTGCCATGCAACGTAACTTTGTATCCAAGCGGCATGCCTTCTCGTATCTTAAAGCCTGCAATAGATTTGCGCGCCTTTGTTTGAATTGGTTGCTGCCCTGTTATACGAGCCAAAACAGCAGTAATTTTTTTATTAATTTTACTATCAGCTATCATCTCTCGGCCAGCACCTACATTTACCACAATTTTGGTTATTTTCGGGACTTCCATAACATTTTTCAAACCAAGCTCTTTCTGTAAAGCCGGTCGAATTTTAGTGTTGTATTCTTTTTCAAGTCGCGCTTTTTCCATTGCTATCCCTAATAAGATCTAAAATATCTCTTTGCAACGAGCACATATACGAGCTCGCTTACCAGTTTCAAGAAGTTTACTTGCCACTCGCGTTGGTTTTTTACATGCAGTGCAAATCGGCATAACTTTTGATTCACGAATATAACTTTCTTCCTTTTTAATGCCCCCCTGCTCTCCGGCACGTCGAGGCTTTACATGTCGGGTAACAATTGCAATATCTTTTACAAGCATTGTACCCTTTTTACGCTTTACCTCAATTACAGAACCCTTTTTTCCTTTATCTTTTCCTGCAATAACCATTACGGTGTCATTTTTTTTAATTCGCGCTACCATGCCAACTCCTTACAATACCTCTGGCGCTAATGAAATAATTTTTGAAAAACCTTTTGCTCGCAACTCACGTGCAATAGGACCAAAAATACGAGTCCCAACTGGCTCACCTTCTTTACTAATGATAACACCAGCATTATCGCCAAAACGAATATAACTACCGTCATCGCGACGTCGTTCTTTTCTAGTCCGTACAATAACCACATCAACTATTTGGCCTTTTTTAACCGTTCCCCCTGGAATCGCTTTTTTTACCGTACACTTAACTCTATCGCCAAGATACGCAAAGCGTTTTCGGGTGCCTCCAACAAGATGAATACATTGAAGCTCTTTTGCACCTGAATTATCTGCAACTGTTAAATACGACTCTTTTTGAATCATACGCTATCCTACCTATTATGAACGCGACCTAATAACACGAGCGAGGTACATATATTTCGATTTTGATTTCGGGCGCCCTTCATAAAATTCAACAATATCACCGACGCTCGCTTCGCCCTTTTCATCATGTACTTTATATTTTTTATTCTTTCGTACAATTTTGTGAAAACGAGGATCCATAAGGGTACGTTTCGTATTCACCACAATTGTTCGATCCATCTTATCGGAAACTACTTTTCCTGTGTACAATTGACTTTTTTTAAGTTCTTTTTCTGCCATGTGGACCCTCTATTTAGTCGCTGCTGCGTATTGTTCTTGTTGATTCATGAAGGTCTTGACACGAGCAATATTTTTGCGAAGTTGCTTAAATTGCGCATGGTTTTTAATATGAGCTGTTTGCGCATTCAATCGCAAGCTAAAAAGTTCTCGCTTTAATTGATCAAACTTTTCCTGCAATTGTTGCGCATTTAACTTTTTCAACTCATTTTTAAACGTAGTTACCTTCATTGTGCATTACCGCGATTATTATTTTTCTTAACAAATTTCGTTTTCATTGGAAGTTTATAGGCAGCACCTTGCAAAATGGTACGCGCATCTTTTTCTGGTACGCCACCAATTTCACATACGATGCGTCCACGCTTTACCACCGCTACCCACTCTTCAACATTTCCTTTACCTTTACCCATACGCGTTTCAGCTGGCTTTTTTGTTACTGGTTTATCAGGAAAAACACGTAAAAACAAACGTCCAACTTTTTTTGTGTGTCGCGAAAGCGCAACACGCATTGCTTCTATTTGCCGAGCCGTTAACCATACAGGTTCTACCGCTTGCAAACCAAATTCTCCAAATGCAACCTCACGCGCCCCTTTTGAAAGGCCTTTCATACGGCCACGTTGAACTTTTCTATATTTTGTTTTTTTTGGCATCAACATAATTGTATCTTTCGCTCATTTACCGTTTGCGTTCGTGTTGGTAATCACCGCGACTAATCCACACTTTGACACCGATAATACCATAGGTAGTTCTTGCCTCCGTAGCTCCATAATCGATATCAGCCCGCAATGTATGCAATGGAACCGAACCAAGCCGGATCCATTCAGTACGTGCAATTTCAGCTCCATGTAAACGACCCGCAACACTTACTTTGATTCCCTTAGCGCCTGCACGCATCGCAGAGGCTACTGCACGCTTCATTGCGCGTTTATAACTCACACGACGCTCAAGCTGCTCAGCAATATTTTTCGCTACAAGCATTGCATCTAGTTCAGGTTTTTTAACTTCCTGCACAGAGATTTCAACACTTGTTTTGCCTAATTTGTTCGCAAATAATTGACGCAATTCATCAATTTCTTTACCACCCTTACCAATTACGACACCAGGTCTGCCTGAGTGAAGAATGATACGAACATTATCGCCCGCCTTTTCAATTTCAACGCTTGAAATTTCTGCTCGCCTTAATTTTTCATCGATCAATCGGCGAATTTGCATATCTTCAAGTATCTGCTTACCATACGACCTACTTGGCGCAAACCACCGAGCACTCCAATCACGATAAATACCTGTTCTAAATCCTATCGGATTAACCTTTTGTCCCACCGTCAACCTCTTTTCATCGGTTCAACTATCACATTAATGTGACTAAATCGTTTCTTATACATATTCGAACGACCCATAGCACCTGGCTTATAATAACGATACGCCGGTCCTTGATCAATTCGGATTTCCTTAATTTTCAACTTATCAATCTCAACACCTTGGCGGTTTAGAGCATTTGCAGCTGCTGATGCAACCACTTTGGCAATAGGTTCCGCACGCTTTAAAGAAGATGTTGCAAGCCATGAAAGCGCATAATCCACATTCTTGCCACGAATCATATCAGCAAGCGGACGCAACTTAAATGGCGAAAAACGTATATTTCGAGCCCGAGCATTAAACTGCATTCTTTAAACCTTATAATATCACAAAACAACTATTTTTAACAGTCAGGATAGGCCTTACTACAAGTAATTTTAACGCATTTATCAATTACTGACAAATTTTATTTTTTTCCTGTTGGCGCTGATGATCCTGATTGACGCTGACCACTATGTAATCTAAATGTTCTTGTAGGTGAAAATTCACCAAGCATATGCCCTACCATATTTTCTGTTACATACACTGAAACAAATTTTTTACCGTTATGGACAGCTATCGTAAGCCCCACAAAGTCAGGCGTAACCATGCTGCGCCGTGACCAGGTTTTTATCGTTTCTCGCTTGCCTTTTTCCTTCGCCACTTTTATTTTTTTTAAAAGTGACGCATCAACAAAAGGGCCTTTTTTGGCTGATCGAGCCATAATTCACCTATCCCTTACTTTTTAGTCTTTGATTTTCGTCTTCTAATAATCAATGGATTTTTGCGACGAAGAGTACGTGAACCCTTCGCTCCTTTACCCCATGGAGATTGTGGATGCGACCCTGATTTTGATCGACCTTCACCACCACCATGTGGATGATCCACTGGATTCATTGCCATACCCCGCACAGTTGGACGAATGCCTTTATGGCGCATACGTCCAGCTTTGCCCCAAGAAATATTTTTAAAATCAGCAGTACCCAAAGATCCAACAGTTGCCCACCCATCTTGTGGTACCATACGAATTTCACTAGACGGCATCTTTAACGTTACATAGCCATCTGCTTTACCCATAATCTGTGCTGAAGTTCCTGCACTTCGCACAAATGTTCCTCTTGATCCTGGTCGAATTTCAACATTATGCACCAAAAAACCAAGTGGAATATTACGCAATGGTAAAGCATTACCAATCTTTGCTTCGATATTTTCACTTGCGATTATGGTATCACCGATTTGCAATCCTTCGGGCAATAAAATATATTTTTTTGCGCCACTCACATATGATATTAATGCAATATTTACATTACGATTTGGATCATATTCAATAGCAATAACTTTACCGGGAATATCCCGATCAGTGCGTCCAAAATCAATAATGCGATACCTACGCGCTGCGCCACCACCACGATGTCGCACGGTAATTCGTCCATACACGTTTCGGCCGCTACCACGCTTTAACGCAGCAAGCAAATGTTTTTCTGGCTTCTTTTTCGTGATCTCTTTCGTGCTGAGATACGATTGAAAACGTGTCGCTGGTGTTCGTGGCTTTCTTCGTATTATAGCCATACTATTACCTTTTCACTTACAGCAGATTATCCTTCTGCTTTTGCTTGTTTCGATTCTTCAATTTGCGGTGCGCCAGCTTGATCAAATAAATTCAAGCTATGGCCCTTTGCAAGTGTTACATATGCTACTTTTTCTTTTTTAATTTTTGCTGATGCATCATAACGCTTTTGTGTAGCGCGAGTTTTTGATTTTTTTCTAATCAATGTTCTAATTTCTTTAACTTTTACCTTAAAAAGTTTTTCAATCGCCTCTTTAATCATCGGTTTATTTGCAGCTATATGCACGCGAAGCACCAATTGATTTTTTACACGATTAAGTTTATATGCTTTATCAGAAATTAATGGGCCTTTAATAATGTCATAACGAGTTAATTTCATTGCTGTCCCCCAACCATTTTTTTAAAGGCATCGAAATCTTTTTTTAGTACAAGCCATATATCGCTATTGGCTAAATCATAGGCATTGGTCTGATCAAATAGAAGTGCTTGCACATTTGGAATATTCATAAAAGATGCAAATGTTAACACATCATCAGGAGACAATAAAAGAGTAACTTTTTTCTGCGTCAAGGCTACTTTTTTTAATAGCTCACTCGCTTGCTTTGTTGACGGTTTATCACCTTTTACTTGCCAATCTACTATAACAACTTGCTTGTCTTTGATTCGATCAGCAATCAATTGAGCAAGAACCTGCTTTTTCACTTTTTTTGGCACCATTAACGTTTTTACTCGTTTTTGTGGTCCAAAAGTTACACCACCACCTCGCCACAATGGAGAACGTGCGGAACCTGCGCGTGCTCGCCCAGTTCCTTTTTGTTTCCAAGGTTTTTTGGTAGAACGTGAAATATCCGCACGCCCCTTCACACCAACTGTCCCTTGACGCCAATTTTGCAATAGAGAACGTACCCAAACGGAAAACTGTTCTTTTGACGCTAGTTTTTTAGGTGCTGAAATCCCTAACTCTTTCATCGTAACCGAATGAGAAAATGAATCAGCTTTATCCTGCACTCGAGTAGTCATAATGTACCTATTTCTCTTGTCGTTGAATATACAATAATGAGCCAACATGGCCTGGCACTGAGCCTTTTACCATGACAACTGGTCCATCTTTTTCAACTTTCACCACATCTAAATTTTTCATAACACGCCGTTGAACGCCCATGTGACCAGGCATTTTTTTACCTTTAATAACTCGCCCTTGAGCACGCATAAAACTTAATGAACCCGGACGCCTACCCATGGTAGCACCATGGCTTGCGGGTGCACCGGCGAATCCCCAGCGTTTCATAACGCCTGCAAATCCATGACCTCTGGTGACGCCAAAAACATTAACGTGTTCACCTACCTGAAGTTCCTCAAAAAAATCAACTGGTTGTCCAATAGTTAGAGCTGCCGGTAATTCTTTGACTGGGATTTCACGAACCACACCAAAATATTGGTTTAATTTTTTCATCCAGCTTGCTGCCGGTTTTTGCCCAGAGTAACGCTTTCTCAAGCAACCAACTTGAATCGCATTATACCCATCGCGCTCTTTTGTTTTAATACCAGTCACCACCCAATCACTCACATCAATGACGGTAACTGGTACCACTTCATCGTTGTCAAATACCTGAGTCATGCCTACTTTTTTACCCCAAATTCCCGAAACCATTGGACGACCTTCTTTAGTTATTTAATCTCTACATCTACACCAGAAGAAATACTCAACTTCATAAGCGCATCCATTGTTTTATCTGAGGGAGAAACAATATCAAGAATACGTTTATGCGTAGTAATTTGAAACTGTTCACGAGATTTTTTATCAACATGTGGTGAACGTAAAACCGTAAACACTCGCCGCTTATTTGGAAGCGGAACAGGTCCCATAAGCTGGGCACCCGTTCTTCTTACAGTCAACACTATTTGCTTGACAGCATTATCCAACAAACGATGATCAAACGATTTGAGCTTGAGACGAATACGTTGTTTTTTCATGACCACCTACTTATTCAATAATTTCAGTTACCACACCAGATCCAACTGTTCTACCACCTTCACGAATTGCAAAACGCAAATCTTTGCTCATTGCAATAGGTGAAATCAAGTCAACGGTAAGATCAACGTTATCACCTGGCATTACCATTTCGCGACCGTCTGGAAGCGTAACGATACCAGTAACATCAGTTGTTCTAAAGTAAAACTGAGGCCTATAACCGGTGAAAAATGGACTATGACGACCACCTTCATCTTTACTCAAAATGTAAGCCTTACATTTGAACTTTTTGTGAGGCTTTACAGAGCCAGGTGCAGCCACGACCATACCACGTTCAATATCTTCCTTCTTTACACCACGAAGTAAAAGACCAACGTTATCCCCAGCCTGACCTTCATTGAGTAGTTTTCTAAACATTTCAACACCAGTCACAACTGTTTTGATCGTTTCACCAAAACCAACAACTTCAACTTCTTCGCCAACTTTTACTTTACCTTGGTCGATTCTACCTGTTGCTACCGTACCACGACCAGGAATTGAAAACACACCTTCAATTGGCATTAAAAATGGTTTTTCAAGATCGCGCTTTGGTTCTGGAATATAGGTATCGATCGCTTCCATCAATTTATCAATTGACCCAGTTCCCAATTCACTCGCATCCCCCTCAAGAGCTTTGAGAGCAGAACCACGAATAACAGGAATTTCATCGCCTGGAAAATCGTACTTCTTTAAAAGATCACGAATTTCCTCTTCAACCATGTCAATCATTTCTGGATCGTCAACCATATCACACTTGTTCAAATAAACAACCAATGCAGGTACGTTTACGTTACGAGCAAGCACGATATGTTCACGTGTTTGCGGCATCGCGCCATCAACTGCAGATACCACCAAAATAGCGCCGTCCATTTGCGCAGCACCAGTAATCATATTTTTTACGTAGTCAGCGTGACCAGGACAGTCAATGTGTGCATAGTGACGCTTTGGTGTTTCATATTCAACGTGAGACGTTGAAATAGTAATACCACGTTCTTTTTCTTCTGGTGCATTATCAATTTCTTCAAATGATTTAGCTTGCGCTTGTCCCTTTGAAGCTTGATGCTTAGTGATCGCAGCCGTTAGCGTTGTTTTACCATGATCCACGTGACCAATGGTCCCAACATTTAAATGCGGTTTACTCCGCTCAAAGACATCTCTAGCCATTATTAACTCCTGACCTATATTAAATAAATGCGTTACTTTTTCTCTAAAATTGCATCTTGCGCACTCTTTGGAACTTCACGATAACATTCAAATTCCATTGAATATCCCGCAAGTCCCTTAGTCACTGATCGCAATGTTGAAATGTATCCAAACATTTCACCGAGTGGTACTTCTGCAGTGATTTCTTGTTTATCACCTTGCGCTTCCATACCAAGTATACGACCACGACGAGAGCTCAGATCCCCCATTACATCACCCAGATATTCCTCTGGAGTTTCCACCACTACTTTCATTATCGGCTCCAATAATACCGGAGACGCTTTCCTCATAGCAGCTCGAAACGCCATTGATGCAGCAACTTTAAAAGCAATTTCTGATGAGTCAACATCATGATACGATCCATCATAGAGCGTAACACTACAGTCAACTACAGGATAACCACCAAGCACACCTGATGTGAGCGACTCCTCAATCCCTTTTTCAACACCAGGAATAAATTCTCTTGGAATTGTACCCCCAACAATTTTATCAATAAATTCGAAACCGTCTCCACGCTCTCGTGGCATCATTTTAATCCACACATGGCCATATTGACCACGGCCACCAGATTGCCGAATAAACTTTCCTTCAGCATCGGCAGGAGCTTGGACAGTCTCTTTGTAAGCAACTTTCAATTTACCTTGCTTAACATCAAGTTTATACTCACGACGCAAACGATCTAAAATAATTTCAAGATGAAGTTCACCCATACCAGAAATTTCTGTTTGCCCCGTTTCTTCATTGTAAGAAAATCTAAAAGATGGATCTTCCTGCATAAGTTTTTTCAACGAAATCGCCATCTTTTCATAGTCAGCTTTATTTTTTGGTTCAATTGAAGTTGAAATTACTGGCGTTGGAATAGTAATTGATTCAAGAAGAACCAAACTGCCTTCTTCACACAATGTATCACCGGTATTGGAGTCTTTAATACCAACGACTGCGGCAATATCACCCGCACGAACAGATTGAATCTCTTCACGCTTATTAGCATGCATTTTTAAAAGACGACTTACTCGTTCTTTCTTTCTCGTACGTGCATTAATCACATATGAACCAGCTTTTAATTCACCAGAATACACGCGAATAAAGTTTAAAACCCCCACATGCGGATCAGTCATAATTTTAAAGATCAACGCATGAAATGCTGCGTTTGGATCTGGATGAATTGCAATTTTTTCATCCGCATCCGGTAAAAACCCTTCTACTGGCGGCACATCAAGCGGCGAAGGCAAATAATCAATTACTGCATCAAGGAGCAATTGTATTCCTTTATTTTTGAATGCGCTTCCGCAAAATGCCGGCGCAATTTTTTGAGCAATCACACTTTTGCGAATCGCCTTTTTAATTTCATCAACGGTAATTTCTTCTTCATTCAAAAATTTATCTGCAAGCATATCATCATATTCGCATGCTGACTCAACAAGACGATTGCGCATCTTTTTTACTTGATCTTTATATTCTGCAGGCACTTCTTGCCAAATAACCGTTTCACCCATTTCCCCCTCAAACGTTGCCATCTTGCGTGTGAGCAGGTCAATAATACCCGTAAAGTTTTCAGACATACCAACTT
>SDBT01004717.1_pt1 | contig 23064 bp, 20 predicted proteins | sample 2277101 | NCBI WGS metagenome assembly SDBT01 (sample SAMN10404973, study PRJNA504765) | marine sediment metagenome | isolation source: marine sediment core GS10_PC15, 103 cmbsf | place: Arctic Ocean: Southern Knipovich Ridge | collected 2010 | reverse complement strand
TTCTGGAGTTGGCGAACGGACTCGCGAAGGAAACGATCTATATCTTGAAATGACTGAATCGGGTGTTATTAAAAAAACCGTAATGGTATTCGGGCAGATGAATGAACCACCCGGAGCACGTTTGCGAGTTGGACTTACCGGACTATCAATGGCTGAATACTTCCGCGATGAGGAAGGGCAAGATGTACTATTATTTATCGATAATATTTTCCGATTTACTCAATCGGGTTCAGAAGTATCGGCACTTTTAGGAAGAATGCCGTCGGCTGTAGGATATCAACCAACATTATCGACGGAAATGGGAGATTTGCAGGAAAGAATTACCTCAACAAAAAAAGGATCAATTACATCAGTACAGGCAATTTATGTACCGGCAGACGATTTGACTGATCCGGCACCGGCAACTGCCTTTGCACATTTGGATGCGACCACAGTCTTAGATAGAAAGATATCTGAATTAGGAATTTATCCGGCGGTTGATCCGTTAACTTCAACATCTAGAATTTTAGACCCACGTGTCATCGGTGATCGTCATTACCAGATAGCGCGCTCGGTTCAGGAAGTTCTACAAAAATATAAAGACTTACAAGATATTATCGCAATTTTAGGTATGGATGAATTATCGGATGACGATAAAATCGTTGTTGTGAGAGCGCGAAGAATGCAACGGTTCTTATCGCAACCTTTCTTTGTTGCGGAACAATTTACCGGTAAAAAGGGAAGGTATGTAACATTAGAAGATACGGTTGCCGGTTTCGAAGCAATTTTAAATGGCGAAGTTGACGAATTGCCCGAAAGTGCCTTTATGTTTGTTGGGTCTCTGGACGAAGCTATAGAAAAAGCTAAAAAGAAATAAATGGCAACATTTTCATTAGAGATCGTTACCCCAACACGTGTAATAACTGAAGAAAAAGTATCATATTTACGTTGTCCGGGTGTCGACGGTTCTTTGGGAGTGATGGCAAATCATGCGGCAGCGATTATTGCTCTTTCGATTGGAGAGGTAAAAATTACAATTGGTAATCAAGAAAAATTTATCGCAACGAGTGGTGGATTTGTAGATATTTCAATTAAAAAAGTATTACTCTTATTGGAAACTGCCGAACATTCATCTGATATTGATGTAAAACGTGCCAAAACTGCCGTACAACGTGCAAAAGATCGAATCGAAGGTAAGGGTAGTAAGATTGATGTTTTCCGTGCCGAAGCCGCTTTAGTACGAGCTTTCAATCGATTAAAAGTTTCAAATAGATAGAATTTTTAATATTAGAATATTAATATCAAATTGATTAATCCGCTTGTAATTTCAAGTGGATTTTTTTTAAATTGATTTTAAGAAAGGTTGAAATATGATAGAATCAATTAGTGGAATCATTGGAATCATTAATGGTATAAAAAATGGTTTAAAAGGTTATTTAAATTCTAAAAAGGGGAAAAACCGAAGGTTAATAATAAAAAAACTCGTGGGTTTTAAATTAAAACTAGAAGAGATTATTGCCTTAGCAGACGAAATATTAAGTTCTATAAAAAAAATAACGCAAGAAAAAAGAACTCCCAAAAATGATATAGATGTACTTCGTAAGAAAGTAGAGTTGCAAACTGAAAACTTACAGTATTTAACAACCATTATTAATGACCCTCAGTTTATTAAAATATTTAGAACTTTCGATCAAGATTTATATAAATCTTTCCGTTATAAAGCTTACGATAAAAAATCAAGAATACTTGACATACATCGTGATCTATGGTTTTTAAATGCAAGCAAAATTCGGAAGAAATACAAGGATGATTATTTTAAGGATGGTTATAATCTATTAGGAAGATTGAAGGAAACATCTGTAGAATTTTCAGACTTCCTAAGTAAGCATATAACAATTGAAGATATATTAAATTAATAGTCAATCATCAATTTTAATATACTATGTCAACAAAAGTTGAATTAAGATACCAAAGAGTTTCTGATGCAAAAAGATTTTTTGAAATCTTAAATAATCCAAATTTCAAATATTTTAAAATATGTCCAAAGGATATAGAAGCTGAAAAAGAGTTCTTAAGACAAAATTCAGAAAAAAGAAAAAATAACAAAGAGTTCAATTATGCAATTTTATTTAATGGGAAACTTGTGGGCGGTTGTGGAATTCATATTAATCAATTCAGAACATTTATTGGAGAGATCGGTTATTTTTTAGATGAGGAGTATTGGGGAAGGGGCATCGCTGATAAAGCTGTAAAACTTTTAGAAAATATTGGTTTTCAGGAATTAGAATTAAAAAGACTTGAGATTTTGATGGATCCAAAGAACGTTGGTAGTGAAAGGATTGCCATAAAATGTGGTTACAGTAAAGAGGGAACGATGAAGAAAGCGACAAAAAATGGTGATGACTATACTGATGCACATCTTTATGCTAAAGTATCTGAAAGATAATTCCATATAATACATTCTTTTCTTAGCGTAAGAAAAGAACCAAAAGAAGCACCCGCTGCAGAAATATTCCGGTTGCTTGAAAAAACATCTATAGTATTTAAACTCACCACGACACTTTGTGTCGGGTTCAAACAGAAAATACTATTTACGATATTTTTCCTTCACAAATCCTGAAATGTTTCTAAGGCAGAAAAATCACATTAATTAATTCGTTTTGCTTTTCAATAGTCAATTGTAAATAATCAATATTCAATTTTAACGATAGCACAATTCCTCGTAAATTCCACGGTTATAAATTAAAAATAATTGGAATAATTAATGAATAAACGTACCCACACTTGCGGAGAACTAAATACTAAACAAGTTGGTAAAACGGTTTGCTTGAACGGTTGGGTGAACACTATTCGGTTGCATGGGCAGGTTATATTTGTTGATATTCGTGACCGCTACGGAAAAACGCAGCTCGTTTTTAATGCTGAAAAAAGTAAAGAAGCTTATGATAATGCAAAAAAACTATCTATTGAAGATGTCATCTCCGCTAAAGGCGATGTGCAAGTACGCGCTAAAGCAGCGATAAATCTTAATATGAAGACCGGTGAAATAGAAGTAATGGTTAATTCAATAGAAATATTAAGTGAAACTGCGCCACTTCCTTTTGTAATTACCGATAGAGCTAGTGCATCGGAGGATTTCAGATTAAAATATCGATATCTTGAATTACGAACTGATGAATTACAACGGAATTTGAAACTACGTCATAATGCTTATCAATCGGTGCGAAAATATCTATCAGATACTGATTTTATGGAAATTGAAACTCCTGTACTTATGAAATCCACGCCGGAAGGTGCACGCGATTATCTCGTACCAAGCCGGTTGCACCACGGTAAATTTTATGCTTTACCGCAATCTCCACAAACGTATAAACAGTTATTGATGGTATCGGGCTTTGACCGCTATTTCCAAATAGTGAAATGTTTTCGTGACGAAGATCTGCGATCCGATCGTCAACCGGAATTTACCCAAATTGATATTGAAATGTCTTTTGTAGATGAAGATGATATAATGAAAATGGCAACCGGACTAACCCGACAAATCTTTAAAGAAGTTATTGATGTAGATTTGCCTGAACCATTTCCGGTAATGAAATATTTTGATGCAATGGAAAATTACGGTACCGATAAACCGGACTTACGTTTTAAAATGCCGCTAATAGATTTTAAGGAATATAGTGATGCATCCGATTTTAATGCATTTAAAAGTAGTGCGGCGGTAAAATGTTTAATTATTGAAGGAGTTGCTGAAAAATATTCTCGCAAAGTAATTGATGGACTAACAGACTTTGCAAAACATCACGGAGCCAAAGGGTTAGCATGGATGAAAGTTGGCGAGGGTGTGCTTGCAGGTGGAATTGTCAAGTTTTTTAGTGACTATTTACAAAAGAAAATAATATCAGAGCTAAAATTAAAAAATCGTGATATAATATTTTTAATTGGAGATGAACGAGAAGTTGTTTGGCAAGTACTAGGAGCGTTACGTGTGGAAATTGCCAAGCGGGAAAATTTAATTGATAAAAATACCTATAAACCGCTTTGGATTAATGATATTCCAATGTTTGAATGGGATGAGAAAGAACAGCGCTTCTTGGCAACACATCATCCGTTTACATCACCAAAATTGGAATATTTACCGAAATTAAAAACTGATCCGATGGTTGTATTGTCGCGTGGTTATGATTTTGTAATGAACGGTTATGAATTGGGCGGCGGTTCCATCAGAATCCATCAACAAGAGGTGCAAAAGCAGGTTTTTGATTTATTAGGTATTGCGAAAGAAGAAGCACAGAAAAAATTCGGATTTTTATTAAAAGCACTTAAATACGGTGCACCGCCACACGGTGGAATCGCATTTGGCTTGGATCGGATAATTATGTTATTGGCAGGAACAGATAATATCCGTGATGTTATTGCGTTTCCAAAAACAACATCTGCCACATCATTAATGGATGAATCGCCTAGCAAAGTATCGCAAAAACAATTAGACGAGTTAGGAATTGAGTTGAAGAAATAGAGGAATCTTTACAAATTCAAGGAGATTGCTTCTTTCTTAGCTGCGGGATCGCAATCTGTTTGTTCAGGACGGTAGTTCTTTATTATTTTAAAGTTTCAATGGGGTTATAATTGCACGTAGAACATCTCTCCGGCTAATTTGACCAATTAATTTTTTATTTTCTACCACAGGTAGTCGGCGTACGCCGTTTTTTATAAATAACTCTGCCGCTTCCATCAGGCTAGCTGTTGCTTTAATAGTAGTTATTTCCGTTGTCATACAATTCTTAACAAGTGTTCCCATGTCGTTATGATATAATGATTCGAGATTTGGTTTGAGACAATCATATTCGGAAATTATTCCTACAATCCAACCGGTTTCATCAATAACTGGAGCGCCGGAAATTTTATTTTTTAACAGAGTGCGGATTGCAGCCATTACGTTTGTTTCAGGCGTGAATGTAATAAGATTCTTTGCCATATAATTTTTAACTGATTTAGGTTTTTTCATAATCAATCCTTCAAATATCAAAAAAAGTTGTAAAAACTATTTTTTCTTGCGCAGAACCGAACTCAATTTTTGTTCAGTTCCCTTAAAAGTCCTACTTAAATTATCGCGTAATTTATAAGTAGAAAGCAAACATACAAATACAATTAATGCAACTGCAAAATTCGAATAACCAAATAAATACACTGCAACAGGAAACAGAATTAAAATCATCAATTCACCAATAACCAAATAATTAGTGATTAATGCTCCGAGCACAATTGTAATATATAATACTAATGCAATATAACCATTTAAACCCAACATTATACCTAAAATTGATGCAATTCCCTTGCCACCTTTAAATTTTAAAAAGACAGGATAAATATGCCCAACCATTGCCATAGAGCCCGCCAATACTAACAAATTGGTATTCCCATCAGTAACATATTTTATGATCCACATGGCCGTCGTCGCTTTTAAAGCGTCGATTAAAAAAGATGCAGCTCCCAATTTCCAGCCCAATACGATTACGGCATTAGCAGCCCCGGCATTGGATGTGCCTTTTTCTCTGATATCAATACCTTGGTATACCTTACCCAAGATATAAGGGGCATTAATATTCCCTAATAGATAACCGATTATTATTGCTAAAAGTATATTCATATTCTCCGCTATTTACAGAAATTACTATCTTGATAAGTAAAAATTCCATTTTTAATAATTGTTTTGTAAAAGTAAAAAACCACTATCCCTATCTATAAAGTTTGTCTGATTGGAAGCACAGCTTGCCAAACAAAATGCTATAATAAGTAATACGTTTTTAGGTAATTTTAAATGTATCGGAGAAAATCTCATTGTATTTTAAATTATTGGTATAAAATTAACTAATAAAATACAGAATGAAAAAGACTATTGAATTAAAAGGCGTTGATTTGCAAAGTCTGCTGGGAGTAGGTGATGGAAATCTAAGGTTGATAGAAGATACATTCCCGGGGCAAATTATTGCGAGAGGAAATAAAATACATTTAGATGGCCTTGAAAAAGATATTAATATCGTTCACGCTGTGATTCACGAGATGATGCAAACCTTAAATCGCAAAGGCAGTTTAACGAAAAAAGACGTTCATCAGCTAATAAATGTATCAAATGTTGAAAATGGTAATATCCAGGAAAAGACAAAAAACGTAATTCATTATGGCAGAAATGGTGCAATTCAATCTCGATCGGTTGGTCAAACTGAATATATTGATTGTGTTCGTGAAAACGATATAGTTTTCAGCATTGGTCCGGCGGGAACAGGTAAAACTTACATCGCTGTTGCATTTGCTGTGGCAGCGCTGGAAAGTCATCAGGCTGACCGCATTGTATTGAGTCGTCCTGCAGTGGAAGCCGGTGAAAATCTTGGTTTTTTACCAGGCGATTTACAAGATAAAATTGATCCATATTTAACACCCCTATATGATGCTTTAGGCGATATGTTATTGCAAACCAAACTGAAACCGTTGCTTGCTAAAAAAATTATTGAAGTTGTACCTTTAGCATACATGCGCGGGCGTACGCTGAATAACGCATTTTTAATTTTAGACGAGGCTCAAAACGCCACGGCGATGCAGATGAAAATGTTTCTTACTCGCTTAGGAGTTAATTCCAAAGCGATTATAACCGGTGATATAACACAGATCGATCTTCCTAAAAATGTTAATTCCGGTCTTATTCAAGTTACAAAAATTCTGTTAAATATTGATGGAATTGGATTTGCTACGCTAACTGAAACTGATGTGGTAAGACATCAATTAGTTAGAGAAATAATTAAGGCGTATGAAAAAGAATAAATAATATCGCATAATAATTCCCATGTTTCAATTCTGAATTAATAGTAATTTACAAATCTAAATATGAACTCAATTCGAATACATTGAAGGGTTCATTTATGATAATTATAATGCTGAAATATTTAAGTTACTTGAACCTGCAAATCGCCGAATTTCAATTCGTATCTATAACTTATTCCTATAAATTATATAAGTATAAATATCATAAGGAAGATACATGTCCAATTTAAGAGAAGTAGTTGTTGTATCTGCAAGGCGTACACCGGTTGGTTCTTTTCAAGGTAGTCTATCAACAATACCGGCAACAAAGTTAGGTAGTGTTGTTATCAATGGTATCTTGGATGAAACTAAAATTGATTTAAAAGAAATTGATGAAGTTATAATGGGTTGTGTACTTCCTGCCGGACAGGGTCAGGCACCGGCGCGGCAAGCAGCATTAGGTGCAGGATTACCAAATTCCGTTGAATGTATGACAATTAATAAGGTATGTGGTTCCGGCATAAAATCTGTTATGCTGGCAACACAGGCAATTCAGGTTGGTGATGCGGAAGTAATTATCGCGGGGGGCATGGAAAATATGAGTTTAGCGCCATATTTACTGCCAAAGGCCCGTGTTGGTTATCGAATGGGTGATGGACAATTAATTGATTCGATGGTAAATGATGGCTTGTGGGATGTATATAATAATATTCATATGGGAAGTTGTGCTGAGATGTGCGCAATAGAACGGAAATATTCTCGCGAAGTTCAAGATACTTTTGCAATTGAATCTTATAAACGTGCGCAAGCTGCTCAGAAAAATGGTTCATTTGACGCTGAAATTATCCAGGTTGAAGTTCCGCAACGAAAAGGCGATCCGATTATTGTCAATTTAGACGAGGAGCCGGGCAGAACTAATTTTGATAAGATACCAAAACTGCGTCCGGCTTTTAAAAAAGATGGAACTGTGACCGCTGCTAATGCGTCCAAAATTAATGATGGGGCTGCAGCAATGTTAGTGATGTCAAAAGATAAAGTGGAAAAATTAAATTTGAAACCGCTTGTAAGAATTATTACGCAGGCATCAGCTGCGCAAGCACCAGAATGGTTTACTACCGCACCAAGTAAGGCAATTGCTAAAGCATTAGAAAAAGCAAATCTGAAGGCAGATGAAATTGATTTATGGGAAATCAATGAAGCCTTTGCACCTGTAGCGATGGCAGCAATTGATGATTTTAATCTTAATGTTAAAAAAGTAAATGTAAACGGTGGCGCTATTGCAATTGGACATCCTATCGGAGCTTCCGGAGCTAGGATTTTTACAACTTTAGTACAGGCCATGATCAAGCAAAATGCTAAACTTGGACTCGCAACATTATGCATCGGGGGTGGCGAAGCCTCCGCAGTAATTGTAGAGAGGATTTAATGGATTTTAATTTAACTGAAGAACAAGAACTCGTTAGGAAAACAGCACGTGACTTTGCCGTAGAGCATCTTGAGCCGGGTGTGATAGAACGCGATGATTTAGCCGTGCCTCCTACGGAACAAGTAAAAATGATGGGTGAGTTGGGATTTTTAGGAATGATGGTTCCTGAAAATTGGAATGGTGCCGGTATGGATGCGGTTAGTTACGTTATTGCGATAGAAGAAATTTCGCGGATTGATGCATCTGCCGGAGTAATTATGTCAGTTAATAATTCTTTGGTCTGCCAAATATTTTTAGATTGGGCAAATGATAATCAACGTAAAAAATATCTTACTAAACTTGCTACGGGGGAATATATAGGGGCATTCAGTTTAAGTGAGCCGCAATCGGGATCAGATGCAAGTAATATGAAAACATTTGCTGAGAAAGATGGCGACAGTTATATTTTGAATGGCACAAAAAATTGGGTAACAAACGGTTTAACCAGCAATATTGTACTGGTAATGATTCCTACTACCAAGGGAATCGGTTATAAAGGTATATCGTGTTTTATTATTGAGGATGGAATGCCTGGTTTTAGCAGGGGTAGGAAGGAAAATAAGTTGGGCATACGAGGATCAGAAACCTGTGAAATATATTTTAATAATTGCCGGGTACCGGCTGGAAATATGGTAAATGAACCTGGTCAAGGTTTTCGCATTGCGTTGAAAACCCTAAACGGCGGCAGGATTGGTATAGCGTCACAGGCTTTGGGAATTGCACAAGCCGCTTTGGATAAGAGCGTTGCTTATGCAAAAGAACGAAAACAGTTTGGCAAATCAATTGCTTCATTTGGTGCTATACAATCTAAAATAGCAATAATGGCTACAAATGTTGAAGCAGCACGTCTTTTAATTTTACACGCCGCAATGTTAAAGGATGAACATAAATCATACGCTAAAGAAGCCGCGATGGCTAAACAATTTGCATCGCAAACCGCGGTAGATGCCGCCCGTGAATGTGTACAAATTCATGGTGGTTATGGTTATATGCAAGAATATGGTGTAGAAAGATTAATGCGTGATGCAAAAATAACACAAATTTATGAAGGGACTTCTGAAATACAAGAAGTTGTTATTGCAAGATCAATTTTGGAGGGATAGATAGTGGCAAAAGAAAAACATTTACAAGATATTAATTGGAATAAACTTACTTTTAGCGTTACACCTACAAGATCAATGTTCGAAGCACATTGTGATATAGATGGTGAGTGGGAAGAAGGTAAACTTATTCCTTATGGTAATATTAGTATTTCTCCGGCTGCCGGTGTTTTAAATTACGGACAAGGTGTATTTGAAGGTATGAAAGCCTACCGATCTGCTAAAGGCAGAGTTGTGTTATTCCGTCCTCAAAAAAATGCCTTAAGAGCAGCTACTTCTGCAGAACGAGTATGCATTCCCCCTGTTTCAAAAGAAATGTTTCTGGATGCTGTTGAAAAAGTAGTCCGCGATAATATTGATTATGTACCACCACAAGGAAAAGGAAGTTTATATCTGCGTCCTGTGATTTGGGGAACCGGTCCAGTTTTAGGAGTGGGACCAGCACCTTCCTACACATTCTTGATTTTTGTTTCTCCGGTAGGACCATATTTTAAATCAGGATTTAAATGTCTAAATCTGAGAATTACAAATCAATTTCATAGAGCAGCACCAAAAGGAACCGGAGGTCATAAAGTTATAGGTAATTATGCCGCATCTTTATTCCCGCAGAAAATGGTAAAAAAAGCAGGTTTTGATGAAGCAATATATCTAAATGCTGCCAACGAAAAATATATTGAAGAAGTCGGTTCGGCAAATTTGTTCGCCATAAAAGATAATGTATTAATGACTCCGTCCCTCGACGGCTCTATTTTGCCAGGAGTTACACGTGATTCGGTTTTAGTTATTGCTCGGGAATTATTACATATGGAAGTACGAGAACGCAGTATTTCAATCAAAGATTTTCTTAAAGCAGATGAAGTGTTTTGTAGTGGAACGGCTGTAGTTGTAACTCCCGTAGGAAAAATCACAACAAATAATACATCTACTACAATTAATCATAATAAAATAGGACCAGTCACAGAGAAAATCCGAAAAATACTGTTGGGAATTCAGCGAGAGGAAATTGAAGATCCTGTTGGATGGATCTATCCAATAAATTAATTATAATGAAGAGCGGGAAACATCCCAGACATTATGGACGTGAAGCGGTATTTCAGGCATTGTACTCAGTACATATCTCACATGAAAATAATGAAAAAATATTGGAGGATATTCAAGGTCGTTACAATTTTGATGAAGATATAAAACAGTATGTTACCACACTATTTTATAAATCAATTGAAAATAAAAAATTCATTGTGGAAACCATATCCAAATATCTTGAAAATTGGGAATGGTCTCGAGTAGCATTATTGGATCAATTAATATTGCAAATGGCAACTGCCGAATTATTTTATATTGACGATGTTCCTCCAAAAGTGACAATAGCAGAAGCTATTGAAATTGCACAGCGATATAGTACGAGTGATAGTTCAGCATTTGTAAATGGTTTATTAGATACGATTTATAAGGAACAAAAACAGATGGATGATAGTTGATGGCGAATGGTTGATGGATATATGGAAAATAACAATTATTAGTTAAATTTTAAATCTTAAATATTCAATATTAAATGAGTTTATTAACTAAAGCATTTGGCACAAAATCAGATCGTGAAATAAAATCACTTTGGCCAATTGTAAAAGAAATTAACCGGATTGCTGAAACGCTAAAAAGCAAGTCGGATGAAGATTTTGTTCAACGTACAAATGAGATGCGTTCCGATGTAATTGCCGTGCGCGAAAAGGTCGAACAAGAATTATCTGGTAAAAAAATTGATAAAGATGAAGTTAAAAAGCAAATTTTTAAAGCAGAACAAAAAAAGTTAGATGAACTTTTACCGGAAACTTTTGCTATGGTTAAGGAAACTTGTTGTCGTTTGGTGGGTCAATCTTGGCGAGTTGTAGGGCAAGAAATTAAGTGGGAAATGGTTCCATACGACGTGCAATTAATTGGTGCTATAATTCTTTATCACGGCAAAGTAGCGGAAATGAAAACGGGGGAGGGCAAAACGCTTGTTGCCACAATGCCAATGTATTTAAATGCCCTAACCGGTAGAGGTGCGCATCTAATTACCGTAAACGATTATTTGGCTCAGCGTGATGCTGAGTGGATGGGAGAAATATATAAACGATTAGGATTATCAGTCGGATATATATTAAATATGATGGATAATACACAACGTCGTGCCGCGTATAATTGTGATATCACATACGGTACAAATAATGAAGTTGGTTTTGACTATTTACGTGATAATATGTCTTTGGCACCCGAAGATCAGGTACAACGTGGACATGCGTTTGCAATTGTTGATGAAGTTGACAGCGTTTTAATTGATGAAGCACGAACTCCATTAATTATTTCCGGTTCAGTCGATGCTCCTGTCGATAATTCATATAAGGAACAAAAACCGGATGTACAAATGCTATATCGTAAGCAGCATACGCTTGTTTCTGAATTAGTTCGCGAAGCCGAAAATTTGTTAAAGGATGAGAAAGATGATGAAGCCGGTTTAAAAATTTTACAGGCGAATCATGGTATGCCAAAACATCCTCGTTTGATGAAATTATTTCAAGAACCTGGAATGTTAAAACTTATGCGGAATATCGAATCTAATTTTTTACGGGATAAAAAACTACATGAAGTTGATGAAGATTTGTATTTTAGTGTAGATGAAAAATCGCATGTGCTAGATATTACGGATAAAGGCCGCATAACACTTGCACCAAATGATCCTGAAACATTTATAATCCCGGATTTAGGTGAACTGTTAAATGATATTGATAATAAAACTGGATTATCATCAATTGAGCGAGCTCGTGAAATAGAAAAAGTCCATCAATTTCATGCTGAACGAAGCGGTAAAATACATAATTTCAATCAGTTGCTGCGAGCATATTCAATGTATGAAAAGGATGTTGAGTATGTCGTACAAAACGGAAAAGTATTGATTGTGGATGAATTTACCGGACGTATTTTGCCCGGACGACGATATAGCGAGGGATTACATCAGGCTTTAGAGGCAAAAGAAAATGTTACTATTGAACGTGAAACTCAGACTTTAGCCACAATCACAATTCAAAATTATTTCCGCTTATATGATAGATTATCAGGAATGACAGGAACCGCAGAAACTGAGGCAGAGGAATTAGGCTCAATTTATAATCTTGATGTAACGGTAATCCCAACCAATGTTGATGTAATCCGTATTGACCATCAGGACTTAATATATAAAACCAAACGTGAAAAATATAATGCTGTAATTGATGAGATTGCGGAATGTCATAAAAGAGGACAGCCTACTTTGGTAGGTACAATAACCGTGGAAGTTTCAGAATTATTATCTCGGATGTTGAAACGACGTGGAATTCCGCATAATGTTCTTAATGCTAAGCAGCATAAAAGTGAAGCAGAAATTGTACAGCGAGCTGGCCAATGTGGGGCAGTAACAATTGCTACTAATATGGCCGGACGTGGAACCGATATTAAACTTGGTATTGGTGTTAAGGAATTAGGAGGATTGCATATAATCGGAACTGAGCGCCATGAATCGCGGCGTATCGATTTACAGCTACGAGGTCGATCTGGTCGTCAGGGCGATGAAGGATCTTCAAGATTTTATTTATCACTCGAAGATGATTTAATGCGCTTATTTGGAAGCGATAGGGTTGCGGCAATTATGGATCGTATGGGGGTCGCCGAAGGTGAAGTTATAACGGCAGGTATGGTAACTCGAGCAATTAGTAATTCTCAAAAGAAAGTCGAAAACCGAAACTATGGTATTAGAAAACATTTATTGGAATATGATGATGTGATGAATCAACAGCGACAAGTTATTTACGACATGCGTAACCAATCTCTGCATGGTGCGAATATGAAAGAAACGGTTATGGAATTCATCGAGGATTTCATTGACGATGATTTAAATGAACAGATTGATATTAATGTTTTAGAATGGGATTGGAATACTCTTCGTCAAAATTTTGCATCGTATTTAATGGTTGATGTAAATATGAAATCTGTTATTGATGAAACTGGAAATAGTGATATAACAATTGATGATGTTCGCGATTACATTTTGGAACAAGCACAATCGATGTATGCTGCCCGTGAGTCGTTAATACCATCTGATGTAATGCGGAAATTCGAGCGGTATGTTATTCTGCGGACAATTGATGAAAAATGGAAAGATCATTTGTATGCTATGGATCAAGTTCGTGAAGGAATAAACTTACGTGCTTATGGTCAGAAAAATCCACTGTTAGAATACAAATCGGAAGGATTTAAATTGTTTCAATCAATGATGAAAGATTTAACAAAATCATCTATTCAAAGATTATTCCGCACTCAAATTCAGGGGGTTGAACAGGCCCCGGGAACCGTCCAACAAAGAGCAAAAAATGTACAAATTCAACATCAAGATACAACCGGTATGGGATTTGCAGGACAACCGGAAAGGAGCAAGCAACCAAATCGTCCACAACAAGCGGCTAAAACACCAATTATATCTGATAAAAAATATGGACGTAATGAGAAAATAAAAGTCGTAGGTCCCGACGGAAAAGAGATTGAAATTAAATATAAAAAATTACCACAGTACTTAAATCAGGGATATTCACAAGTTTCTTAAAATTTTGTAACTTTGTATACAAATTACCGGGGTGGCGGAATTGGTAGACGCGCTAGATTTAGGATCTAGTCTCTTCGGGAGGTGAGGGTTCGAGTCCCTTCCCCGGTACATATCATGATATTAACCTGATTTTTTTTACTAATCCTCCGATGTGTCCAATCTAAAGGAAGGCATTAATTATTTCATTGGAATATTCGTCTTTAACTAATTATTGTAAAACGTAAAATATTTTTTGCACCGACAAAATAATCAAATGATTATTAATTTATTACAATTTGAAAATAATTAGTATTATTTATATATTAGCTTAAATTTACAGCATCTTAATTGTGATATGACTTTAGAAATCGCCATAGTATTACTCATTATCGGTTTAGCATTTGTGCTTTTTGTCACAGAAGCTCTCCCGATAGACGTAACTGCTTTATCCGTTTTAGGAGTGTTGCTGATAATTGGATTTATCTCGCCTGAGGATAGTATTAAAGGTTTTTCTAATCCTGCTGTAATTACTATTGCGGCACTGTTTATATTAAGTCATTCGCTTCAGAAATCCGGAATTTTAGAGTATCTTGTACTTCGGCTTGTAAAAATTGTATCAAAATCAAAAGTTTTTGGTCTGGTTGTATATTTGTTCGCAATAGCGATTGCTTCCGCTTTCGTTAATAATACAGCTATTGTGGCAGTATTTATTCCAATCACCATCCGAGTCGCGCAAAAGTTTAACGTAAATCCGTCAAAAGTACTAATTCCATTATCCTATGCAGCAATTTTAGGCGGTACTTTAACCTTAGTCGGGACTTCAACAAATCTATTAGTCAATTCATTATTAGTTGAAGAGGGTACTTTTGAACCGTTAGGTATGTTTGAATTCGCGAAATACAGTGCAATTCAGTTAGTCATAGGATTAACCTACATTATCTTGATAGCGTACAGATTTTTACCATCTCGAAAAATACCATCAAGCTTAACACAGAGTTATCAAATGGGCGGGTTTCTTACAGAAATGAAGATCAGTGAAAATTCTCCACTTATCGGTAAAACATGTCTGGATCGAAATTTGAATCGCAATTTTGATGTTACAGTTTTAGATATAGTTCGCGATGGAAAAATGATTACAAAGAATATTAGGAATTTAATTTTAAAGGAAGATGATATATTATTTGTCAGAGGTACAATTGATAATTTTTTACGTATGAAGGATCTTGAAAAGGTAACGTTATTAACGGATGAAAAATTAACTGAAAAAGAATTAGTGCAGGAAGATAATGTTTTAGTGGAGTGCCTATTGACTGATAAATCGGATCTTACCGGTAAAAGTTTAATGCAAGTTAATTTCCGCCGAAGATTTGGTGGTTTTGTACTTGCAATCAGACGTGAAGGTGAAATATTACGTGAAAAAATTGCACATATAATTTTGAAAACCTTTGATACTTTATTGGTATACGGTTCCCGTCAAAAAATTGATCGAATCTCGGACTCTGATGGATTTATCGTACTGGACGAAATTGAAACTCCTTTGAAAAAACATAGATTATGGTGGTTGGGAATTGTTGTAATTCTAACAGTCGTAGGTTTATCCGCACTTGGAATTTTATCTATTTTATCGGGTACGATTATTGGCGTTACAATTTTACTGATATTCCGAGTTTTAGCACCAAATGAAGCATATAATTCGATTCATTGGCAGATAATTATTTTCATTGCGGCGTTAATTCCTTTAGGACAGGTAATACAAACTAGTGGCACAGCTGCTTGGATAGGTAACTCAATCTATAATTTAGCTGATTTATTTCCGGAATCTTATAAGCCAGTAGCATTATTAAGTCTAATTTATTTAATAACCATAATATTAACTGAAGTTTCATCTAATGCAGCAACGGCAATACTAATGACGCCAATTGCGATTGTTGTATCAGCAAAAATAGGTTTAGACCCAAGACCTTTCATCTTTGCTATTTGTTTTGCTGCTTCTGCATCATTTATAACACCGATCGGTTATCAGACAAATTTAATGGTATATGGTCCCGGTGGTTATAAATTCACGGACTATATGAAAGTCGGTTTTCCGTTAGCAATAATATTTTGGGTATTGGCTACTTTTTTAATTCCGGTTCTTTGGCCGTTTCAAGCTGTTGGGTAATTTATATAAGAATAACTTGTAACTTTTTTTATTAAATATCATCCAAAAAGCAAACATAATAAATATAGGATTTTCAAATGAATGAAAACAAAAATTTAACTACATTTACGGATGCTAATTGGGGCACTGAAGTTGCTAAAAGTTCGCTGTTAACAATAGTTGATGTATGGGCACCTTGGTGTGGTCCTTGCCGCATTATCGGTCCCGTAATTGAAGAGCTAGCAGACGAATATACCGGCAAAGTAAAAATTGGCAAACTCAACGCTGATGAAAATACAATGGCGCATCAATTAGGAGTTTCAGGAATTCCAACAATACTCTTTATGAAAGAAGGTAAAGAGGTAGATAGAGTAGTTGGTGCAGTTCCAAAACAAATGTTAGTTGATAAAATCGAATCTTACATAACGGAACAAGCACAAACCTAATTGCTAACTGAAATCTCAGTAAATTGACCAATACAGTATCAGAGAGCATGCTTATTTCCAATGCACAAAAGGGTGATAAGAAAGCCATTTCGCTCTTAGTTGATCAATATTCGTCTCGTATTTATGCTATTGCTTTCCGATTAATGCAAAATGAAGAAGATGCCGAAGATGTTTTACAAGAAACATTTATTATAATGTTGAATAAACTCAATACATTTGAGGGTAAATCATCGCTGTATACGTGGTTATATCGTGTTGCGACAAATGTTGCATTGGGGAAATTGCGGAAGAAAAAAAATATTGATGACTCTATGCCATTCGATAAAATAGAATTTGAGAATATTTCATCATTGGAAATAGCTGATTGGCCCGATCATTTGGAAGAAAAGTTTGATAATGAAGAGTTTCGTAAATGCCTTGAGAGAGCCATGGATGAATTACCTGACCACTATCGCGCTGTTTTTATATTACGTGATTTAGAAGGTCATTCAACTAGAAATACCGCTAAGATATTAGAGATTAGTGAAGCCAATGTAAAGGTGAGGTTAATGCGGGCAAGATTATATTTACGTGATCAACTTGCATATCATTTAAAATGTGTTGACAGGGGAGATTATGGTAGCTAAAGAGAAAATATTATTTGATATCTTGAGCAATAAATTGGGTGAAGATATTGATAACCATACTGTTCAAGAATTAGCCGATCTTATTAAACAATGTGAAGATTGTAAAGTGGATATCGATACTATTCAGCAAACAATAAAATTAGTGCGAACCGGTGATTTCGAGGTTTTACTTCCACCAAGCGTTTCTAAAAGGTTATTTAAAGTATTGGACTTAGATGAGGATTAATAAATACAAATATTAATGCTGAAGATTTAGTGGATAAGATTGAATAAATCAATCTTATTGAAATATTGAAATAACCTAATAAAATAATAATAAAAAAAATGATAACACAGAATAAATGGTTTAGTAAAACGTTTCTAAAAAAACTGAGCGCCGGTATTATATTGGGAGGTGTAATTGGTTTTGCATATTATTTTTTTATTGGTTGCAAAAGTGGTACTTGTGCTATTACAAGCAGTTATGTAAATAGCACTATGTACGGTGCGCTATTAGGTGCTTTATGGACATTCCCAAATAAGAAAAAAGAAAAGGTATAAAACATGAGTGATACGCTAACAATTATTATAATATTTTCAGCGTGGTTATTTATAACAAAAGTATTATTCCCAAAAATGGGTGTACCCACTTGAGGAACGTCGTATAATACTCAGTATGAGGATGATAAAGAGGAGAACGAATAATGCCGATGTATGATTATCGTTGTAAGAACTGCGATGAAGTTTTTGAAGAATTAGTGTTTTCTAATACTACTCCGGACGAAGAAATAAAATGTCCTAAATGTTATCAGAATAAATCTAAACGTTTATTTTCTGCTCCAATGATTTCTAGCGCTGGCTCATCTAATGGTGTCTCAATATCATCAAAAAGTGGATGCGGTCATTTAGGTTTTTCTTGAGCATAGAATATTTCTGCAGTTGCGGATATATTAATTTTTAGAAATTAGCAAGCTTATACCGTCAAGAGATTCGCATCTTTCAATAACTGTTTATATATTTTTCGCAGCGTTTATTGTGCAAAAATATTTAGTACATTTCGTAGTAATTATTACCAATTTAATATCCTAAATTAGCGCCTTTATGAAATCCATCAAATCTAAGGAATCACGCCTAAAATCATTTTCCGAAAAACCTAAAAAAGCTTTATGGACTTTAGCTATACCAATTTTAGCCGGTATGTCCATCCAAACAATTTATACCCTGGTGGATATGATTTTTATCGGCAGAATAAGTGGTGAAGCTATTGCAGCGGTTGCATTCAACATGCCGCTTCTGTTTTTTGTATTGGGTTTAAGTATGGGATTAGGATCAGGTGTAACTGCATCTATCGCACGCTTTATTGGTGCGAGTGATAAAATTAATGCAGATAATAGTGCGGAACATGCTTTGTTAATGGCAACGATTATTAGCATCTTTATGGTTATTGTGGGTCTTATATACGGAAAGCGATTGTTAGTATTACTTGGTACACCACCCCTACTAATTAATATGGCATGGTCATACCTTCGGGTGATCACAATCGGGTTATTTTTTATGGTTTTCTCCGGTTTTTTCCGAGCGATTTTAGCTGGCGAGGGAGACATGAAAACACCAATGATAATATCGGCTACCGGTACAGTATTAAATATTATTTTAGATCCGATATTTATTTTTGTACTTGGCTTTGGTGTGCCCGGAGCGGCAATTGCTACCGTTATTAGTCAAGCAATAGTATTTTCTATTTTTATTTATTTCTTTTTAATCAAAGAACATACCTACCTCACGTTTCGAATGAGGGATTTTTCGTTTTCAAGATATATTATATATGATATAATAAAAGTTGGGGTTCCCGCTTCAATGGCGATGATTATCATGTCGCTTGGACAAGCGGTATTTAATAAAATATTGATCAGTTACTCCGCTTTCTCGGTAGCTGCATATCAAATCGGTGGTAGGATAGATATTGTAATATTCTTACCAATTATGGCAATTGCTACCGCATTAACTACATTAGTTGGAATGTTCTATGGTGCAAAAGATTTTGAAAATGTAAAATTCATTATAAAATACGGAATGTTACATTCTGTGTTCATAACTACGATCGGTTCAATAATAATATTTGTATTGGCGCCTTTTCTAGTAACAGGTTTTTCTAATGAACCGGAAATCCAGCAAACAGCCGTTACCTACCTGAGATTAGTAGTTTTTATTTATCCATTGATATCAATTGCTATGACAAGCGGAAGAGTTATGCAGGGATTAGGGTTGGGTTTACCGATGTTAGCGACCACTATAATCCGTGTTCTTGGTGTATCCGTGCCGTTAGCATTGATTTTTAATTATGTTTTGCATAAACCAATTGAATGGATGTGGTATTCTATGATGATAGCGACAGTGATCGCATTTTCAACGGCAGTACTTTGGTTAAGATTCGCCCTACGGCGGCGGATGGTAAGTCTGTAAAATTATGTATTAAAACGATTTATTGAATTAACAACTACCGTTGCTAAGATAATCTTTACTGCTGCACCGGATACGTAAGGATACAATCCAATTCTTAGTGCTGTTTCAAATCCGGCGGTGACTGCTAACCAACTGATTCCGAAAATAAAAATAATTGCAGTACCAATTATCATTGTCATTAAAGTAGATATAAACTTATTTGTAAATCCTTTCTCAGATAAATATCCTACTAAGTAAGCGGCCGCGATAAAACCAATTAAGTAACCTCCTGTAGGTCCAAATAAATACATAAATCCTCCTGTTCCCCCTGCAAAAACAGGTAATCCGACCAGACCTTCTGAAATATAGGCAATAACACTTAATACACCTAAGCGGCTTCCAAGTATTGCACCCAAAAAAAGAATACCAAAAGTTTGACCTGTGATTGGAACCGGACTAAATGGTACTGGTATTGATAATCGCGCTAATAGCGCTAATAATATGGAACCCGATAACGCAATTACTATGTTTGCAGTCAGTGATTTTGATTTGATCAGTTGTTCCGTTAAAATCATATTTTCTTAATATTAATGATTGTAAAATATTTATATCAAATATTAGTGACTAATGTGTTGTCTAGCCAATGCCTTTTTTCTATTTTTCTTGAGGTCATCTAAAATTGCTAAAAAGCAAGGTATGACAAAAAGTGTTAATCCTGTTGAAATTAGTAAACCAAATAATATCACATTGGCTAACGGTGCCCACATACCTGATGATCCACCAATCCCAAACGCCATCGGCAATAAACCGGCGATGGTAGTTAGCGACGTAAGAATGATCGGCCTTAGGCGTAATTGACCGGCGTCAACAATACTTTTCCAATAGTGGTTGGCACTCATATTTTTCCTGCTCCGACGATTATTCACAAAACTGATCATCACAATCGCGTCGTTTACAACGATACCAGCCAGCGCAACAAATCCGAACATTGAGACAATACTAAACGGATTACCGGATATTAACAAGCCTAACATAGCACCGATCATAGCAAATGGAATTGTTGTTAGGATGATTATTGGTTGTGTATAAGAATTAAATTGAGTTCCAAGAATAAGGAAAATAATAATAAGACTAAGGATGAAAAGTGAACCGATATTCTTAAATGTATCAGTAAATTCTTCAAACTGACCACCGGTTTTAACTGATACACCCGGAAATTTATTTTCAATATTTTGAAAAACACTGTTTAATTTATTATCCACTTTATCGATTGTAATAATATTCTTATCAATATTAGCTGTAACCATAATTGTTCTTTTTTGATCAAATCTTTGAATCTGCGTTGGTCCTGGTTTTATTTCAAATCTGACTATATCTCGCAAGGCGACAGTTTGCCCCGTCTGATTAGTTACTCTTAAGTTTAATACGTCCTCTAAAGACTGACGATTTGATATATTATATTTAACAATAACATCTATTTCTTCGTCGGCATCACGAAATTCGGTTGCTTTAATACCACCAAATGCGGAACGAACAAACATAGAAACTGTCTGTATATTGAATCCGTATAATGCAGCTTTTTCTTCATCAGTGATTATTTTAATTTCATTTTTACCTGCAGGGAAATCATCAGTTATGCCATGTACGCCATCAATTAATTCTAAGGAATCTTGTAATGCCAGTGCGGCATTTTTAATATTCGTTAAATATTTACCTTGCACTTTTATGGAGACATCTTTGCCGACTGGAGGACCTCCTGTAATTTCCTCAAACTCAATCGAAGTAGGACCACTTATATTCTTAACTTTTGCCTGCATCATTTTCATCAGGTCTTTTGTTGCAGTTGTTCGAATTTCTTGAGGCTCTAATTGAAATAAAATTTGTGCGACATTCTTCTTAATGAGCCATTCTTCGTTTGCTTGTAACAATCCAACATTGGTAATAATATGATCGATTGGTTCTTGAGGTAGATCTTTTGCAACCTCCTCAAATTTCTTAACAATTCGGTTAGTTTCTTCTAAACTTGTACCTTCGGGGAATTTTAACAAAACTTTAAATTGATCAAAATCTTCTTCGCCAAACATTTCTACACCGACTAATGGTATGACTCCAAAGGAAATAATTAGAATAATGACTAACGCAAATATAACAAAGTATCTTTTCCTTAACACTTTGAATAATAATTTGCGATAAACTTTTTTAAGGCGAATAAAAAACTTCCTATCACCTTTTTTATGTTCTTTTGATTTCAAGGTCCAATCGGCATAATGCGATGGCAATAAGAAGAACGCTTCAAACAATGATGCTATTAGAGCTAAGGAAAAAACTAGCGGTACAATTCTCATGAATTTCCCCATAATACCGGTAAGCAGAATAAGCGGTAAAAAAGCAGCGATATTTGTACCGATTGATGATAAAATTGGAGTCACGACCTCTTTCGTTCCAAGAATAGCGGAATTAACTGAATTATAGCCCTTCAAGCGGTAGCGATGACAATTTTCAATTACAATAATAGCATCATCAACTATTATTCCTAATACCATTACCAAAGCAAATAACGTGCTTCCATTCAAGGAATAACCGGTCATTTTCATGAAAATAAATGTAATGAAAAACGAAATTGGAATCCCCAATGCGGCTAACATTGCGTTCCGTTTTCCAAGAAATATGTATAGTACCAAAATAATGATCAGCATACCGATCAAGGCATTGTTTCTTAAAACATTAAGTACTCGATTAATGTAAATGGAATTATCCATCGTATAGCTAAACGAAACTCCATCCGGTACCTTATTCCTGAATTCGTCAACGACCGATTTAATTTCATCAATAGTATCAAGCGAGTTGGCATCGCTCTTTTTTGAGAGCGAAAAAGTGATCGATTGCTTTCCGTCCAGTCGCGAGTAAATTTGTAACTCCTCGCGCGTATCGTTGACGGTAGCCACATCTTTAATTTTAATAAATTCACCGGATGGTGACTTACGGATAATTGTACTGCCAATTTCTTTAACAGATTGATATTCACCGATCGAGCGAATTAAATACTCGGTTTTACCGATAGAAATATTTCCTCCGGGAATATTTAAATTTCTTATTTTCAGAGCCAACGCAATATCATCAAATGAAATATGGTAGGAATTAAGCTTTGTCGGATCAACCTCAATCCATATTTCTCTTTCCGCCAATCCCGATACCTGAACCTGAGCGATTCCGGGGATATCTATTAATTCTTCTTCTAATTCATCAGCAATTTTGAATGCATTTTCTTCAGGGATGGAAAATGTTAAATTAATGGTGATAACCGGCTGAAAATCACTACTACTGAAGCTATCAATGATTGGATCTTCTGTATCTTCAGGCAAAATAACTTTATCAATTTCAGTTTTTAATTCAGATAATTTCTCATGGAATTCTCTCTGTGACATATCTTCAAATTTTACTAATAAAAATCCAAATCCCTCACCACTGGTTGATTGAATTTCTGATATGTTTTCAATATCTTTT
>SDBT01004716.1_pt1 | contig 23069 bp, 27 predicted proteins | sample 2277101 | NCBI WGS metagenome assembly SDBT01 (sample SAMN10404973, study PRJNA504765) | marine sediment metagenome | isolation source: marine sediment core GS10_PC15, 103 cmbsf | place: Arctic Ocean: Southern Knipovich Ridge | collected 2010 | reverse complement strand
TTTGGTGGCTAAAAAGTCATCAATCTCACTATTACTTTCCAGAATTAATCTGAGAGCTTCTTTTAAATTTTCCCTTACTTCCTCCATAGTTTTTCCCTGGGTATTGACTCCGGTGATTTCCTCGACATATCCAATATACCAATCCCCTCGTTTTTCATAAATAGCAGTAAATTCTCCTTTCATAGTTAACCCCCCCTTATTGAGAATGTTCCAAGTTTAGTTGAGAAAGAGAAGGCAGCTCACCCCGAATTTTGGTAAAATTCAAGAAAATATTAACTCCTTCTTGTCCTGAGCCTGTCGAAGGAAAAGACCTGCCCGCCAAATAAATTCTTTGGCAGACGGGAAAGGGAAGCTGCCGAAGATATCACATTATTGAGTAAAAATCAACTTGTCCTGAGCCCTTCGAAGCAGGAAAAACTTCGTTGACGGAAAGGTTGAAAAGGTGATCGCCTAAGGTTTCCAGCGTGAATGTAGGGGCCGACGTCTCCTTCGACCCCGCCACAGGCGGGGCTCAGGACAGGCTCTGTAGGCCTGAATACGGGCGGACACGGAGGTCCGCCCCTACAATTCAAGTGTAGATTTTCAGCCTTCGTAGTCCCGCGTTCACGCGGGACGAAGTAGGCTATCGAACCCGAACCGCCTGAGGTGGAGGATCTATGTATATACAAGCAGAGTATTTTTCGGGGAGCGGGGAAGGGCGGGAAATTGTTTGCCGAGAGAGGTTGGTCTGTTGAGGAAATGAGAAAGAATCAATTATGGAACTAATGGGACTACATGGTCCCCTATTTATGCTCTTGATAGTTGACTAATGAGGGTTTTTAAGTTAAGTTAATGCCAGATAACATTAACATTATTTGTAGGGGAAGAGGGTGCTCGGAAGGTTCAAAGGCAATATGGCTTATGATAAAAGAAGTGAACCTCCCCGTGCTTCCGCACGGGGCATCTCAAAACTCCTCCCCCTTGACGGGGGAGGATACAGGTGGGGGTGATCAAATTTTATCACCCTCCCCTTCATCCCCTCCCATCCCTTCGACAGGCTCAGGACAGGCAAGGGAGGGGATAATTTGAGGAAAAACCTTTCATCCCCGTGCTTCCGCACGGGGAATTCAGGTTTTAATTTTTTTAAAATACGGGTCTAACCTTTGGATTTTATTTGACTATCGACAGCAGGAAGACCTTTCAACAGCATTGAGGGAGGAGGGAAGATGACCAGGTTGGGAGTGAATGTAGATCATGTGGCCACGGTGAGGGAGGCTCGAAAGACCCAGTATCCGGATCCGGTAACCGCGGCAACTATTGCCGAGCTGGCAGGAGCCGATGGGATTATTGTCCATCTTCGAGAGGATCGCCGCCATATTCAGGATCGGGACCTGGAGATTCTCCGCAAAACCGTTGAGACCAAGCTGAATTTGGAGATGGCTGCAACCCAGGAGATGATAAAGACTACTCTCGATATCAAGCCGGATATGGTTACTCTGGTTCCGGAAAGGAGGGAGGAGCTGACCACAGAGGGGGGGTTGGAGGTGAGCTTGAATCTGGAGGCCTTCAAGAAGTATGTACACCTGCTTCAGGAGGCAGAGCAGGTGATCAGCCTGTTTATCGATCCTGACCTCGATCAGGTGAAAGCGGCTCATCGGGTTGGGGCTGATTATATCGAGATTCATACCGGCAGGTACTCAGAGGCCCGGAGCCGGACTCAGGTGGAAGAGGAGTTTACCAAGATTATAAATGCGGTGAAGATGGCGGAGAAGCTTGGTCTGGGGATCAATGCCGGGCATGGCCTGAATTACCGAAATGTAGAGAGAATAGCCTCTATCAAAGAGATTGAGGAACTGAATATCGGGCATAGCATCATTGCCCGGGCGGTTCTGGTGGGATTGGAGCAGGCAGTGCGGGAGATGAAGGAGCTTATTAAATAGATCTGGTTCTTCACGGAATATAGTGGGTGGACAGAATTCCCCCATATGATCCTAATGTCAAATGACAAAGCTCAAAGTTCAAATGAAACCCAAAGTTCAAGTAACAAAATATTTAACATTCAGCCTCCGTAGCCACTACGGCGAAGCAGTCTTTGGATTTTGACATTTGTCATTCATTTGACATTTGGATTTTGGTATTTGGATTTAATTTAGCTGATCTCAATGATTTACGGAATCGGTATCGATCTGGTGGATACAGGGGGGATGGAGAGGGTAATTACGAGATGGGGAAGTCGTTTTACCCACAGGGTCTTTACCCCCGGAGAGATTACTTATTGTGAGCAGAGGAGATCCCCGGCCCTCCACTATGCGGTTCGGTTTGCGGCGAAGGAGTCTTTTTTCAAGGCCCTGGGCCGAGCTCAAGGTAAGGGAATTCGCTGGAGAGAGGTGGAGGTGGTAAGGAAGGGGGGCGAGCCGCCTTCGCTGGATTTTTCCGGGGTAACAGAAGGAAGGATTAAGGCCTCAGGGGTAAGGCGGGTTTTATTAAGCCTTTCTCATGAAGCCGGGCGGGGAGTTGCTCTGGTAATCTTGGAAGGTTAATTGGGTCTGAATTCCTCAGAGCAGCGGATTTATCTGGTGGTTGATTAAGAATGAAGGTAGTTACTGCCAAAATAATGCGGGAGCTTGACCGCAAGACCATTAAGGAGAGGGGGATTCCCGGGATAGTCTTGATGGAGAATGCCGGGGGTGGGGCGGCTAAGGTAATTTGCCGGTGTTTCGCTAAACTCCTGAACCAGGGGGCAGTTGTCTTTGCCGGAAGCGGGAATAATGGGGGGGATGGTTTCGTCATCGCCCGACATCTGATTAATCAGGGGCTCCCGGTCAAGGTTTACCTTCTGACGGATAGGGAAAAGGTAAAAGGTGATGCCAAGATAAATCTGGATATTCTGACCAATATGGGGGCAGAAGTTTCTCCCGTAACTAACCAGGAGGAGTTGAAGGCCGGCTGGGCTATGGTGGAAAGAAGCGGAATAATTATCGATGCCATCCTGGGAACCGGACTACAGTCAGAGGTAAAAGGGTTCTTCGAGGAGGTTATTGAGCTTATTAATCGTTCGGGGAAGCCCGTGGTCGCGGTGGATATCCCCTCGGGTTTGGACACTGATCAGGGAAGGCCGTTAGGGGCTGCCATAAGGGCAGATTTAACTTTAACCTTTGGGCTTCCCAAGCTTGGTCAGGTGATTTACCCCGGGGTAGATTATGTGGGGAGATTGGAGGTTATTGATATCAGCATTCCCCGGGATTTAATTGATAAGGAGGAGATTAAGGATAATCTACTGGAATCTAAAGAATTTGTGGACTTTTTCCCACCGAGAAATAGCAGTTCGCATAAGGGAGACTACGGTCATCTGCTGGTTCTGGCGGGTTCTCCCGGAAAGACAGGAGCGGCAGCCATGACCGGCCTGGCGGCAATGCGAATAGGAACCGGTCTGGTAACCCTGGGAGTTCCTGAAAGCCTCAATCCAGTGATGGAGGTCAAGCTAACCGAGGTAATGACCGAGCCTTTAGCCGAGGCCAACAAAGGATACTTTAGCCTAAAAGCCCTTCCCCAGGTCAAGGAGTTGCTCAGGGGAAAGAGTGCACTTGCTCTGGGGCCAGGGATATCCACTGATAAAGCAGTCAGGGAGTTTGTGGAAGAGATCATCCTTACCGGCGAGGTTCCTCTGGTTATTGATGCTGATGGGATCAATTGCCTGGCCGATCGAGTTGAGCTGCTTAAGAGGAGAAAAGCCCCGCTGGTGCTCTCCCCTCACCCCGGGGAAATGGCAAGGCTGGTGGGAGTTTCAGTAAAGGAGATTCAGGAGGATAGGGTAGGGATCTCCCGGGAGTTTGCCAAAAAATTTGAGGTCTGCCTGGTGCTCAAGGGTGCCCGAACAGTGGTGGCGGAGCCCTCGGGAGCCATTTATATTAATCCCACGGGGAACCCGGGGATGGCCAGCGGGGGAACGGGAGATGTATTAACCGGGATGATCGGGGGACTTCTGGCCCAGGGATATGATCCGATCGAAGCTGCTAAGGCCGGGGTGTATTTTCACGGTTTGACCGGAGATGAGGTGATCAAGGATAAGGGAATCTCAGGGATGATCGCCTCGGATCTTACTGAGGCACTGCCCCAAATACTGAAGCAGTTTGAACAGGACTAAGCTAGATGAAGATTATCTAATGTTAAATGCCAATACTCAAATAGAATAAATCTCAAGCAGTAAGCACCAATAGGGCAAAATCCTAAGCACTAAATCCTAAATTCTAAACAATTTCAAATGACCAAATTTCAAAATACAAAACCCTGTCCTGAGCCCTTCGACTTCGCTCAGGACAGGCTTGTCGAAGGGATTGTTTTGAACATTTCATATTTGAATTTTGAAAAAGAACCCCTCACCTCTATCCTCTCCCCTCAGGGGAGAGGAAGTAATAACCAGTAAAAAGTTCCCTCTCCCCAACGGGGAGAGGGCTAGGGTGAGGGGGATTTATTTAGGGTTTAGGATTTGGGATTTAGAATTTATCGCATGACATTTGGGTTTAATTATTTTTTATGTCCGAATTGCCGTTAGTTTTAAGATCGGGCTCAGAGGAGGAGACAATAGGCTATGGCCGGGCCCTGGGGGATCTGCTTGCGCGGGGGGATGTGATTGCTCTCATTGGGGAACTGGGAGCAGGGAAGACCTATTTGGCCAAGGGACTGGCTCTGGGTTTAGGTGCGAAAGACGAAAAAGAGGTTACCAGCCCCACCTTTACTATTATCAATGAGTATTCGGGGAGGATACCTATTTTCCATCTGGATTTCTTCCGCCTGAATAAAGGCTTTGAGGTAGAGGATCTGGGATATGAAGAATATTTTTATGGATCGGGAGTTAGCATCATCGAATGGGCTGAGAAATTTCCCAAGATTCTGCCAAAAGAACATCTTGAGGTCAGGATTAATATCTTGGGAGAGAGGGAAAGGGAATTGGAGCTTAGGGTATGGGGAGATCATTACCGCGGGATGGTCGAGAAAATGCAAACAGGAGGATTAAACCGGAAATCCCCCTCTATCCCCCCTTTTTCACAGGGGGGAATAAGGGGGGATTAGAGAGATGGCTTTGGTTGTTCAGAAATATGGGGGGAGTTCGGTTGGGGATATTGAGCGGATCAGGAAGGTGGCGCAGAGGGTAATTGAGGCCAAAAAAGAGGGGAATCAGGTGGTAGTTATTGTTTCCGCGATGGCCGGGGAGACCGATCGGCTTATTGGCTTGGCCCATCAGATAGCGGAGATGCCCAACGAAAGGGAGTATGATGTGCTGGTTTCTACCGGTGAGCAGGTGGCGGTAGCCCTAGTAGCGATGGCTCTGGAGTCCCAGGGGCATCCGGCAAGATCCTTTCTGGGATCGCAGATCAGGATCACCACTGATGGAGTGTTCACCAAAGCAAGGATTTTAGGAGTGGAAACGGAGAGGATCCTCGAGGAGTTAGAGAAGGGCACTATTGCAGTGATTGCGGGTTTTCAGGGTATCGATGGAGAGGGGAAGATCACTACTCTGGGAAGGGGTGGGTCGGATACTACGGCAGTGGCGATTGCGGCAGCCCTGAAGGCTGATTACTGTGAGATCTATACTGATGTGGAGGGGGTTTACACCACTAATCCAGCAATTTGCCCCGAAGCAAGGAAGCTGAGTAAAATAAGTTATGAGGAGATGCTGGAGATGGCGAGCTTGGGGGCTAAGGTTCTTCAGAGCCGCTCAGTGGAGTTTGCGATGAAGCACAGGGTGCCAATTCATGTAAGATCGAGTTTCTCGAAAGAGGAGGGCACCTGGGTATTGAAGGAGGATGAAAAGATGGAAGATGTCGTTGTCTCGGGAGTTATCTGTGATAAGGGGGAGGCAAAGGTTACGATAATTAGGGTGCCGGACAAACCGGGGGTAGCCTCCAGGATCTTTAGTACGGTCTCCGAGGCCAATATCATAGTGGATATGATTATTCAGAATGTAAGTGCTGAGGGGTATACGGATGTTACTTTCACAATTCCCCAAAGTGATCTTAATAAAACCCTGGAGGTAGTTGGGAAGGTCTCTCAGGAGATTGATGCCGGTGAGGTTAGCTCAGATTCCAATATCGCCAAGGTCTCGGTAGTAGGGGTAGGGATGAGGAGCCATTCGGGGGTGGCTGCCAGGGCCTTCAGTGCCCTGGCCAGGGAGGGGATAAATATTATGATGATCAGCACCTCGGAGATCAAGCTCTCCTGCGTGATCGAAGCCAAATACGCCGAATTAGCGGTCCGGGTTCTGCACGAGGCCTTTGAGTTGGGAAAAACTAAACGGTAGGTTATCTGCGGAGGGATTTAGATGCGCTCAGTGAAGATCTATGATACTACCCTGCGAGACGGAGCTCAGTCAGAGGATATAGCCTTTTCGTTGGAGGATAAGCTGCGGGTTGCCCGGCAATTGGATGAACTGGGTATTCATTATATTGAGGGGGGGTATCCCGGCTCGAATCCCAAGGATGCCCAGTTTTTTAAGGCAATTGCTCGGGAGCCCCTGCGGGCCTCTAAGGTAGCTGCCTTTGGGATGACCCGTCGGTCGGGGATCAAGGCCCGAGAAGATGCAAATATCAAGGCAATCTTAAATTCGGGGGTGGAGGTGGCTACTATTGTCGGCAAGAGCTGGGATCTCCATGTCAGAGAGGTATTGAGAATCTCCCGGGAGGATAATGTCAGGTCCATTTTTGATTCTTTAAGTTATCTTAAGCAAAGGATGGATGAGGTTATCTACGATGCCGAGCATTTCTTCGAGGGTTACCGGGCTAATCCGGAGTATGCTCTGAAGACGATAAATGCTGCCGAGGAGGCAGGGGTGGACTGGATCGTTCTGTGCGATACCAACGGAGGGGCTCTTCCCTCAGAGATCTACCGGGTGGTAGGAGAACTAAAGCGGAGGGTAAAGGTGCCTTTGGGCATTCATACTCACAACGATTCCGGACTGGCAGTTGCTAACTCGCTGGCAGCGGTAGAGGCTGGAGTTAATCAGGTTCAGGGGACAATTAATGGTTACGGGGAGAGGTGTGGTAATGCCGATTTGTGCTCACTCCTTCCCAGCTTAGCGATAAAGCTTAAGGTAAATTGCATCTCTCCCACCAAGCTGCGGCGGTTACGGGAGGTTTCAAGGTTTGTGAATGAACTGGCAAATTTAGTTCCGGATAAACACCAGCCCTTCGTGGGTGACAGTGCCTTTGCTCATAAAGGGGGGACCCATATCAATGCGATTCAACGGAATCCAGAGACCTATGAGCATATCAACCCGGAGCTGGTGGGCAATCAGAGAAGGGTACTGATATCGGATCTATCCGGAAAGAGTAGTGTCCTTTTTAAGGCCGAGGAGTTCGGAATAAACCTAAAAAGCAAGGATCCGGCTACCTTAGCTATCCTGAAGAATCTCAAGGACTTAGAGAATCGGGGATTTCAATTTGAGGGGGCGGATGCCTCTTTTGAAATCTTGATGAAGAAGGCCCTGAAAACGGACAGGAAATTCTTTCGGCTGTTGGGATTCAGGGTCATTGATGAAAAAAGGAAGGAAGGTGAGCCTCCTTATTCCGAGGCGACAATAATGGTGGAGGTAGGAGGAAGGGTAGAACACACGGCTGCGGTAGGAAATGGTCCGGTAAATGCCCTCGACAATGCTCTGCGTAAGGCTCTGGAGAAGTTTTACCCGGAATTAAAGGAGGTGGAGTTAAAGGATTTTAAGGTTAGAGTCTTAACCACGGGGGAGGGCACTACGGCTAAGGTACGGGTACTTATTGAGTCGGGAGACAGACATGACCGCTGGGGCACGGTAGGGGTATCCCACAATATTATTGAGGCCAGTTGGCAGGCGTTGGTGGATAGTATTGATTATAAGTTGCTAAAGGGCGTAAAGAAGGCAAAGAGACAAAATAAAAAGGGCTCGGGGCGTAAATATATAGAACGACAAAAATAATGGGGGCATAGGGTAGTGTTTTAGTACAGACAGATAAACAAATTCTAAGCACTAAGCACCAAATCCTAAACAATTTCAAATGATCAAAATACAAAACTTAAAACATTTCCTTCGACAAGCTCAGGACATGTTTGTACCTGTTTGGTGTTGCCCGTCTTAGACGGATTGTAGGGGTGGACCTCCGTGTCCACCCTTATTCCTTCGACAGGCTCCCTTCGATAAACTCAGGACAGGCAGGACAGGTCGGGCCGATCCTTCGAGACACCCCGATGGGCATCGGGGCTCCTCAGGACGTCGGCCCCTACATTAACGCATTATTCGGAATGAAGTATTTCTCCACAAATCAGCAGTTAGCAATCTTTTTAATAATTGTCTGCCTTTTTGGCCTTTTTCTCTGGCAGGAACAAGGTGAGAAGGACCCGAGGGCTGAGGGAACTCACCTTCTCCCCGAGGGGGAGATCTATGTGGAGGTACTGGGGGATGTCCAAAAGGAAGGGATCTATTGTTTTAGTATGGGAGTCACAGTAGGGGAGGCGGTAGCCGAGGCGGGAGGAATGGCTGGCAGGATGGCTCTGGCTGAAGATATTTCTTCCCAAAAGATTAGCAATGGCTCAAAGCTGATCGTCTCCAGGGGAGAAGGAGCTCTGGCTATCATTAAGATCCGGAGGATGGAACCGGAAAAGCTCCTGATTTACTCTATTCCTATTGAACTTAATCGTGCTACTAAGGAGGAGTTGGTTGCCCTGCCGGGTATTGGTGAAATCCTGGCTGCCCGGATCATTGAGTACCGGAGAGCAAAGTGGGGGTTTTCCAGCTTAGAGGAGTTGATGGAGGTCAAGGGCATTGGCAGAAAAAAATATGAAAGGCTAAGGAGTTTTATCTGCCTGCATTAGCGAGAAGCAAAGAAATGAAGCAAAGAAATGAAGCAAAGGGATGAAGCTAAGGGATGAAGCAAAGTGTTTTAGTGACCGGGGGAGCAGGATTTATTGGTTCCCATTTAGTAGATGCTTTAATTGAAAGAAAGTATCGAGTACGGGTATTGGATAGTCTTGACTCCCAGGTGCATGGAGGAAGGCGGAGGACTCCTGAATATCTAAATAAAAATATTGAGTTTGTTAAGGCAGATATTAGGGAAAAGAAGGCACTCCGCAATGCCTTAAAAGATATCGATATAATATTCCACTTAGCGGCAGCCGTTGGGGTGGGGCAGTCAATGTATGAAATTGAAAGGTATATGTCGATAAACACCGGGGGGGCGGCAATTTTGTTGGATATATTAGCAAATGAGAAATATGATATTAAGAAAATGATTGTTGCTTCTTCTATGTCCATCTACGGAGAAGGGGCATACTATTGTAAATATTGCAAAAAAGAGATCTATCCCGATTTACGTTCCCGGGATCAACTTGATCGGCATGAGTGGGAACCTGCTTGTCCTACCTGCTCCAAGCCTTTAGCGCCAATTGCGACCCGGGAGGATAAGCCTCTTTTTCCAAGATCCATCTATGCGATTTCCAAGAGGGACCAGGAGGAAATGTTCATGAATGTAGGAAGGGCATATAATATTCCAACGGTAGCTCTTCGGTATTTCAACATCTATGGCTCCCGGCAGGCCTTATCCAATCCCTATACCGGGGTGGCGGCAATATTTTCTGCGCGAATTATTAATAATAATCCGCCTTTAATATTTGAAGATGGATTGCAGAGTCGTGATTTTATTCATGTGAATGACGCAGTAGAAGCAAGTTTATTGGCATTGGAGAAGGATGAGGCTAATTACCAGATTTTTAATGTTGGGAGTGGAAAAAAGTTAGCGATTCTTGAGCTGGCCAATATTCTGGGGGAGAAGATAGGTTTCAATAATGAGCCGGAAGTGCTCAATAAATTTCGGGAAGGAGATATCAGACACTGCTTTGCCGATATTTCAAAGATACAATCAAGATTAGGATTTACGCCCAAAGTGGAATTTAAGAAAGGGCTCTCTGAGTTCGTGGGATGGGTGAAGAAACAAAAGGCGGTAGATAGGGTTAAGATTGCCACTGACAAATTGATGGCTAAGGGATTGACCCGATGAGCAATGCCTTGCTCTCGGTAATTGTGCTTAACTGGAATGGGAAAAAGTTTCTGGATGAGTGTCTCTCATCACTAAGGGAGCAGGCCTATAAAGATTTTGAGACAATCCTGGTTGATAACGGTTCAAGCGACGGCTCAGTGGAATTTATTAAAGATAACTATGGAGATTTTGTAACCCTGATTGAGAATGAAAGAAATCTGGGTTTCGCTGCCGGGAACAATCAGGGGATTCGGGTCGCGAGGGGAGATTATATTTTATTGCTAAATAATGATACCAAAGTCGATCCCTACTGGATGGAAGAATTGGTAAAAGTTGCTGAAGAAGACAGGACAATCGGTATGTGTGCTTCAAAGATCCTTTGCTATGACGATCCTCAGGTGATTGATAATGTGGGGCACTTAATTTATCGGGATGGTCTTAACCGGGGAAGGGGAAGGTTGGAAAAGGATGTCGGCCAGTATGAAGAAATCGAGGAGGTTCTTTTCCCAAGTGGATGTGCGGCCCTTTACCGAAGAGAAATGTTGGAGGAAATTGGATTGTTCGATGAAGATTTTTTTGCCTACGGAGATGATACTGATCTGGGATTGCGAGGGAGATGGGCAGGGTGGAAATGCCTATATGTTCCTAAGGCCGTGGTTTATCATAAATATTCCGGGTCAACTGGAAGCTATTCTCCCTTCAAGGCCTTTTATGTAGAGCGGAATCGAGTCTGGATTGCGGTTAAGTATTTCCCCCCGGGTCTATTGTATAAATCTCCGTACTATACGCTAAAGAGGTTTATTCTCCAGTCGTACGGAGCGTTATTCCATCAAGGAGCCGCCGGCAAATTTACTGAGGAGTTTTCTGCCCGAGAACTTCTGGTTATATTGATTAAAGCTTATTTTTCCGCATTAGGAGCTATGGTTAAGATTTGGCGAAAAAGGAGGGAGATAAGAAAGTTAAAAAAAATTTCCAATGAGGAAATTTTCAGCTGGTTTAAGAAATACGGGATTAGTGCCCGGGAGTTGGCGCTAAAGGAATAGATAGGGGTATTATTTAGGTTCATTACAGGCCGTAGCGTATTTGGATTCACAGCTATCTGATTTGGACGTTTAAAGATCTTGAAATGAAGATCCTACTAATTCAGCCACCAGCGAGAAAGATTGAGCATGAGAATGTCGTGGTGCCCCCTCTGGGATTGGCCTATTTGGGAGCAGTTTTAGGAAAAAATGGATTTGAGGTGAAGATCCTTGATGCTTTTGCCGGGCAGCTCTCCTGGGGCGATTTCGAGGAGAAAGTGGCGAAGGAGAGAGCAGATCTTATTGGAATTGGAGGGATGTCGGCAGTTATTGATAATTCTTTCCGGGCCCTGAAAATTTGTCGTAAGTATGCCCAATACCTAACGATGGGAGGGCCTCATGTATCCGCTTATCGAGAAAAGGTCTTTCAACAATGTCCACAGATAGACTTTGCTATCTATGGGGAAGGAGAGTCTACCTTTTTGGAACTAGTAAAAGAATTGGAAGGAGGAGGGGATCTTTCCTCAATAAAAGGATTGATAAATAAGGAAGGAATTAATCCTCCCCGGGAGCTTTTGAAAGACCTGGATAGGCTTCCTTTTCCGGCGAGAAAACTGCTTCCCAACAGTTGTTACCGGTATGCCCTTACCCCGGGCAAGACAGTTACTACCATGTTTACCTCCCGGGGATGTCCTTACCAGTGTATTTTTTGTGATAAATCAGTATTTGGATCGAAATACCGAGCTCGCAGCCCGGAAAATGTTGTTGAAGAAATGGAAGAGGTCGTTAGAAAATATAAAATCAATTCAATTATAATTTATGATGACCTCTTTACCATTCAAAAAGAAAGAGTGAAAAAGATATGTCAAGGGATCATCGAGAAAAAGCTGAGAATTGATTGGAAGTGTGAGGGAAGGGTTAACCGAATGGACGAAGGGATGCTCCGTTTGATGAAGAAGGCAGGATGCTCGCTGATCGCCTACGGAGTGGAGAGTGGAAACCAGAAGGTTCTGGATTATCTGAGGAAGAAAGCTACGGTAGAGGAGAGTAGGGAGGCACTTAAACTGACTAAAAAAGTGGGAATCAAGCCGGTGGCATATTTTATTCTGGGAAGTCCGGTGGAAACCTATGAGGAGGCCTTAGAGTCCATCGAATTTGCCAAGAAGCTTGACCCTACCTACGTCCAATTTAGCACCCTCTCCCCCTTTTATGGTACTCCCCTTTACCAGCAGGCAGTTGAAAAAGGGTGGTATAAAGAAGTTAATGCCCAGAATCCATTAGATAAGGATCGGAAGCGTCCAGCAGTGATCAGCGAAGAGTGGTCTGAGGAAAAATTGCAGCATATCCTTAAAGAAGCCTATAGAAGATTCTACGGGCGGCCAAGCTATATGCTGAAAAGATTGTTGAGGGTGCGAACTTTCTCCCAGCTTCGGGAGATGGTGAAGGCCGGGCTGGGTATTTTTAAGTGGTATTTCCATAAGGTAGCATAACTCCCATCTGTTCTGAGGATCTAAAGGAGAGGAGGGCTTAGAATGGATCATTTGGATAGATTAGAAAACCAAAGCATATTTATTATTCGGGAGGCATACAGCCAATTTCGAAAAGTGGCCATGCTGTGGTCCATTGGCAAGGATTCCACCACCCTTCTTTGGCTAATGAGGAAGGCATTATTTGGCCGGATTCCTTTCCCGGTCGTGCATCTCGATACTGGCTATAAGTTCAAGGAGATCTATGAATTCCGGGATAAATACACCAAAGACTGGAACCTGGATCTGATCGTGGGGAAAAATGAAGATGCAATTAATGCGGGGGTCGGTCCGGATAAGGGCAAATTTGAATGTTGCACCGAACTGAAAACCGTGAATTTGAAAAAGGCGATTGCCAAGTGCAAATTTCGGGCGTTATACCTGGCGATCCGGAGAGATGAGCACGGCATTAGGGCCAAGGAGCGGGTTTTCAGTCCCCGGGATGAAGATTTCGAATGGGATTATAAGAATCAGCCCCCGGAGCTCTGGGATCAGTATAAAACTAAGGCAGAGGATGAGGAGCATTTGCGGGTCCATCCGCTTTTGGGATGGCGAGAGCTTGATGTATGGGCATACATTCAGAGAGAAAAGATCCCGGTTGTATCCTTATATTTCGCCAAAAATGGTAAGCGCTACCGGAGCATTGGCTGTGAGACCTGTTGCAATCCGACTGATTCTGAAGCCGATACGATTGATAAGATTGTAGAAGAGTTGAAAGTCTCTAAGATCTCCGAGCGGAGTGGACGGGCTCAGGATAAAGAGTCAGCCTATATGATGCAGAAATTGAGATCTTTGGGGTACATGTAGATGGAACCATATAAAGAGGCACACCACCGTTCATTAATCAAAGCCTTGAGCTGGCGGGTATTTGCTACTGCAGCTACGATCACGATCGTTTACTTTTTTACCCGAAGACTCATTCTTTCCTTAGAAGTGGGTTTGGTCGAAGTGATTATCAAATTAGCCCTCTACTATTTTCACGAGCGTATATGGGCATTTATTGGTTTTGGCAAGAAGAAACACCCTCTCTCCTCCCTGGAGATCAGCGATAAGCTCAGCGAAGAGGATGTCAAGACAATCAAGGAAAAACTCGTTCAACTGGGCTATATAGAGAAATGATAGAAATGTCTAATCTGAAATTTGTGATAGTTGGCCATGTTGATCACGGCAAATCCACCCTGATCGGGCGACTACTTTACGATACCGATTCGCTCCCTCCCGACAGGGTGGAGGAGATGAAACGGACATCGAGGGAATTGGGCCGTGAAACCGAGTTTGCTTTTATCATGGATCACCTCCGAGAGGAGAGAGAGCAGGGAGTTACCATTGACACTGCGCAGACATTCTTTCGCACTCCATCCCGGGAGTATGTGATCATTGATGCCCCCGGCCATGTAGAATTTGTAAAGAATATGATCACCGGAGCCTCCCAGGCAGAGGCAGCGGTTTTGATTATTGATGCAGCCGAGGGAATCCAGGAGCAAACCCGGCGTCACGCTTACATTCTCTCACTTCTGGGTATTTCCCAGGTTATTGTGGTGCTGAATAAAATGGATCTGGCCGGGTATCGTGAGGATACATATAAAGAATTAAAAATCCAGGCTGAAGAGTTCCTTAAATCAATCAATATCAAAGCCGATTATTATATTCCGATATCAGCACTGAAAGGGGACAATATCGTTCAAAAAGCTGAGGCTCTATCCTGGTATCAGGGCCCCACATTCCTGGAAGGCCTTGATTCCTTAAAGGGACGCATTGCCCCGGCTGATCTTCCCCTGATCTTCCCGGTACAGGATATATATCGGATTGATTCCCAGAGGGTAATTGTTGGCCGGGTTGAAACAGGGAATATAAGGGAAGGGCAGATTGTTAGATTTTTGCCGGGAGATTATCAGACCGTAGTAAAATCAATTGAGAGATTTCAGGAGGAAAGAAATTCAGCCGTTGCCCAGGAGAGTATCGGGGTAACCTTACAGGATTCTCTATTTGTAGAGCGGGGTATGGTTATCTCTCAACCGGATAGGTTGCCGAAGGTGGCGAATGAATTCAAGGCCAACCTTTTCTGGATGGACAGGGCAGCCTTGAGAAAATCGGAGAAAATTACTTTACGGTGTGCTACCCAAAGCCTTCAAAGTGAGGTTGCTGATATTCACCGGAGGATCAATTCTTCGAACTTAACGATAATTCAGCAAAATGCTGATGGCCTGGAGAATTTAGAGGTAGGTGAAGTAAGAATTAGGACGAAGAGACCAATTGTTATAGAAAAGTTCAACGATGTTCAGGAACTGGGAAGGTTTGTGCTTATGCGGCAAAATAATATCTGTGCCGGGGGAATCATAACCGGTTGGGATTAGAATATGAGCAGAGGAAGAAAGGTAATAATTGGTCTGGATGGGGTGCCCTTCGGCCTACTTCAAGATTTATCCCGAAATGGGATAATGCCGAATACACAAACGCTCCTTAGCAAAGGAATTTTTAAAAAGATGCGCTCATCAATCCCCGAGATTTCTTCGGTGGCCTGGAGCTCGATTATTACCGGGGCCAACCCGGCTGAACACGGAATATTTGGTTTTACCGATCTTGTTCCCGGTACCTATAATCTTTGTTTCCCTAACTTCTCTGATTTGAAAAGATCTCCATTCTGGGAAGATATCCAGGGGAAATCAATAATAATTAATGTCCCTGCCACCTATCCAATCAGGGAGATGAATGGAATCCATATTTCCGGTTTCGTCTCGTTGGACCTTGAGAGGAGCGTTCACCCCACATCGCTGGTTCCGGAGTTGCGAAGACTTGATTATCGCCTGGATGTGGATTCGACCATAGCGCACCGGTCCTTGGAATTGTTCTTAGAGGATTTGGATAAGACCTTGGCCGCGCGGATTGAGACTTATCGGTATCTTTGGTCGCGGCTGGATTGGCAGATATTTATGCTGGTTTTTACTGGCACCGATCGTTTAATGCACTTTCTCTGGGATGCCTATGAGGACGAAAGCCATCAATATCATAATGCCTTTTTGGATCATTTTCGAAAGATAGATCAGGCAATCGGCGAGATTAATAGCCGGATACTGGATGATGATCTTTTAATTATAATTTCTGACCATGGCTTTGAACATCTGGAAAAAGAGGTTTACCTAAATTTCCTCCTGAGCCAAGAAGGTTTTTTAAGGCTGGACGGCATTTCTGATAATCCCTGGAGCCACATTAATTATCCTACCAAGGCCTTTGCTCTGGATCCGGCCAGGATATATTTAAATCTGAAAAATAAATACCCTAAGGGGAGCGTTGGTCCGAAAGATCAGGAAAAGATTTTAAGGGATTTGGAACAGTTATTTGGCTCATTAGAGATAGATAACCAAAGGGTTATCAGAAATGTCTATCACAAGGAGGAGATATATTCAGGGCCGCGCTTGGACAATGCCCCGGATCTGGTCTTGGTCCCCAATCCAGGCTTCAATCTCAAAGCAAGTTTGAAAGAGGATCGGCTTAGTGGGCGGGATGTTTTCACCGGCAAGCATACCTTAGATGACGCTTTTTTGCTGACAAACAAGAGAGTAAACGGGGGGATGATTAGCGATTCTTTGAGTGTTACAGATGTTGTTGAAATAGTTACGGAAGGTCTGCACTCAAAAGGTGAGGAAGAAATAATTAAAAGAAGGCTGAAGGATTTGGGGTATCTTTAGAAGACACAGAATACCATTCCATATAGAGCGATGAAAATAGTTGTGCATAGGGTAGTGTTGTAAATACAGACAGATGAATAAATTCTAAGCACCAATAAGGTAAATCCTAAGTACTAAATTCTAAATCCTAAACAATTTCAAATGATCAAAATCCAAAATTCAAAACAAAAAGAACCCCTCACCTCCATCCTCTCCCCTAGGGGGAGAGGAAGAAATAACCAGTAAAAATTCCCTCTCCCCAACGGGGAGAGGGGTCGGGTGAGGGGGCTCTGTTTAGGATTTTGGATTTTATCAGTATGATGTATGGAATATTATCCGCAGATATTTAAGACGCTTTATATAAAAATATAGTAAGGAAGTTCCTTCTTAGAGCTGTTGACGAAATGATAAAGAAAATCCTTCAATTGCTGATTATTGTTACTATATTTTTCTTTCTCGGGAGGATGCTGTATCAGGATTGGGGCAAGATTTCCTCCTATCAATGGGAAATTGAGCCTACTAAACTGATCTTATCGACAGCAGGACTGCTGATTGCCCTTTTTTTTGGAGCATTTGGATGGAACCGGATAATGAGGAGGATCGGGGCAAGATTAGATTATTCCCAGGGTATTGCGATCTGGTTTATTTCTATTTTAGGCAGGTATCTGCCAGGGAGTATCTGGTCAGCGGTTGGAAGGATGTACTTGTGTGAAAAGGAAGGGATTTCAAAGTCAAAAACCGGGGTCAGCGTTATTCTGGAGCAAGCATATATGCTGATAACCGGGATGGTTGTTTTCCTATTTTCCCTGGTCTTCTGGCATGACAGGAGTTCATTGCACAGTTTATTTTCCATTTTTTTTATTTGCCCGGTGCTTTTGATTTTTCTCCACCCCCGGCCTCTAATCGCAGTTCTAAACCCTGTTTTGAAGTGGATGAAGAAAGACCCGATCACGATCAACGTTTCTTTTTACACGCTGTTAAAAACCTTCATTTATTATTTAGGATACTGGGCGGTTTTTGGAATAGCCTTCTATTTTTTTGTTGATTCTATCTATAAGATCGAAATTTCAAAAATAGTAATCATCTCGGGAATATTTGCCGTATCCTTTGTGATTGGTTATATAGCCATTGCAGTGCCTGCGGGATTAGGGGTAAGGGAAGGGATGATGAGTCTTTTATTGAGCAATTATATGCCGGCGGCCGTAGCGATAATTATATCACTTGGTTCTCGGGTCTGGATAACAGCGGTTGAACTCTTAGGGATCTCATTGATGTTTATGCTCAAGCGAAAATCTCTGGATAGTATGCCGCCTTGGGGGAAAGGTTAATCTGCTATTTTTGGCACGAGAGTAATGGGAAAAGTTAGAGTAGCAGTAATAGGAGCAGGTTATCTGGGACAGTTCCATGCCCAAAAATATTGCAGGATGCCCGGGGTGAAACTGATCGGAGTTGTAGATATCGATCGTAAAAGAGCTACCAGTGCGGCCCGCCGGTATCGAACTAAAGCTTACACCAGCTACCCGGAGATATTTGACAAAGTAGATGCAGTAAGTATAGTTGTTCCCACCCAATTTCATTACCAGGTGGCCAAGGATTTTCTTCAGCAGGGAGTAGATATCCTGTTAGAAAAGCCGATTACTACTAACCTCAGCCAGGCGGAAGAGTTGATCAAGATTGCTAATGAAAGGGATCTTATTTTTCAAGTAGGGCACCTGGAGAGGTTCAATACCGCAGTGGTGGCAATGAGGCAGTTACTGACCCAGCCTCGATTCATTGAGTCTCAAAGGTTGAGTCCTTTCCTCCAAAGGGGTACTGATGTAGATGTAGTGCTCGATCTGATGATCCACGATATTGATATTATCTTGAGTATTGTGGACTCGCGGATTAAGAGAGTGGAAGCAGTAGGGATGCCGATCCTTACGGATAAGGTAGATGTTGCTAATGCTTGGGTACGCTTTGAGAATGGGTGTGTAGCCAACATAAATGCGAGCAGGGTTTCTCAGAACAGAACTCGAAAGATCAGGATATTTCAACCAGATGCTTACATTTCCTTGGACTACCATATTCCGAAACTCTCCGTATATCGGAAGGACTCTAAGGGTAGGCAGGGAGGGTCTCCTTCTGTCAGGATGGAGAATGTTGAGCTGGAGAGAAATGATCCTTTGGAAGAAGAGTTAAAATCTTTTATTGGTTCAGTGCTAACTCGCCGCACCCCCAGAGTCTCGGGGATGGAAGGGAAGAGGGCTCTGGAGGTGGCCTTGAGAATAATAAGGAAATTATAATCTCAGAAATGTTTTGAAAATTGCAGATGGGAGATAGAGAAGGGCAGGAACAGGAGAATAGAGATTCGAGAAAAGAGAGTTTAAGATGAGTTTTTTAGAGATATTTACCATAGTTGCTTCAAGTGCTATTATATACATTTTTATTATGGGAATGTTCTCCATCTATAACGGCCGGATGACCAGGAGGGAGATCTCAGGACTTATCGTGAGTGAGTCAGAGAAAACCAGAGAGATTCTGCGAGAACATGGGGAGATCCTGAATAGAGTTATCAGCGTATTGGACAAGATCTCCGCTAAGCTGTGAAGCTGACCCTCGCGTCAAGATGCTTTAATTCGCAGAGGATAAGAGAATAAAATATGTTTTGCAGGGGTTGCCCCAAAGTATAATTAACAAATAAGTCACATTAGTGTATATAAAAAGGAGGTACTGTAAAATGAAATTAAATATTACTATCGAAATATGGCAAAGGGATAAATGGTTTCTGGCAAAATCACCTGAATTGGATTTTATATCTCAGGGTAGGACCCTTGAAGAAGCAAAAAAGAACCTTTTAGAAGTTATTAAAATCCAATTTCGAGAAATGAACAAAATGGGAACATTGGATGATTATTTAAGCGAATGTGGATTTGTAATTAAGGAGGATGAAATAATTCCCCAAAGGGAAATAGTTGGTTTTGAAAGATCAATTGTCACTATCTGATGCCTAAAATTACGCCATCCGATTGGAGAACGCTAATAAAAATTTTTGAAAAATATGGATGTGTCTACAAGCGCAAACAAGGTTCTCACCATGTGCTTAGCTATCCAGGGGCTAAAAGAGCGGTGGTTATTCCAGAATACGATGAAGTGGATGTAGAGATAATCAAAAACAATATGCAAACGGATAATATGAGCCGGGAGCAATATTTTGCCTTATTGAGAAAGGCATAAAAATATCATAGGCAATAAGAAAATCTTAGTTGAACATGAGAAGATTTTGAATAGAATTACCAGCGTATTGGATAAGATTTCCGATAAGCTGTAAAGCTGGCCTTCACCTCAGGATGCTTTAATTCGCAGAGGATAAGAGAATAAAATATATTTTGTAGGTGACCCTAAACTAGGGGAGGAGGTTTGACCAATGGATACAAAAGCTTTGAAAATAACATACCCAGAGGATTTGCCGGAGGCGCTGGGAGAAACACCCGAGGAGCTCGAGCGGGAACTTAGATTCTTGGTGGCCGCCAAGCTGTATGAAATGGGCCGTATCTCCTCAGGTCGAGCGGCGGAATTGGCTGAGATGGATCGTGTCGGATTTCTAAATAACCTGGGCCGATACCGGATCCCAGTGTTCAATTACTCTCTGGAGGAGTTGGAACGCGAGATTCGGGAAGCTAGAACACGCGCGGGGAAAACCTCTTGAGAGTCGTTTGCAATACCAGCCCGCTGATTCTGCTTGCTAAAATCGGTCGGCTCGATCTCCTGGCCCAGCTTTACGAGGAGGTAATCATTCCAGCGTCGGTAATGGATGAGGTGGGAGCGAAGCCCGGCAAGAAGGTGGAGGAAATTCGGGCATTGCTACAAAACCAAAAGCTCCAGCTCCGGAATGCGATGAAGCAGACCCTAGAAGAACTTCCAGAAGATCTGGGAGTCGGCGAGCAGGAGGCGATTGCCCTTGCTTTGGAGACAAAGGCTGACCTCGTAATACTCGATGACAAGCAGGGACGGCGTATTGCCCGTGAAAGGGGCCTATCAGTCACTGGGACGGTTGGAGTCCTTGTCGAGGCTCGAGATCGAAAAGTGATTCCTTCGGTGCGGCAGGAACTAGATCGTCTGATCGAGGCCGGCATGTGGATCGATGAGGTATTTTACCATCGGATTTTGCAGGAGTTTGGTGAATAAAAGGGAGATTGGCATTGGGAATCTTCAGAGAAAGGAATTGGCTCCTTTGGAGGAGACCCGGGCGGTAAAATGCAAAAAAGAAGTTATTACAATTAGTTAAGGTCCGTCAAATCTATCGAAAATCGAGGCCGAGGCGAGTCCCGGAGCCGTTATCTTATAAATTTGATGGTGACTATCTATCTTTTCGGGGTAAAATCAACCTCAAGAACAGTGATCTAAAATCTCTCATCCAGAAGCTCGAGGAGCTGGTATCCAAGATCAGGGAAAGGTTGATAGAGTGGAGTTTAAGAATCCATCTGCTATGCTATTGGCTAAGCCACAGCGTTTAACGCTATGAACAATCCTAACGCTATTAACAAAATTAACGGACCTAAAAGGGAAAGGGGAGATTTGACAGGTTACTTCGCCTCCAAATTACGGGATCGTTTTGGCGAGAAGATATTAGGTATTTATTTGTTTGGAAGTGCAGCCAAGGGAACGGGGACTGAGGAAAGCGATATTGATGTCCTGGTGGTCTATTCTGACTTGGATGAACGCAACCTCTTAGAAATTGCCAGTGAGATAAGCTTTCAGATCGCCTGCGATGAAGGAAGATTGATCGAAACTATCGCTATGTCAAGACAGGAGTTTGACCAGGCATTGGGTCGCTCTCCCTTTCTCTGGGAGGTTCTTGAGTTTGGACAACCTATCTTTACCCGATTGTCTGGTACGGAGAGAGAGTAGTGATAAAATTCCATAAGATTCAAGGAGATCCTAAGAGGCATTTTCCTAATTTAATTAAATATTTTGAACAGGATAAAGATATTATCCTGGTCTACCTCTTTGGCTCTTATGCTACCGGTAGAATTGGTCCTCTGAGTGATGTTGATATTGCAGTTTTATTTAGCTATGATATACTAAAGGGAGAGTACATCGATAAAAAGCTGAAACTTATAGGGAAGATAAGCGGTATTCTTCATACTGATGAGATTGATTTAGTAGTTCTAAATGAAGCTCCTGGGCACAATGAAATTGTGGATGAATTAGTTTTGAAAATCTGTCGGGATTTGGGTATAACGCCTATCAGGAGGTAGAAACATGAAGTTACGGGCCATAATAAAGAAAGCGGATGATTGGTGGATCGGGTGGCTGGTTGATATCCCCGGGGGTCAATGCCCAGGAAAGAACCAAAGAAGAATTGCTGGAATCCCTAATTGAAGGAAGGCCTGAAGAATCAAATAGGTTAAAAAGGGACATAGAAAAGATTAAATGTATATTGTAGGTTTGCCCTTTCTTTTTCCTTTTAACCTGAATCTTGAAGGGGAATAACAAAGTGGAGCGTAGTCAAGATTGGATGAACGAGGCGGAGGGCGATTTGGAGCATGCCCGAAACGATAAGAAGGGTGGTTTTTATAATTGGGCATGTTTCTCTGCTCAGCAGGCTGCCGAAAAGGCGTTGAAAGCAGTATTTCAGAAAATGGGAGCAGAAGCCTGGGGACATTCTGTAGCCGATCTTTTGAAAGAATTGTCAAAACAACATCAGATTTCAGAGGAATTGTCTGATGCGGGCTTAGAGCTGGATAAGGCGTACATTCCAACAAGATATCCTAACGCCCACCCATCCGGTTCCCCGCGCCAAAGATACACGCAGGGGGAAGCAGGGAGGCTTATAGGGCATGCAGAGAAAATTCTTAAGTTCTGTTCGGATCTTCTATCCAAGATTTAATCGGCAGGAATTGGTTCAGATAATCCAAGACAAACTGGGTGAGCTCGAGAAAAAGCTTCCTCTCTTGGTGGTAGTTCTTTTTGGTTCCTATGCCCGAGGAAACTATACAGTTGGTAGTGACGTTGATCTTTTGGTTATTTATAAAGGTGGAAGAAAAGCTGATGCCTTCAAGGTGGTGAAGAGGATCCTGGCAATTCCTCTCCTCGAACCCCATATATATTCGGAGGACGAATACAGGGAGATGAAAGAAAGGATTGATCGGATGATTAAGGGTGGAATCGTGCTTTCCCGTAAAATGAGCTAGTCTGAGAGCAGGAAATTAGGGACTGGTCCGTAGATGAATGGAACCTTATTAGGGAAACAATTCAAGAAACTGGGCTTGCGGTATTAACGAACCTAAAGCACCTTCTAAATCAGGTAACCAGATTTTTCTTAACGAAATGACCAAATCAACCAAATAAACTAGATGAACCAGATAAACCAGAGACATTAGTGTTAAGTGTTGACCTCATGATCTTGCTATTAGAGTATAAATAGTAAAATATGAATAATGATGAAGAAATAGCTATTAAACTAACTAAGCATGCTAAGATTAAAAACAGGCATAGGAAAATTGCTTTAGATGACATAAAGAAGGTTATTTTGAGGCGCGAATTAATGGAGCCCGATAAGTTCAATAAGTCTTTAGTTCACTTTATAAGAAACGTAGAGGGGAAATTCTTAAGGGTAATGAGAAGATGGTTCCCTTAGCCAGCCTGAGAAATATCCGAGTTCACGAATACCTGAAGATTGAACCAGAGGAGATCTACCAGACTTTGCAGGAATTAAAGAATTTTGATGAATTTTCAGGCTGGATTTTGAATTTTATTGAAAAAGAAGGTGAATAGCCGGTTGCAGACAATAGATCGGTAACACTTTTCTAATGCTTAGAAGTGACAATAGATCGGTAACACTTTATGATCAATTCCTGCCTCTGGGTATTGGAAGAAGAGGCGGAATTACCTTCTCGGATG
>SDBT01004715.1_pt1 | contig 23070 bp, 21 predicted proteins | sample 2277101 | NCBI WGS metagenome assembly SDBT01 (sample SAMN10404973, study PRJNA504765) | marine sediment metagenome | isolation source: marine sediment core GS10_PC15, 103 cmbsf | place: Arctic Ocean: Southern Knipovich Ridge | collected 2010 | reverse complement strand
AAAAATAGAACTAACCATCCCCCTTTACAGTTCAGCCAAAAAAAGAAAAATCGCCCTGGATAATTTGACTCTTCGAGAGAAGCTTACCAAAGCCTGGCAGGATTATTACAGTTTCAAAAACTCTTTAATATCAGGCCTGCTGGAAAGAGTGGACGAAATCATCATTCTGGAAAACGAATTGGAAGGGCAAGAAAAGCTACTTTCCCTTCTTCAGTACAACCTCGAGGCCCTCAGAAAGCAGGTTGAGGCTGGAGTAACTATGCCCAGCAGCCTCTGGAATATGAGTGAAAGGATCATAGACGCTGAAACCAGAATTGCCAACCTTCTTAGTAACCTCAACACCCTCAAGCGCGAAACCGCCGTCAATCTGGCAGGCGACAGGTGGCAAGAACTCCTGAAGATGCTAGATGAGATAGCAAGCTAGGAGCATAGGGGAACTCTCTAATCTATATCCTCGTTAGCTAAATCTTAGCAATAATTGATCCCTTGCCAAATTATATACCAAAGATGTCAGAAAATGAGAGATTATTACTCAGTGTCCTGGGAGGCAAAGATTGGGTATCTCAAGAAAAGTTGCCAAGAATACAGGTATCTTGATCGTCGACAGAGTATTCAGTCTCATCCTGGGACTTCTAGCGGTAGCTGTAATCAGTAGACACCTGGGAGTAGAGGGGTTCGGTAAGTATAGCCTAATTCAAAATTTCGTACCCTTTTTTTTGCTCTTTGGTGACTGGGGAATTAACACTATCCTTGTTCGCGAGGTAGCCAAAAAGAGAGATAAAGCAGAGGAGTTAATTGGAAAGGTATTTACCCTAAGATTGGCTCTGATAATATTAGGGATGGCTTCTTGCTGGATAGTAGCCTTAATACTGCGTTATCCTTCCGATGTCACATTGGGGATACTAGTCTATTCGGTGATAATATTACTCTCACCCCTGGAAAGTTACCTTCTAATCTTCCGAATTGACCTGCGCAATGAATTTGCTGTAATAGCCTCGATTATTAGCACTATTCTCTTTACTATATTAGTAATAGCAGGAACTTATCTGGATAAAGGATTAATCTTTATCGTTTCTGCACTTGCTTTAAAAACCATCACAAGATACTTAATCGGCTTATTTTTCGCCGGCAAGATGGTACGATTTTGCCCAAAGATTGATTCCAGGATCTGGAAAATATTTATTAAGGAAGCAGCTCCTTTGGGCTTTGCCATTCTATTAGGACAAGCACTAACCAGTTTCGGAATAATTGCTCTCTCCAAACTCTCTGGGGTCGATGCGGTGGGAATTTATTCTGCAGCATGGCGCCTATTAGTCATCATCTACTTTATTCCGCTAGCCTTTATGATTTCCGTATTCCCCCTTATGTCACGTTACTATGCAAAAGACAAACAAAACCTAAAGCTCACTTATGAAAAGGCGATGAACTATATGTTCATGATAGCTTTACCCGTCGCTGTTGGAGGTAGCTTAACGGCGAGCAAAATAATCTATTTCATCTTTGGACAGGAATACCTTGCTTCTTCACTGGTGTTACAGATATTAATTTGGCAAGTGGTCTTGGTTTTCCTGTGGATTGTTGAGTCCCATATGTTGATTGCCCTCAATAAACAAAGGACTTATCTTTTTTTAATGATTCTAGCTATATCATTTAACATTCCACTAAGTATTGTGGCCATTATCCGAGCCGGATATATTGGATACGCAGTAGTAAGTGTAGTTACCTATATTATTGTGTTGATGGGAGCTACGCTCTACCTATACAAAGAAACAGGTTCTTTTCTCTCTCGAGCAAAGATAATTAAGGTTATAGCAGCTTGTGGAGTAATGGCTCTTGTCCTGGTGCTTGCTTCCGACAATCATCTTTTTGTTTTAATCATTCTTGGCTTTGCATTATACTGGTGCGTATTATTCTTGCTAAAGGGTATTACTATCTCAGAGATCAAATTATTGCTAAAGAGATAATTCTATGTTCATCTATAAGATAAGGTAGTAAATGAAAGTAGCAAAAAGAATCTCTATTAAGCGTCCTGATTGGCTCATCGCCCGTTACCTCTGGAATGATATTGCCTCTGCCAGTAAGTATACCTCGGGAATCTTGTTGGATCTGGGGTGTGGCAAAAAGCCATATTCAGTGCTATTCGATAGACACATTAAGCGCTACATTGGATTTGATATTCCTGCATCTGTTTCAAAAGAAAAGAATGATGTTGATTTTTATGCTAGTGCTCTATATATACCCTGTCGCACTAGCTCTATCGACAGTGTACTCTGCATCCAGCTTATAGAACATATCCCAGAACCTCAAAGAGTGCTAGTTGAGATTGCTCGTGTGCTTAAAGCAGGGGGGCATCTTATATTAACTGCTCCTCGAACCTGGTTCATACATGAGGCACCTTCTGACTACTTTCGCTTTACTGAGTATGGTCTGAAATATCTAGCCGAGTCCAACGGGCCAGAGGTTGTACTGATAAAACAAGAAGGTAGTTTTGTAGAGATGATAGCCCAGCAAATCATTCCCTATTTATCCTATAAATTTGGGAACAAACCTCGGACGTTTTCAGCAAGGCTAGTCCTGCTTATCTCTATCTTAATCGGACAATCATCAGTATTATTTGCCAGTAGCTCTATGGACAAGTTCACTACCATTAATTACTTGTTAGTGGCACGAAAACCGTCCTCGAGGAATAAGAATACTTCGTAACAACCACCAGAATATGGGTCGCTTTTATTTTGCGAAAATATTTAGAGAGCATGCCCGTGCGGTGTAGGTACTAAAATGAAAAAGTTAATACTCTTGTTTCTACCAAAACCCCATCCTTATAAGACAGGACATTTTCCCCTTTCCTTATTGGCACTGGCAGGTCCATTACTACAATATGGCTATGAGGTCAAGCTTATCGATGCAGATGCTGACGAAGATTATCTACTGCAAATAGAGGAAACGGCAAGGGATGTAATCTGCGTTGGGATAAGTTCTATGACCGGGTATCAGATAGAAGGAGGGCTACAAGTTTCCAGAATGATTAAAAAGAAATATCCTAAAATTCCAATTGTATGGGGAGGATATCATCCCTCCCTTCTTCCCGAACAAACAGCCAGCAATGATTATGTAGATGCAGTTGTACGAGGTCAGGGAGAAATCACCTTCACAGAGATTGTGAGACATCTTGATTGTGGTAAAACACTGGATGGTATTCTGGGAGTCACCTACCAAAGAGGAAAGGAAATGATTGTAAATCTGGACCGTCCCTTTGAGGATATAAATAAGTTTCCACCCCTTCCCTATCAGCTTCTTGATTTTGGGAAATATTCTAATCCCACTAAGCCAGGAATTCGTAACGTAACCTATCCAGCTAGCCAGGGATGTCCGCACAGATGCGGATTCTGCGCTGTTCAAAGCGTCTTTAAAGGCAAGTGGTTCTCTTTAACTCCTGACCGTATCTTGAACGACTTGGAAAATTTAGTGCAAAAGCAGGCTGTAGAGCATATTAGTTTCCTGGACAGCAATTTTTTTGTTAGTTCGAGAAGAGTGCAAGCAATTTGTGAGGGAATCATGGCCCGTAAACTCAAAATATCCTGGAATGCCCTGGGTCGAACTGAAACTGTTGCCAGGCTTGATGAGAAGCTATTTGAGTTGTTAAGAGCAAGTGGCTGCAAGATGATACTGGTAGGTGCTGAGTCAGGCTCGGATAGAATTCTTAATCTAATTGGTAAAGGGGCCATCGTCGAAGATGCCATAAATTGTGTTACAAAATGTAAAGAGAACGACATACGATGTGATTCTTCTTTTATGATAGGCTTGCCAGATGAGACCAATGAGGATGTAAAAGAGACTTTGAAATTAATAAAAAGGATTAAGTCAATTCAGAAGGAAAGCTATGTAGGTCGTATATTTTTTTATACGCCGTACCCGGGTACACAATTATATGATAAAGCATTGGCTAAGGGATTCTCTGAACCGACCAGACTTGAGGACTGGGCAAAATTCTCTGTAGAAGAAATAACGACTCCCTGGGTAAATCCTGATAAAAAGAGATGGTTAGACTCGGCAATATTTTCATTTTGGCACGCCTATAGTGAATACCCATCATTCAAATTAGCTAAACCAGATGACTTTTTGCTCAAGCTGGGCTATCAATTTTTGCATTTTACGACTTTACTAAGAGTCAAATACTTGTTCTTCCACTTTCCCTGGGAGAAAATAATGGTTGATTTCATTAAACGGTTGTGGCAAAATAGTCAAGAAGATTTCTATGCCAAAAGATAGTTCTACTCCTTTGCCACCATCTAGTTATGATAGAGAATATTATCTTACCAACTGCGGAGGATACCAAGAATTTATCGAATCGAGAGGACGAGTGCTTCCTCAGCCGATGCGGGTTTCCTTTGAGGCAGCTCAAATCAAAGGCGGTCAGCGCCTGTTAGATATAGGCTGCGGGAGGGGTGAATTTATCTTTAATGCTGCTCTTAGAGGAGCAATAGCAGTAGGAATGGATTACTCTGTGGATGCCATTAGGCTTGCTAAAGAGGCCATTACCGATATTCCATCCCCTGCCTATCGCCCTCGGCTATATCTAGCCAATGCGCAACACCTTCCTTTTCAAAATTCTACTTTTGATGTAGTGGTCTGGTTGGATGTTATCGAACATTTGACGTCCAATGAGACCAATAATACACTGGCTGAAATCAGTAGAGTATTAAAAAGAAAAGGTCGCCTAATAGTTCACACTATGCCCAATTTATGGTATTATAAATTAGGATACTATTTATGGCGGATAATTGCACCAACTGCGCAAGCTTCCTGGCCGGACAGTAGCAATACAGCTTTTTCCCAAGCAAGACATATTAACGAACAGAGTGTGCTTTCTCTAGCAAAAAAGCTGCGTGAATACGGATTTACCAGTAAGGTCTGGCTAGAAACCGATATTGAAACAAAGTATTTATTAAGTCATATTGTTCATTATATTTTGCTCAAACTACCTCCTTTCAAATGGGTCTTTGCCAAAGATGTCTATGCAGTGGGTATTAAAAAAAGAGATATTAAGAAAGGATAAATCATCAATGAAAGTGGTTATTTTGTGTGGCGGTAAAGGTACGCGTCTTCACGAGCATACCGAGTACATCCCTAAAGCCCTGGTGGAAATAGGGGGCAAACCTATCTTGTGGCATATCATGAAGATTTACTCTGCCTGCGGATTTAACGATTTTATACTCTGCTTAGGCTATCTAGGAGATAAGATAAAAGAGTATTTTTTAGAGTATAGTAGTTGGCGAAATGCTGATTTTTCCCTTAAGCTAGGCCAATCATCTCAGTCTAAAATCGATTATCTAACAAACTCAAAGGAAAAATGGAACATCACTTTCGCTGAAACTGGTCCAGAAACTAACACAGGAGGGAGGATCAAAAGAATAAAGAAGTCTATCAAGGAAGATACTTTCTTTGTAACCTATGGCGACGGATTGGCTGATATTGACTTAAGAGAACTTTTAAATTTTCACCATTCACATACTAGAATTGCTACTGTGACAGTAGTCAACCCTCGTTCAAATTTTGGCATTCTAGACCTCAGCAAAGAGGGATTGGTTACCGAGTTTCAGGAAAAACCACCTCTGGATGCCTGGATCAATGGCGGCTTTTTCGTCTTCAACCGAAAAATATTCGAATACCTTGAAAAAAACAGTATCCTGGAAAAGGAACCATTACAATATCTGGCTGCAAAAAGACAGTTGGTGGCTTATAAGCACAGGGGGTTCTGGTCTTGCATGGACACTTATAAAGATAATATGGATTTGAACTATCTCTGGGAAAGAGGAGAGGCGAAATGGCAAATTTGGAAAGGATAAATAAAGCTAGTTTCTGGCATAGCAAAAATATTTTTGTTACTGGCGGAGGGGGGTTTGTCGGCTCCTGGCTGGTCAAAGCTTTAGTCGAAGCAGAAGCAAATGTTATCTGTCTTATACGTGATCAAGTATCCCCATCCAATCTGGACTTTCTAAAGATAAAAAATCGACTTAATTTAGTGCAAGGGTCAGCCACCAATTATTCCACAGTGGAACGGGTACTCAATGAATACGAAATAGACACTTGCTTCCACTTAGCAGCTCAAGCTACCGTGGGAGTAGCCAATCGTTCCCCTTTGTCAACATTTGAATCAAACATCCGAGGCACATGGACTATTCTAGAAACCTGTCGCCATAGTAAATCCATAAAAAGGATAGTAGTAGCCTCCAGCGATAAAGCTTACGGAGACCAGAATGAACTACCCTACAGAGAGAGCTTTCCTCTAAAGGGTCTTTACCCTTACGATGCTTCGAAAGTCTGCACAGATGTCCTAACCCGCTCTTACTACCACGCTTACAGGCTCCCGCTAGCCGTAACTCGCTGTGCCAATATCTATGGAGGTGGCGATCTCAATTTTTCCCGACTCATCCCAGGAACTATTCTATTTGTTCTTGAGAATAAAAACCCTATTATTCGTAGTGATGGTACCCCTGTAAGAGACTATATTTACATAGATGATGTAGTGCAGGGATATCTAGTTCTAGCGGAGAGGCTAGATGATAAAAGAGTGAGAGGAGAAGCATTCAATTTTGGCACTAATTCTCCCATTAGCGTTATAGAACTGGTAGAAAAAATTATTCATCTATCTGGTAATATCCAACTAAATCCTAAGGTAATGCTTAAGAGAAAGATTGAGAAAGAAATTGACCAACAGTATCTCTCCAGTCTCAAGGCTGAGCAGTTGTTGCAATGGCGTTCTAAGATTGATTTAGATAGAGGACTAGAGTTGACGTATAGTTGGTATCAAAAAAATCATAAGTTCATTAGAGATTCCACTTTATGAAAATCTTACAGGTTAGCCACTGGTATGCTAATGTGGGTGGGACTGAGTCATACGTAACAAATCTATGTAAATTATTAGAGCAAACAGGACATAAGGTGGCGGTAATTTATGGATACAGAGATGACGCTACCCAATCATTAGACGGGATTAATGACTATTTTATCCCTAACGTTGCCTTGAAGCTAGGGAAAGATAGGGTAGCTCTCGCTTCTTTTATGGAAGTAGTTGAGCGGGAAAAAACTGATGTTGTACATTTTCACTTGATTAACAATCCTTGGTTAGTAAAAGAAATAAGTGTACTATTACCTACTGTCTATTCTATTCATAATCATTTTCTAACCTGCCCCAGTGGATCCCGACTCTACAGAACAAATGATGAAATATGTGAAATTGACGTAGGCATTAAATGTCTCTTTAATGCCTATTGGCGACATTGTAATACCTATAATCCAGGACAGGTTATTCGTAGCTATCTACGCTGCTTACGCAATCGCAAAGCATTGGGCAATATCAGTAAGTTTCTTGTACATTGTAAATATATGGCTGACACGCTGATTAAAACGGGTTTTGACCTTAATAAAATCGAAATATTGCCATCCCTGCCAGGCCTTCCGGAGAAGGATAGTAGTCTTAAGATTTCTCCTGATAATATTGTGCTCTTTGTAGGGCGAGTGTCATATGAAAAGGGAGTTCAGGCCCTGATTAAAGCCAGCAGATATATCAATACCAAACACAAAATCGTCATAACAGGAGACGGATGGTATCTAGATAAGATGAAAAAGTTGACAGCAAAAAAGGGACTTACCGATAGGGTGCATTTCAATAGCTGGACATCCAAGGAGGAGCTATATAGATTGTATCAAAAGGCTTCTGTAGTGGTTGTCCCTTCCATCTACCCTGAACCTTTTGGATTGGTGGGTCTGGAGGCAATGGCACATAGCCGACCAGTTGTCGCTTTCGACTCAGGAGGAATCTCGTCCTGGCTTAAGGATGGAGAGAATGGTTTTCTGATAAAGCAGGGAGACTTCGTGTCCCTGGGGAAGAAGATAGACCTCTTATTAGAAGACCGAAAGCTAGCGGAAAAGATGGGCTCTGGTGGCTATCAGTTATTGTTAAAACAATATAATCCGAAGAAGCACTCAATAGAACTACTCAAAGTATACAAAAAAGCAATTCAGGAGTTCAAGGCGAGGCTGACGAATGATTAGATTGATAAAAATGCCCTGTCCGTTGTGTGGCGAGGCTGATAATAAGGAATACATAGCCTTCCCCGATTCACCCTTCAAAGTGGTTACTTGTAAGAAGTGTGGAATGATGCGGCTGAACCCTCGCATTGCCGAAGCCAACCTCAATAAAATTTACCATTCTATTTTCTGCGGCGATATTAATAAGCCTCTTGATGAATCCCCTAGCTCGTTTTTTCAACGATTGATTCAGTGGAAACGACAACATCTAATAAATCACATCCATAATCACAGACTTGCTATACTAAAAACGGCCACCTCTAACCATAAGTTATTAGAGATCGGATGCGGCGATGGTGGTTTTTTAGCCTATCTGAAAAAGAGAAAATGGCAAGTCTCTGGAACCGAATATACTCCCCATGCAGCGGCCCTGGGACGAAGGCGAGGAATCACGGTAATGGAAGGTGAACTAGGCGATTTAAAATTGCCAGCGGAACACTATGACCTGATTGTTATGTACCATGTACTTGAACACGTGTATCATCCTAAACAATTGCTGCAAGAAATACACAGGATTCTTAAACCAACAGGCAATCTGGTTATTGAAGTCCCCAACATCTCCAGCATATCGGCCAGAATCTTTGGGTCTAAATGGTACCTCCTAGTTGCGCCTCAACACGTGAATCACTTTTCTCCTTCCACACTCACTCAGATATTGGAAAGAAGTAAACTGGTCGTCAGTCGAGCATTCCACTCTTCACCGGATAGTTTTATAAGCTGGAAATTGGGCTTAAAGGCTATAGGACGCAAACTGCTCGGGCTGAAGAAAAAAACAACCTGTCCAAGCCTCACCCGCTTAGATGAAATACAGGACAAACCGACACTTATGCTACCCTTGAGAACTCAAATTGTCGACCTCCTTCTTGATCCTTTTCTTTTTCCTCTGGTTTTACTAGAGAAATTGTTACGTAACGGTACGATTATTACTGTAGTAGCCAGGAAACAGGACCGATGAATATTCTCTTTATGCAAAATTGCCGGTCAGAGTGGGATAGTGGAATGTCAGGATCACTGCTCCGCTTAGGTAATGAGCTGAAAAATATGGGACATGAAGTTGATTATGTATTCTCTGATGAATTAGTAAAAATTACCTCCAGGTTTCGCGTAAAGCAAATTGTTTTCCCGTATTTGATACCCAAGGTTCTCCGAAAGATGCAGCAAAAAAAGAAATATGACATCGTTCGTATTTCTAGCGGTGACGGGTGGGTACTTGGTCTGTATAACAAAATTTTCAAAGCTAAACGTCCCTATGTACAAATTATGCATTCTCACGGGCTTGAACACCCTTATTATTTAGAATGGGCCAAAGAGATAGAAAAAGGACACTCTAAAATATCGCCACAACTTCGCTTCTGGTTTAATTTGATTCGCTTGAATGAGGTAAAAATAGCCATCAAGATGGCAGACCATGTCACTTGCCTCTCCAGCGAAGATAGCAATTACATAGTAAAAACAAAATGGAAGTCAGAAAAAGATGTATCTGTTACTGGTAATGGAGTAATAAAAAGCTTCTTTGTGAACAGGTTTTATCAAACACAAGGAACAAAGTTACTTTTTGCTGCGACATGGATGCCAATGAAGGGAATATTTTACCTCGTTAAGGGTTTTCAAAAAATAATTCAAACTATCCCGGAAGCAACTCTGTCACTACTGGGAACAAGAATGCACCCACAGGAAGTTCTATCCTACTTTCCTCTAGAGACTCAAGATAGAATCAGGGTAATACCATCTGTAAGATATGAAGAGATGGTTACTGAATACACCAGCCATGATATCTTCATATTTCCTACTTTATTTGAAGGATTCGGAAATGTTATCTTGGAAGCCATGGCTACGGGCATACCGATTGTCGCAACCCGTACGGGAGCAATGTGCGATTTGATTGAGAATGATATCAATGGAATTATAATAGCAAAAAGAGATAGTAATACCCTAGCTGAACAAACAATAAGGTTGATAAAAAACTGGCGACTCAGAGAAAAAATAGGTAGAAATGCGCAAAAAACTGCCCGAAATCACACATGGGAAAAGGTTGGCCAAAAGGTGGCAAGGCTCTATGAGAATCTTATAGAAAGCCATAAAAACCAATAAAAAATGAAAGTCTCTATATCCGTAGTAATATCAACTTATGAACGCCCAGCATTTATTACCAAATGTCTAAATTCGCTTTGTTTACAAACTCGTTCACCAGATGAAATTATTGTGGTAACCAAATCTTTTGATTTAGCTTCACGAAAAACTATACAGACTTACATAAGCAAATATAGCAATGGCATTACCATAAAAAACGTGAGCGTCGATGAGTTAAGCGTTTTATATGCTGAAAATGCGGGGATAGAATCAGCAAAGGGGAATATTCTCTGTTTTATCGATGATGATGCTGTGGCTCACCCCGATTGGTTAGCAAGGATTATAGACTATTATCAAGACCCCAGCATCGGGGGTGTAGGGGGGCAGGATATCATTTATGAAGACGGAAGTATAGTTAATGAACGAGCAAAAGTGGTTGGAAAAATTACCTGGTACGGAGCAGTCATTGGCAACCATCACAAATTTGTTGAAGGAGTTCGTGAAGTGGATGTTTTAAAGGGGTGTAATATGAGTTTCCGTCGGGAGTTGCTCGGAAGAATTGATGAGAGGTTAAGGGGCGAGATAACTTATAGATTTGAGGAGGATATTTGCTTTGGCATAAAAAGGCAAGGCTATGGCTTGATATATGATCCGGCTATCCAGGTGGACCACTATGTAGTACGTAACACAGGTACCCGCCGCAAGCAAAATTGGTTGCCTCATACACTTGTCAGTAACCATAATTATGTCTATCTGAGCTTGAAGTACTTCTCCCTGCCTCGGAAGCTTATATTCTTACTCTATACCTTTTTGGTTGGCGATGGAGGGGCAACCGGTTTGTTCCATACTTTTGTTACTGGTTTGAGAGAAGGAGATTGGTTAGAGAAGTGGCGTACTTATGTTGTCGGTCAAAGAGGAAAGCTAGAGGGCATAGCTACTTTTCTATCCAGTCTGAGTGGAGGTGTCAATGTCGTTTAAGTACTTCAACTGTTTTATATGTGGCAGTGAAAACCTGAAAAAAATCTGGACTGAACCACTTGATAGGGACGCCAAGAAAATTGTAAATATTGATACTATATCCTTGGTTCGCTGCCGTCAATGTGCTTTTATCTTTGTTAACCCTCGTCCTGACGAAGCCTCCTTGCGCCGATACTATGGTCTTATCACCGATGCCAACTGGGCAGCCTCGGACGGGTATCGTACTCGCCTGCCCTTGTTCAAACAAGGCATACGCTATATTAAGAGATGTTTCAAGAGGGAGTCTCCCTTACTGCTCGATGTGGGCTGCTGGACAGGGGAATTCTTGCGTTTTGCCAGAGATAAAGACTTTCAGCCCTACGGGATAGAGATAAACGAAACTCTTGTCACCTATGCTAGAAAAAACTACAATTTACCCATAGTAACTGGTAGTATCAATAAGGCTTCCTTCCCGGGAAAGAAATTTGATGTGATTACTATGTGGGATGTCCTGGAGCACACTAGAGACCCCCGAAAAACTATTACTCGCGCTCATACTCTTTTGAAAGATGGCGGTATATTAGCCATCTCGGTACCTAATGTAATCTTTCAACTAACTAGGGCCAGGATAAGTCGCCCTTTTCGACCTAATGTAGCAGTATGCGGAATTGCTCACCTCAACCAATTCTCTGAAAGAACGCTTTGTAATCTGCTCAGGAGGTGTGGGTTTGAGATAAAGCATATAAGTATAGCAGCACCTCACCTGCGAAGAGGAAAAATTGGCAATTTTGCAAAAAGGATTTATACATACTGGGCACTATTGATGCTACTAACAATTCACTATAATTTAAACAACGAGTTATTTATCATTGCCAGAAAACCCGCAGCGGAGCATACCCATGAAACGAAATAACAGTACAATATCCCCTCTAACAGACGAATTTCCTGAAAGCGACTGGTATGAAACCGTCTATTACCCTGCACACAAGAAAAGGTACGAATGGATGATAGATATGTTTGCTGAGTTTGTCTTGAAGGAAATCCGACACCCGAGAATTCTTGATGTCGGATGCGGCTACGGAGATATAGGTATCGCGGCTGCAAAACTTGGTGCGAGAGTCCACGCAGTAGACTTCTATTCCGACTCGTTGACCAGAGAGAAACAATTGAAATACGGAATCAATTTCAGAAAATTAAATATCGAAACTACTCCTTTTCCGTACTCAAAATGCTTCTTTGACTGTGTATTTATGGGCGAGATTATAGAACACATTTTGACTTCACCCTTAAGTCTATTGAAACAATTAAATGTACTTATGAAACGGGACGGTATATTAATTTTAACTACCCCTAACGTAGCTTCAATTTACAAAGCGATGAGCTTAATTCGTGGTCAAAATATCTATTGGAATTTTGAGCATTTCCTCCATACCTGCCATACTCTCGAGGGCAACTTGTCAATGGAAGATATGCACCACCGTGAATATTCACCTGATGAAATCGGAATGCTCATGGAAAAGACAGGTTTCAAAGTGATTAAACACCATTTTGGAATCATTAGCCCTGCAGCAACTGAGACCAAGGCCAGACGAATGATTAAAAGATTAATTCTTAAATTGCCCTTTAGGCGGATAACTCAATTGAGAATTTTTAGTTCGCAGCAGTTAGTAGTGGCAAGAAAAGTAAAATCTATGTAATATTGGAATAAGACTATGGATTTATCGATTGTTCTCACTACCTTTAACACGGAAACTCTGATAAAGAGGGCTCTGCAGACGATACTATCCGATGTTGAAGAACTCGGGTGCATCTATGAAATCATAGTTGTCGACAATGCCTCAGAGGATGATACAGTGACAACACTGAGGAGAGAGTTTCCCGGGGTGAGGTTAATCGCTAATAAGACTAACCGAGGAGCAGCATCAGCCCGTAACCAAGGCATCCTGGCTTCTTCCGGGAAGTATCTCCTCTTCCTGGACACTGACACCTTCATTACCTCTAAAGCTATAGCTATTATATTGCAGGTTATAAAGAGTAGTGTTGACTACGGAGCTGTTGGCTGTAAATTATTCTTTGCCGATGGGCATCTTCAGCCTTCCGCTGGTATTTTTCCAACACTCTCCTCGGAACTTTTTCAAGCTTTTTTTTTACATAAGTTCTTTAAAAGAAAATCCATTGAGAGATTCACTCTCAATGGATGGAATTATGCTAGCCAAAAAGAAGTGGACTGGCTTAGCTTGGCCTGTCTTTTGGTGCGACACCAAACAATTGACAGCGTAGGATTACTTGATGAAAGATACTTTTACGGAGCTGAAGATAGTGATTGGTGTTATCAAATGTGGGAAAAAGGCTGGAAGGTCATCTTCACCCCCAAAGCAGAGGCCATTCATCTGGGAGGACAGAGCATCAAAACAGTTAGAAAACAGATATATGATAAACCTTACCGGGGTAAATTGCTTCTCTTTGAAAAACGCTATGGCAAAAAAATATTACCTATGGTAAGAGCCATCGCCCTTCTGGATACTCTGACCAATATAGTTGTGTGGTCAGGAGTATATATGCTTTTCTCAACTAAAAGAGAAAGAGCCAGAACATTTATTGTAGAAAGAACTCTTCTGCTCAGAGATATTATTTTAAGGAGAATATAAGAATAGTGAAAGAAGATTATCGTGCTGGAGCAAGGGAAGGCTACCAATCTGAAAAAAAGGCTTTTGACCAGGAGGCTCTTTGGCAAAATACACGCCTGAAAGACGATAGCCAATTATTAATTAAGCCTTTAGAATTTCTGGCTTCTCGTCCTCTCTACAAGACCGCTTTGAAACTACTGGGTAAGATAGAAGGGAAGAAGATTCTGGACTGCGGCTGCGGTTCGGGAGAAATGTCCGTTCTTCTAGCTAAATACGGAGCTTTGGTAACCGGCTATGACATCTCCCGGGAACAGATAAAACTGGCAGAACGGAGAGCGCTAGTGAATGATGTGGCAGATAAGTGCACTTTCATCTCCTCATCTTTAGAAAATTCATCGCTCTCAGGAGGTGAGTTTGACCTGGTCTTTGGTGCTTTCATCCTCCACCATGTGACCTGCCTGAGTGAAGTCGCTCAAAATATGGCTAGATGCCTAAAAGTTAATGGCAAAGCTGTATTCATTGAGACAGTTGCCAGCAATCCTCTTTTAATGTTGGCAAGACAGTATCTGACTGGTCGCTTTGGCATAAGTAAATTTGGCACCGATACCGAGTCTCCTCTAACTATTAAGCAAATCAAACTTTTCGCCAGAGCCTTCTGTGATTATAGAATCGTCTATGCAAATTTTGTATTTTTCCATTTCATCTCTACTTATCTCTTCCATAACCGAAAAAATCTAGAATGGATCTCCACAGCTCTGCTTGTTCTTGATAGATGGATATATGAGCACCTGCGTTGGTTAAGGAAATACACTTACTGGTGGATTCTGGAATTTACTAAAAAATGAAAAGAAATTCTAATTTTCATAATAACCCTTTTAGGGGAGGAAGGTATAAATTGGCTTTTGACCTTATAGAGCACAAAATAGGAATGAAAATCCTTGATGTTGGTTGTAGCAGGGGAGGCTTCTTGTCATCCTTACGCCACCCTGAAAACCAACTTTATGGCATTGACCCTGATGAAAAAAATATAGCTCATATTCATACCTCTTATCTCGATATTCGAACTATTGTAGCCTCGGGAGAAGAGCTACCATTCGCCAGCAGTGCCTTTGACCTCATTTTCGCCCTGGATGTCATCGAGCATGCTAGCAATGACCAGAGGATAATTAACGAAATCTTCCGAGTGTTGAAACACAATGGTATCTTAATATTGTCTGTCCCTCACCAAAGTCCTTTTGCCTTCCTTGATATTGTAAACTTTAAATTCTATTTTCCCAATCTACACCGCTTAATGTATAGACTAACCGGAAAAATGGATGCTTATCGGACGAAATTTACTCAGGGCCACTTATATGGGAACTTTTCTATAAATCCCAACCAAAGCAATCGGCATAGACACTACTCCTTGAAGCAGATATACTCACTACTAGACCTCCACTTTCAGATTAAAAGAATACATCGTCGCGGCAGCCCTATCACTCTTCTCTATCTGATTGCTCTTTCGCTTTATTCAATGTTTTTAAACAAAAACTCCGGATTGCTCTTTCGACTATGGTTCTGGGATTATTCAATAGAATATGGTTTTTTGGGAGATAGTTTAATGCTCAAAGCAAGGAAGTGCTGAAAGAATAAACCAATGGAAAAGTAAAATTCAAATGCGGAAGATCTGGCAATATTTTAAGGCAGGCGGATGGCAGGTTGCGTTACATCCGAATATAGTATTCAATTATTTTCTTAACCGCTGGGAAAAGAAAAGGGGTAAAATGTTCCTCAAATCAAAACCATCCCATGTTGAGATTGAAATTACTAATAAGTGTAATCTTTCTTGCAAGATGTGTTTACGTGCTCATAAGAAACTGGACAATATTGATTATATGGGATTTGATGCTTTTGCCAAAATATTCCAGCAATTTCCCTATATCTCATCTGTGGCCCTAAGTGGCTTCGGAGAAGCATTATTACATAATGATTTCTTTGAAATATGTAAGTATATAAAAAGAAAGAGACCTTTTTGCAATATCTTAATCGCCACTAACGGAACCATGCTTAACGAGAAGACTGTTCGGCTGATGGTACAGACAGAGCTGAATAAGGTTCATATTTCACTGGATGCGGCGACCGCTGAAACCTATGCCAAAGTACGTGGTGTAGATAAATTTGACAAGATCGTTTCGGGAATCAAGCAATTACTTGAGGCGAGAGCTGCTTTTCGTTCGATGACGCCTTTAGTTGGCATCGACTTTGTCGTGACCGACCAGAATTACCAGGAAATTTCAAGCTTTATTGAGCTTGCTTATACTCTTGACGTTGATTACGTTTCGTCATTGAGGACTTTGTATGTACCCTGGGGTTACACTCCTGCAAGGGTTGACAGGACTGCTCTAATAAGGGAGCTTATTAGAGCTCGAGATAGAGCAAGAGAACTAGATGTGAAGATATTGCATGGGAGTCTGATAAATAATCCTTATCTGGAGCGCTTGGATCAGCTCTCTGGAAACATCCGGTGCTACTCCTTTTGGAACAACATCCGTATTACTTACAATGGACATATCGCTTTGTGCTGTTGGCACCCTCTGTCCGCAACATATAGCCTTGGCAACATCCTTGAGCAACCTTTTGAACACTTTTGGAATTCTGAGCAATATCAGGAACTGCGTCGAAGGTCTGTAGAAGGCAGGCCACCTCATCCGTCTTTATGTCTTAATTGTGGCGGGACTTTACCAATCTAACTGGAGCACAAATATGAGAGTGTTATATATTAACCATTCCTGTGTTCTTCGAGTCAACCAGACTCGCCTGGTTGAGCTTGCCAAACTCCCTAATATTGAGGTGGCTCTCCTTGCGCCGACCCAGTGGCGAGAAAGGAATATAGGTGCAACCTACACCTTCCAACAACCAAAAGAGAACTCCTTCAAAGCTTATTCTATTAAAACTTATCTCAATTTTCATCCTATTTTCTACTTCTATGAGCCCTTTAGAATCAGCCAGATAATCAAAGAATTTAAGCCCGATTTAGTCCATATTGAACAAGAACCTTTTAGTTTATCTGCTTTTCAACTGGTACGAGCAGGCAAACGGCAAGGAGTAAAGCTAGTTATGACCACCTACCAGAATCTGGATAAAAAATATTTCCCGCCTTTTTCTCTGATAGAAAGCTATAATTTACGATCAATCAATCATTTGATTGCCGGAACAGAACAGATTAAGCGCCTATGGCAGAGACGGTCCGGCAGAGAGGATATCTCAGTTATCCCACTGGGTTATAATCCAGCCAAATTTCATCCTCAGAGATGTCAAACCCTGCGAAACAGTTTGAATTTAAAGAGTTTTGTCATCGGCTATCTCGGCCGTTTAATTGAGGCTAAAGGACTGGCCACTTTGCTACAGGCAACAGCAATATTAAAAGAGAAATTCACTTTATTGATTGATAATCAAGGACCTTTTAAAAAAAGAATGGTCGAATTAGCGCAAACATTAGGATTAGGAGAGAAACTGGTCTTTATTGAGCCATCCCACGAGGAAGTGCCTGACTACATCAACTGTATGGATGTTCTGGTGCTTCCCTCCTTTACCACTTCTCGTTGGACGGAACAATTCGGCCGGGTCTTGATAGAGGCAATGGCTTGCGGGGTTCCAGTTATTGGTTCAAGTTCTGGAGCTATACCCTGGGTTATAGGTGATGCTGGCTTAATTTTTCAGGAAAGGAACCCTGGCGATCTAGCCCATCAGTTGGAACGAGTCATTAATGATACTACACTTCGTCAGAACTTGAAAAAAAAAGGAACGGAAAGAGCATTGGCAAAGTTTACCTGGAAAAAAATAGCCCAGAAAATGCACACAGTGTATGAGAAGTGCCTCCGAGAGTGAAAAGTTATGGATAATGGCAAATTAAAAATGAATTTAGTGGTTCTGGCAGTAATCCTGGGAGCCTCTTATTTTTGGCTGAGAGCGATTGTTTGGGGAGACACCTTCTCCCTCCTGCTTGTCCTGGCATTAGCCGTGGCAGTCTTTTCTCTGATAAGATGGCAAGTGGGTGTTGTAGTTCTAGTAATAGCCATTTGCTTTGAGGGAATGTTGTATCGAGCTTTTCCCTCTCAACGATTAATTATCCTTTTTTTAAAAGGACTTTTAGTACTGCCAATTTATATGGGAATACTAATACAATACAAATGGAAGGGAAAGACCGTTTTCTTTGATCGAAAAATTCTGGTCCCTCTTCTTATTTTCTTTGCAATTTCTTTTGTCCAATTATTTAATCCCAATGTATCCAGTCTTATGGGAGGACTGGTTAGTTTAGGTTTGCTCTGGTTATTTCTTCCCCTCTATTTCGTGGGATATCACCTGGTCGATAGCAAGAGATTCCTTTTAGTACTCCTTGTGATATTGGCTATAACATCCATATCGGTATCGCTAATGGGAATTTATCAATTTTACCGGGGAGTAGATGTGCTTATTACTCCTGGTTTTGCTTACGAGAATCCGGCAATCTGGGGTATTGGTATGTCTGGAACTCGTTATTTTCGGCCACCGGCAACATTTACCTTCGGCACTCAGTTAGGCTTATATCTCATGTTTGCCATGCCTGTGCTTATCGGCTCCCTTCAGGTTCAGATGTCTCTATTAAAAAAAAGTGTGTTCTTAGTAGGAGCTATTCTGGCTTTTATTATGACTGTGCTTTCAGGGTCTCGTGCTATGTGGGTATGGGTAACTCTGGAAATTGTCTTTTTGGTAGCTTTGGTTAGAACCCCAAGACAAAAGATTTCCACCGTGGTAATAATACTCTTGCTCTTTGTTGTATCATATCCTCTTATAGGACAAGTATTTAGAGATAGAGTTCCTACGATCTGGTTTGATATAGGGAGTCGGTTGCGGCACGGCTTCTTCTTGATGCCAGGCATAGCTTTGTCACAGACGATATTGGGGAAAGGAGCAGGGACAGCAACATCAGCGGCAAGGTATTTCACCCCCAACATCTTCACTCCTGAAAGCTACTGGGTGAAAATTATGTATGAATTTGGAATACCGGGACTAATTTCCTTTGTCGTAATATTAATGATGATTGTCAGAAGAGGGGCTTCTACTTTGATGAGTTTGAAGGATAGAGACCTTCAATGGGTAGGTACTGCTCTCTTTGTATTTGTAGTAATTTCGGCGGTGGATTCCTTTTGGTATGGCTTTGACCAGACTCCTATGAATGTTTATTTCTGGCTTTTTGCCGGAATATTAATGAAGCTTTCAGAGCTGGACAAAGATTTATCTTACAAACGAGATAAAGAAGGCGAGAAGAGATGAATATACTCTTCATTGTTGATGCATTATTTAAAGACTGCCCCGGCGGTAGTCGACTGGTAGCAGAGAAATTGGCTCAACACCTAGTACAGCAAGGGAATAAGGTGACTATTCTTACTCCTACAAGTGATAAAAGCAAACCTCGCCAAGAGAAGATGCAAGGGATAAACATTGTCCGTTACTATTTCAATAGAGGCTGGGGAAAAAAGTGGCTTTCCTTGGTATTTCAGGGTAGAGACGCTTTTCTTAAACTGATAAAAGAAGAAAGGTTTGATTTACTCCACCTACATTTCGCCTATACCTCAGTAGGTCCGCTCCTCTCCTCTTTAGCCCGTGAACTGCCCTCTATACGTACTTTTCATGGTCCCTGGGCAGAGGAAGCATTGAGTGCTGAACTAGAACGCAAGAATAAGAAAGAAGGCAAAGCGAATGTCTTAGAGAAGATAAAGTCATCTTTTCTCTATTTTCTACGCTCAAAAGTGGAAAGGTTCAGTCTGCACCGTAGTCAATTAATTATTGTGCTAAGCGAATACTCCTATAATAAGCTGATTCGAGAATATAGTATCTCTCCTGATAAAATCAGAGTCATCCCTGGTGGTGTCGATACAGAAAAATTTCAACCTTCTTCTGATAAAAGCAAAATTCGCAAGCAACTCTCTCTACCGCAGAATACCCATATTTTCTTAACTGTACGAAGATTGGTCCCTCGCATGGGTATAGAAAATTTGATATTAGCAGCAAAAAGAGTTACCAGAACAAATAAAAATGTGCTTTTCCTCATTGGCGGAACTGGCTGGCTTGCCTTGTCACTAGAGGCTCTTATTAAGGATTGCGGTATCAGTGATAAAGTTAAACTTCTTGGCTTCGTTTCAGAAGAAAAGCTTCCTCTCTACTATCAAGCGGCAGATGCTTTCATTCTGCCAACAGTGGCCCTGGAAGGATTTGGCCTGGTTACTATAGAGGCTCTCTCTTCTGGATTACCGGTACTGGGTACACCAGTGGGAGCAACTCCAGAAATACTCTCTAAAATCGACAATGGCTTACTCTTTGCTGGAACTACACCCTCAGACCTTGCTAAAGGAATAATCGACTTCCTGAAGGAGGATGGCACAGCCAAATACCCTCCCCGCAAGCTGCATAGTTTTGTGAAAGCAAACTTTACCTGGGAGAAGGTTGTCTCTCAGACTGAACGGGTATACCAAGAAGCTCTTGAAAAAGAGGAATAAGAACCGATGAACTTCAAAGTAGCTTATCTTAACCACACGGAAAAAATGAGTGGGGGAGAGATTTATCTCTTGAACCTGTTGAAATTCCTGGATAGAAATCAGTTTAGACCTATGGTCATTTTGCCCTGTTCAGGCTCTTTGGAAGCTTATCTGAGAGAATTAGACATTCCAGTGAGGATTATTTCTGCCAACCAACGAGCAATTCACCTGAGCAAACATCAGAAAATCGGTAGTATCCTGGGCCAAACAAAAAACCTGCTAAGCCTGGTATTTACCATAGGAAAAATTGTTCGTTACCTGAAAAGAGAGAAAGTATCTCTCGTCCATACAAACTCTATCAAAGCCAACTTCTACGGTAGCCTGGCAGCTAAGCTTGCCGGGAAGCCAGTAATCTGGCATCTGCATGATATTCTAACCGCAGATTTCTTCCCCTCTTTTTTCAGCCATCTCACCACTATCTGGGCCAACTTCTTTGATAATGTTATCATTTGTAATTCTAATGCTACTAAAAAAGCATTCATAGAGTGCGGCGGGCGGTCTAAGAAAGCAATAAAAATACACAATGGCATAGATATGTCCAAATTCAACCCCCATAATCACCCTGGAATCAGTTTCAGAAAAGAACTGGGTTTAGGAGAAAATATACCTCTGGTTGGGCATATTGGCCGTCTGGCTCCCTGGAAGGGCCAACATATTCTCATTGAAGCTGCTGCCCGTATTCTAGTTGATTTACCCAAAACTAACTTTGTATTGGTAGGAGAAGCTCTTTTTGGAGATATTGACCTAAACTATCGAAAATCTTTGCAGACCCTAATAGCTAAATTAGGTCTGGAGAATAAAGTCCGGCTTGTTGGTTTTAGAGATGATATCCCTGATGTTATAGCTGCCCTAAATATAGTAGTTCATTCCTCTGTTGCCCCGGAGCCTTTTGGTTTTGTTGTCGCTGAGGCGATGGCAATGGGCAAACCAATAGTGGCTGCTCGGGCTGGGGGCATTTCCGAGATTGTGCAAGACGGTGTTATGGGCCTCCTATTTGAACCTGGTAATTCATCTGCTCTTGCTGAGGCAATCTTGACTATCCTGAAGGATAGAGAAAAAGCCATCATTATGGGACAAGCAGGTCGTAAGAGGATAGAGCGCTTCTTCACTGCTGAACGCAATGTAAGGCAAGTAGAAAATACTTACAGTAAGTTACTGGATAAAAAATGAATGTGGCTATTGTACATGACTATTTGATCCAATATGGCGGAGCAGAGAGAATTATTGAAATCTTTCATCAGTTATTTCCGGAAGCACCTATCTATACTTCCATTTATGCTTCTCGGTTTTTGCCAAATTCATTCAAGAAAATGAATATTCAAACTTCTTTTTTGCAGAAGTTTCCCTTTGCCAGAAGAGGAGCACAGAAAGAATTTCTACTACTTTATCCTCTCGCTTTCAGAAGATTTAACCTCAAGGACTATGATGTGGTTCTCAGCAGCTCAGCGGCCTGGGCAAAAGGGGTGATAACTCCTCCGCAGGTATGCCATATTAGTTACTGCCATTCTTTAATGCGATTTGCCTGGTCTTTTAGCCAGTATGTGGAGAGAGAGAATTTTCCGCGACTTTTAGGAAAGATTCTGCCTTTGGTAGTTGCTCCCTTAAAAAGATGGGACCTACGATCATCCAGGAGAGTTGACTACTTCATCGCTAATTCTAGACTCACTGCCCATAAGATTGAGAAAATCTATAAAAGGAAGGCAACCATCATTTATCCTCCTGTAAGATGCTCCGAATTTACCGTCAACAACTCCTCTAAGAAAGATTCTTTCTTAATTGTCTCCAGGCTCGTACCCTATAAACGCATTGATACAGCTATTGAAGCTTTTAACCGACTTGGTCTGCCTCTTATGATAGTGGGGGAGGGTCGAGACCGGAAAAGCCTGGAGAAAATAGCGGGCTCTAATATTCACTTCACTGGACGAGCCTCGGGAGAAGAATTAAAGCTCTATTATAGCAACTGTCGGGCCTTCATTCTTCCGGGTGAGGAGGACTTCGGTATGACCTCCCTGGAAGCCCAGGCTTCTGGGCGACCGGTTATTGCCTATGCGGCCGGAGGAGCTCTAGAAAGCGTAATTGAGGGTAAAACAGGTACCTTTTTTAGTGAACAGACTCCTGAAGCACTAATGAAAGCAGTTAAAAAATTTGACAGGCTAGAATTTGACTCTAGGATGATACGAAAGCATGCGGAAAAATTTGACGTTAAACTATTCAAAAGGAAAATCAAGGATTTCCTGGAAGAAAAATTGAGAGAATATCAACGCGCTTCAGAACTCAGAGGTAAGGAATAATATATATGCTTAAAGGATTTTTTGATTTTCGCCGCCAAATAGCTATTACTCTTGATATATTGGTTGCTATTAGTTCTTTTATTGCCGCCTACTTTGTGAGACTACTCATCTTGAAATTCATCCCTTTTGGACAGCCGATCGAGTTGGGCAACTACTGGGAACTTATGGTGGTCATTACCTTCTTATGGTGGTGGATATTTAGTCTGCAAGGAGCTTATGCTTTTGATGGATTTACTTCCCTTTCCCAAGAAATCAAAACTGTCCTCAAAACAGTCTTTTTTGGAACTCTTATCTTATTGAGTGGAGCATTCCTTTTGAAGATATACTTTCCAGCCAGAACTCTGATTGTAATCTTCGCCGGAGTGAATTTCTCTTTACTGGTACTAGAAAAGACAGTAATTTACTATATAATAAGTGATTTAAAGAAACGGGGCTATCACAAAAAACCAGTAATCATTGTAGGAACAGGAGAAAAGGCAA
>SDBT01004714.1_pt1 | contig 23070 bp, 14 predicted proteins | sample 2277101 | NCBI WGS metagenome assembly SDBT01 (sample SAMN10404973, study PRJNA504765) | marine sediment metagenome | isolation source: marine sediment core GS10_PC15, 103 cmbsf | place: Arctic Ocean: Southern Knipovich Ridge | collected 2010 | reverse complement strand
TGCCAAGGGAATCCAGTGAGCCTCGGATTGCCTCGACGGCGTTCGTTGCACTCTGGGTGCTGCTTTTTATGACTCCCAGAGGGGTGTTGAACTCGTGGACAATCCCCGCCACCAGTTCTCCCAGGGAAGCCATTTTCTCGGATTGTACGAGCTGCAACTGTGTCTCCTGTAGCTCTCGGTTGCGCCGGTCCAGCTCTTGAAAGTCCAGGAAACGCTGGTAGCCGACCGAAATCGCCTCGGCGAACTCTGTGAGAGTACGAATGTCGTCTGCCGCGAATTGATCTGGGTTGGTACCGCCCAGAACCAGCGCCCCGTGAGCAAAGGGAACATGAAGTACGCACCGGATCGGCAGTTTTATCTGTGATTTGCCGGCGAGTGTCGAGCTTCCCAGCTCATAGAGATACGACTCCTCGACAGACTCGACGTTCAGATAGGAGATGTCTCCCTTTCTCCATGCCGATACGACTTGCTCGAGATCGGCATGGCCCGAAAGCGGCAGCTCGAGGTGCGGCAGAAGTACGGGTTCGGAACGGTCCCGGTCTTCGGTTCCGGGCAAGCTGTCGCCGGAGGTGGCACCGTAAGTTCTCGACAGCGACGCTTCCTCGTCGAATATGGTGATCCCGCAAAAGGAAAAACGAAATGCGAGTCCCTGCAGCTCCTTTTGCATGAGCTGGATGACCGACCCAAGGTCGGCACTCTTTTCCATCAGGAAGACTTGCTTGACCACCTTGCTGACGGCGCGGCTTCGGAGAAGGGTTCGATTCTGTTCCTCGAGGGTCATTCGCTCGATGGCTTCGAACAGGTCCTTGGGTGTCATCCGAACGTTCCCGTAGGCCATCTCGTAAACCCAGCGGACAATCCCGTCCTTGTCCACCAGGATGGCTGTCGGCAGTGCGATGTCTTTTCCCCGGTAGCCGTTGATGTGGCGTATGTTGAGCTGATCCAGGAGTTGCCCCTCCTGGTCGGAAAGAAAAACGAACCGAGCGCTCAGGCGGTTGCGGAGGGCGTCCGACACTTCTGGAGGATCCACACTGATGGCGAATATTTCCACCTCCTTGCTTGTTACGCGGTGATAGAATTTTTGGAGCTGCCCGAGCTCCGCCGTACAAAAAGGTCACCAATCGCCGCGATAGAAGAGATAAAGAGCGGAGCTTTTGCCGATCAAACCGTCGGCGGTGACCGTTTCTCCCTTGGAGCTCGGCAGCGAAAATCCAGGGAAACGATCGCCGACCTTGATGTGGAGCTCACTTCTTGGGAATAAACTGCCGAAATGGACGTACCAAAGCAGGAGCCCCAACGCCGAAAACCCAACAAAGACCGTGGCTCCGCCAAGCCACGAAGGCCGTTCCCTCCAAGCGTAAAGACTCAGTACGACAGAGCAACCCAAGAGAAAGTAAAGCTCGTAAGGTATGCGCCGGTAGATGCCGGCTTTCAGGGTCAGCCGGTAGATGACCGCAGCGGCAATCAGCAGGATAACTGCGAACAAGGATAGCATGATGACAGCGAAGCTCCGGCCCCATGATAGCCAATCTCACTTTTTTGTGTAGGAAACATAGCCTCATTTAGTCCGTTCAAAACCACCTGTTTCCTTGACGGTTCCATACTTGCTATCATCGATGGAGATACCAGTCATTCGAAAAACATAAAGGTTGAGTGGGAAGAGCTTCCGTCGCGGGCTGTTCCTGTAGTTTGCTTGTCCGCGCGCGAGGAGAGCGTCATGAGACAACTGTTGATCAGTATCTGGCTGATCGCTGTTTTATTTACCCTACAGGGTTCATGGGCCGACTCCGAAGTGAGCGCCAATTCAAACTCGCTTACGCCGTCCGCATCTGCCACAAGCCTTGCCGAGCTCGAACGCAAGCTCGAGTTGCTGGTCGAAAAAATCGAGGAGCAGGCTTCCGTACTGGCTCGTCAACAGCTCGAGATCGAAGCTCTTCGAGAAGCATTGAGCCTCCGGAGCGACCCTCCTGCGGTCGACGCTCAACCGTTCGCAGCGGAGACTCCTGAGGCTCCCCTCGAGCCTACCGCGGATTGGACGAGTTTGCATCCTTTTATCGCGAGCTCGGACGGGCATTTCAAGATCGAGTTTGGTGGGAGAGCCTTGCTCGACTACCGCGCCTACGAGAGCGGAGTCCTACCGCCTAATTCGTTTTTCCTGCGTCGCGCCCGTTTCAAAGTCGAAGGACAGCTCTTCGAGCACTACGAGTTCGAGGTCGAGACCGAGCTCACCGATTCGGAAACTCCGCTCCGTGACGGCTTTGTGATTGTCAACTACCATCCCGGCATCCAAGTCAGGGTGGGCCAGTTCAAGATACCTTTCAGCCAAGAAGAGATGCGTTCGACCAAGTATCTCGAGTTCGTGGAGAACTCCAGCGTGAACCATCTCGTCCCCGGCCGGAGTCCGGGACTGCAGCTCTACGGCGTTTGGCTCGATGGGAGGGTGGAATATCAAACGGGACTCTTCAACGGACTTGGGAAGTTGACTCCAAATACCAGCGACACACCCGAGTTTTATTTCAGGACTCACCTTACCCCGTTTCCGGCGAGTGGTCTCTGGCGTGAGTTTAGTTTTGGCGGCGCTTACGGGCGGGGTCATCACCGGGGCGGGGAAAGCGTGGCTGGGATCACAGCCAGCAAGAGCGCCATTTTCTTCGAGCCGGTGCCGATCAACGGGCATGTGGAGCGGGTCAATGCCGAGTTCTCGTGGCTTCACAGCAACTGGTCTGTGCGAGGCGAGTTCGACAGGAGCTTGCAGGCGCGCGAGAGACTGGGCTTTGGTGGTAGCGATCTGCCCCCTGTGGTGGGCAACGGATACGTTATTCAAGGAACTTACCTTTTGACCGGGGAGACCAAAACCGAGCGTGAAATCAGGCCTCGATCGCCTTTCCTCACTGCCGGGGGAGGCCTGGGAGCCTGGGAGCTCGCCTTCCGCTACGAAGCGATCCGCATCGATGACTCCATCGCCCCGAACCGTCATCAGGCCTACACGCTGGGAGTCAACTGGTGGCCCACTCGCTTCGTGCGCTTGAGCTCCAACTTCATCCTGGAGCGTTTCGGTGATCCCCGACGTGCCGCGCGACCGGGTAAGAAGGACTCCTTCTCGCTCCTCAGCCGGATGCAGGTGATCTTTTGATACGGGCCTCCCGGTGGCCGGCGGCATGGTTATATGTTATAAAAGGAATAATCAGTCTGAAAACCGTTTTTTTTGTCGTTCTTCGATGAACCGACGTGACGTATGAGCGAAAGCCGATTCCTCTCGTCTGAACCCTCCGCCGGATCGCAGGCCTCGAGCGACAACGAGATGTCCAAATCCAAAATGCGTCACGATCTTGCCACTCCTATCAACCAGCTCATCGGCTACAGCGAGATGCTGGAGGAAGAAGCGGCGGCCTCTGGACAGACGCAATTCATACCGGACTTGAAGAAGATCGGCAACGCGGCACGAAGTCTTCTCTCCGGTATCGATCGCTTGCTCGACTCCTATGGGCCTTCTCCCGAAGCCGGCCACGTGGCTATGACTCCCGCCGCCGAGCAAGATTTCCCGACCATCGTCAAGCGTTCGGCAAAGGTGGCTGAGCGGCCGGCGTCTATTCTTGTGGTCGATGACAACGAGATGAACCGCGACATGCTTTCCCGACGGCTCGAAAGGAGAGGCTTCGAAGTCAGCGTCGCCGAGGACGGCTGGCGCGCTCTCGATCTCATAGACGAGAAAAAATACGATCTGGTGCTTCTCGATATCATGATGCCCGGAATGAGCGGTTTTCAGGTGTTGGAGATCGTTCGAGAGAGGCATTCACCGTCGGAGCTGCCGATCATCATGGCCACCGCCAAGGATCAAGGCGAAGATATCGTCTCGGCATTCAAGTTAGGCGCCAACGACTACGTCACCAAACCCATCGATTTCCCGGTGCTTCTCGTCCGCGTCGACACTCAGCTTTCCCTCAAGCGAGCCGTTGAAGAGGTACAGATTCTTGCTGGTGAGCTGGAGCGCAGAAACAAGTTCATTCGCCGGACATTCGGGCGTTATTTGAGTGAGGAAGTCGTCGAGAGCCTTCTCGATACGCCCGAAGGGTTGAAACTCGGTGGCGAGAAGCGGACCGTCACTTTGCTCATGTCGGATTTGCGCGCCTTCAGCGCCCTTTCCGAGACTCTGGCTCCCGAGCAGGTGGTCACCATGCTCAACCAGTACCTGGGCACCATGGCCGACATCATCGGTGAGCACCAAGGCACCATCGATGAGTTCATCGGGGACGCGATTCTCACCATTTTCGGCGCTCCCGTCGAGCGCCCGGACGATCCTGAGCGGGCGGTGGCCTGTGCGATGTCGATGCAGCTCGCCATGGATTCGGTGAACCAGAAGAACCAGGAGCTGGGCCTACCCAAGATCGAGATGGGAATCGCCGTCAATACCGGGGAGGTCGTGGTCGGCAACATCGGCTCTCACAAGCGATCCAAATACGGTGTGGTAGGCTCTCAAGTCAACCTCACCGGGCGCATCGAATCTTACACCGTCGGCAGGCAGGTGCTTGTCTCGGAATCGACCGTCAATGCGTTGGGCTCCGTATTGAAGCTCGGAGAGCGAATGTCCCTCGGAGCCAAAGGCCTCAGGGATCCGGTGGTTGTTTACGATCTTCGTGGCATCGCCGGCGAGTACAATTTGTTCCTCACCGAACGGCAAGAGGAGCTAAAGACCCTGCTTCACGAAATACCGCTTCGCATCAACAAGCTGGAAGGCAAGAGGCTCGACGGGAAGGAGTTCGACGGCACCATGTTGCGCTTGTCTCTCCGAGAAGGAGAAATGCGCTCGGGAGAGATGAGCTCCCAGGTACCGCTAGCTCATAGGACCGACGTTCGGATCCGGCTTACCGGCTTGAACGGAGTCATCGTTCCCGGAGACCTCTACGCGAAAGTGGTGGGCGAGACGTCAGGCCGCTACAAGCTGAACTTTACCTCGGTCCCTTCAGAGGTCTTGACGTTTCTTCGGAGCATTCTCGCAGCCGAAACCGCTTGAGCCGCCCTCGAACAAAACCGCTCGATCAAGAAGCCCGCGATTTCGCCAGTATGGCGCTGATCTTCTCCAGCAGGCGGGACAATTCAATCGGCTTCGTATCGTAGTCATCGCAGCCGGCGGCAAGTGTTTTCTCCTTGTCGCCGGCCATGGCGTGGGCGGTCAAGGCGATGATGGGAATCTGACGCGTTTCGTCAGCGGCCTTGATGCGCCGGGTGGCTTCCCACCCATCGATGACGGGCAGGCTCATGTCCATCAGTATGACGTCCGGGTTTTCGCTCCGGGCCATTTCCACGCCTTTCTCTCCGTCTTCGGCGGCGACGACGTCGAATCCCCGGCGGTTCAGTCTCCGGCACAGCATGTCCCGGTTCATTTCATTGTCTTCGACGAGCAGGATCTTGGGCATGATCTAACCTCGTGCGGTTTTTTTTTCGGATAGCTGTCGCTTTTCAAATATTCCTGGCGCGATACGTGTTTTTTTAACTGGAATAGATATATTTTACCACGCAGCTCCAAGAGCAGCAATGGCCCTAAATGTGTGTTAAACTGTTTCTGTTCAATAAAAAACAAATTCGTCTGACCTAGAGCGAATCCGAGGAGCTCGGTAAAAACACGGAGCTTTAAGCTTTCCGCCTGCCGATGTTCACCGCGAGCTCGTGCGGCTGGGCCTTCGCATAGCCGCGAGGAGGAAGACCATGAATGTGCCGATGGCGAGCCTCACCGGCGCCGTCCTGCTGGGTTGGACTCTCTCTGCGTCCTCCGCCGAGCTCGATCGGATCACCATCAACGGATACACCAGCTTCGAGTTCGAGAAACAAATCGAGTCCGAAGGAGGCGGCGACCCCAACGGCTCTTTCGATGCGGATTTGTTCGATCTGGTTTTTAACGTTCAGGTCAGCGACAAGATCCGGGCGGCTGCGGACTTCACCTGGGAGCACGGCGCGGCTACCGAAGACGGCTTCGGAAACGTTGCGCTGGAGTATGGCTTCGTCGAGTACGCGGTCTCCGACTTGTTTAAAGTTCGCCTGGGGAAGATGTTCACTCCCTTCGGGATCTTCAACGAGATCCACACCGCCAAGCCCGCTTTCCTTTCGGTCAAAGAGCCCGCCAGTACCAACAAGGCCGAGCGAATCGTAGAAGACGCGTTCCGTTTCTTCCCTCGCTGGGGAGCCGGCATCGCGCTACAGGGAGACGGCGTGATTGCCGGAAGAGACTTCAACTACGACGTTTTTCTGGCCAACGGCGCTCAGGAGAAGGTCAATCCGTTCGAAGAAGACGTCAATCTGGCCAAGTCCGTCAGCGCTCGGTTTCGCTTCGCCCCCAGTCCCTCCCTCGAAATCGGAAACTCCTTTTACTACGACAAGGTCGCACAACCCGACTACCAGCGGATCGTGAGTGACGGGCTGGAGCTCCGCTTCCAGCAAGAGAATCTGCGGGTCATCGCCGAGGTCGTCTTCGGGTGGCTGCAACCGGAAAAGGGCACAACGGTGACCCAGATCGGCTGGTATGTTCAACCTTCCTATTACCTCTCGCACGGAATCACGCCCTATCTCCGATTCGAATGGGTGGACCCCAACACCCGTATTGAGGCCAACCAAGGCTACGACTTGGTCGTGGGAGTCAACTTCGAGGTCACCGCCAATTTCATGGTGAAGCTCGAGAACAACCACTTCAAAGGCGCCGACGACAGCAGCCTCAGCCAGTTCCCTGGAAACGGCTACAACGAGATTAAAGGCGCGGTGGTCCTGGGATTCTAGCCATGGAGTGGGTTGCGATGGTGGCCGGAAAGATGTGTCGGGGAAGGCTCATGACCTTGCTCGTCTTTCTCGTTGCAGCGCTCGCCGCCATATCTCCGATCCGGGCGGGTCAAAGCAATCAACTGAAAGTCATCGTGAATCCCGCGGCCGAGCTGAGCGAGCTCCACCGGGATGACCTGGCAAGAATCTATCTGGGTAAGAAAACACTCTGGGACACCGGCACCCGTATCCAGCCCTGTCTGTTGAGCGAGAAATCCCCAATGACCAAACAGTTCCTGGAGACGGACCTTCGCAAGACCGTCCGCCAGTACCGCGCCTACTGGAAGCGCCGGCTCTTCTCCGGCGGCGGAATAGCACCCCGCACTTTCCGTACTTCAGCCCTGGTGCTGGATTTCGTGGCTTCCAACGAAGGTGCCATCGGGGTGGTGGAAGCCACCGTCGTCGACGACCGGATCGTGGTGGTGGCGATCAAGGAATGACGACGACCCGATGAGACGCTCCGTTTTTCGCTTCACGCTAAAGAGGAAATTCGCCCTCTTGCTGGTTGGCTTCGTCGTCACCATAGGGCTCATCATTCTCATTGGCTTCCAAACCGCCCAAAACGTAACCAGCGACGTCAACCGGGTTTACGACTCGGCCTTTCCCCAGTTCTCGGAAGCCAGCTCGCTGGCGTCCCGTTTCGAGACGATCTCGCGTCTGGTTGAAGACTCGGTTGTGATGGGTGAAAGGAGTTTTCTGGATCGAAGCGAGACCGAAAGCCGTCTTTTTCGGGTGGAACTGGCGGCGCTTCTGTCGCTCGTCCCGGCGGAAACTCGAACCGAAGTTCAGGACATCGGCACGCTCTTTGATGACTTCTTCAGCCGAGCCCATAGCCTGGCGGAGCAGCTTCTGCTGCCGGAGGACGAAGACGCCGAGGGGGAAGAGCTGGGTCTCCTTTCCGACGATTCGATTGCCACCCTCTCTCGAGAAGTCACCGCATTCAGGGATCAACTCCAAGCCGGTCTCGAAAACCTGGTGGAAGGCCGCCGGAAATTCCTCAGCGATTCCTTGTCGGCCACCGTCGAGCAAGTTCGCTCACAAGTACGGCGGGCGTTTTGGATCGGTACCACCTGCTTTGTTCTGCTCATGCTGTTTCTCGCAGATCTCAGCCGGCGCATCACCAAGCCGATCATCAGCCTTTCCGAAGTAACGAAGGAAGTGGCGGCCGGAAATTTCGACCAAGATGTCGATCTCCCTACAAAGAGCAATGACGAAGTCGGGGATCTGGCGACTTCCTTCCGCATCATGACTCAAAGCTTGCGCGAGACCACCGTCTCCAAGTCCTATGTCGACAACATCATCCAATCGATGGGCGATAGCCTGGTGGTAACCGACCGGGAAGGGGTCATCCAAACCGTCAACCAGGCGGTGCGCAAACTGCTCGGGTACCAGGAGTCCGAACTGGTGGGGAAAGGTATCGCCATGTTGTTCCGGCGCCAGGGCATCAAAACCGAGGTCGAGCTACCCAACCTCTTCGACCGTGGGTCGGGACGATCGGTCAAGAACCTCGAGACGATCTACCTGGACAAGACAGGACGGGAAATCCCGATGTTGTTTTCTGCGTCGGTCATGCGAAACGCCCGGGGCGGGCCGCAGGGAATGGTTTGCGTCGCTCAGGACATAACCATTCGCAAGAAAGCTGAGAAAGATCTGCGTTTGGCCAAGGAGGCCGCCGAGCAGGCCAACTCATCCAAGAGCACTTTCCTCGCCAACATGAGCCACGAGCTTCGCACCCCTTTGAATGCCGTCATCGGTTACAGCGAAATGCTGCAAGAGGAAGCGGAAGACCTGGGCCAAGAGGCGTTCATTCCCGATCTGGGAAAAATCCATACCGCCGGAAGGCAGCTGCTTCACCTGATCAACGACGTGCTGGACCTCTCCAAGATCGAGGCCGGCAAAATGGAGCTCTACCTCGAAACCTTTGAAGTGGCTCCTCTGCTGGAAGAAGTGCGCGCCACGATCGAGCCCCTGGTGGAAAAAAACTCCAACGTCTTGTCCGTACAGTGTCATGACAGCGTCGGAGCCCTCTACGCCGACGTCACCAAGGTGCGCCAGATTCTCTTCAACATGCTGTCCAATGCCTGCAAATTCACAAACAAAGGAGACATCACACTTTCTGTTAATCGCCACAAAGGAGAGGGAGAAGACTGGTTCTACTTTACCGTCGAGGACAGCGGCATCGGTATGCGGCCCGAGCAGCTCGGTAACTTGTTTGAGGCTTTTCAGCAAGCCGATGCCTCGACGACCCGCGAGTTCGGCGGCACCGGTTTGGGGCTTGCCATCAGCCGCAAGTTCTGCCGCATGATGGGAGGAGACATCACGGTGGAGACCGCATCCGGCCAGGGCACTCGCTTCACCGTCAAGCTCCCCGCCGAAGTAGGGGATGGCAAGAAACAGGATGAAATCATTGTCGAAGAGGATGATAACGAAGAGGGCGCGGAAGACGTCAGCAAAGTGCTGGTGATCGACGACGATCCCACGGTGAGGGACCTGGTGAAGCGCACCCTGGTCAAAGAGGGATTCCGGGTCCTGACCGCCACCAACGGCCCGGAAGGACTCGAGCTGGCACGGCGGTATCACCCGGACGCCATCATCTTGGACGTGATGATGCCGGGCATGGACGGATGGGCGGTTCTGAGAGAGATCAAGGCCGATCCCCAACTTCGGGATATCTCTGTGATCATGGTCACTATGGTCGACGAAAAAGCCACCGGTTATGCGTTGGGCGCCGCCGAGTACATGACCAAGCCGGTGGATCGAGAGCGGCTCTCCAGCCTGTTGGAAAAATTCCGAAGCCAGGCATCGACGCGCCCGGTGCTGGTAGTCGAAGACGACGGAGCGGTTCGTGAAATGCTCCGCCGCTTCCTGGTGCTGGAGGGATTAAAAGTCGTGGAAGCGACCAACGGACGAGAGGCGCTGGCCAGGGTGGCGGAGAAACGGCCTTCTTTGATCCTGCTGGACCTGATGATGCCGGAGATGGACGGCTTTGCCTTCATGTCCGAATTTCGTGCCCACGAAGATTGGCACTCGATCCCGGTTGTGGTGATCACCGCCAAAGACCTCACCGAAGAGGATCGGAAACGCCTCAACGGGGCCGCCGACGCTATTCTCTTGAAAGGAGAGCGCAGCAAGGAAGAGCTGGTCCGTGAATTGCGTCACCTGGTAAACAAATCTTTGGCCTCGGTGTCCGTTTCATCACCTCGGTCACCCTGAAAATGTGGGCAAGCTTCCGCAAGTCGGTTCCGAGCCCGAGCCTCGCTTGGTTCAACCTCCGACCGGGTGAGGAAAAATCCGCCGCACTCCTACTCCTTCACTCTTTCTTCATGGGCATCTCGACCGTCTACTTCGAGACGGCCGCAAGTGCTTTGTTTTTGGCCCGGTTCGAAGCCGATATTCTGCCCTACGTCTACATCGCCGCGGCCGTCTTGAGCACCTTCACCGGCTTTGTCTATGCCCGGGTCAAGGAGCACCTCCCTTTCGCCCGTCTCATGCTCTCCACGCTGGTTTTCCTTTTAACCTTCGTCTGCATCTTTCGTCTCGGTCTTTCCATCATGGATGCCGGTTGGCTTGTTTTCAGCCTGTTCATCTGGTACAGGGTCCTCTCCATCCTTACCGACCTCGAGTACTGGGCGGTCGCCACCAGAATCTACGATGTGCGCCAGTCCAAGCGGTTATTCAGTCTGGTGGGCTCCGGCGAAGTGGTGGCGAGGATAGCCGGCTCGTTTTCGGTTCCGCTTCTGGTCAGCGCTTTTGGCGTGGCCAACCTGATCGTGGTCTCTGCCGCCGGACTCCTGGGATGTGTTCTCATCCTTTTCGTCATCTTTAGAGCTTTTCCCCAGATCGATGTCCTCGACGATGAACCTAAAGAGAAGACAAAAAAGGATGACGAGCCATCTGGAGGTTGGAAAGAGCTCACCCATCTTTTGAACAATCGTGGTCTGCGACTGATCTTCTTGCTGGCGTTTCTGGGGGTGCTCGGCAAATACTTCGTCGATTTCGCCTTCCTGACGCAGATGCAAACACGCTACCAGGATGTGGAGAACCTCGCCGGATTCTTTGGGATTTTTTCCGGGGTGACGCAGGTTGTGAACTTGCTCCTGCGCGTCTTCGTCTCCGGCCGTGTCATCACCCGCTTCGGAGTCAAAGTGGGGCTCGTGGTGCTGCCGGTCGCACAGGTCTTCGTGACCGTCCTCATCATCATGGCGGCCGGTTTGGGTGCTGAGTACGTGATCTTCTGGTTGGTCATCTCCAATCAGGGTGTCTACAAGACCCTGAAACATCCTATCGATTACCCGTCCTTCAAGATTCTCTACCAGCCCCTACCGCCCCGAAAGCGCTTGTCGGCACAAGTCGCGGTAGAGGTCATCGTGACTCCGATCAGCATCGGCATCGCCGGTGGCGTCATGCTGCTTGTTAGCACCGTCATCGCCTACGGCCCGATCCTTTTCGCACTCATCATGCTCGTCACTTTCGCCGGGTGGCTCGGTGCCGCCGTCCTTGCGTTTCGACAGTATTCGATGGCGCTGGTCAAGGCTATCAAGAGGCGCACCTTGGACGGGACCTCCCTGTCGCTGAACGACGAGCAGAGCATCGCGCTGGTCCGCAGCAAATTGCTGAGTGACAACCCGGGAGACGTCATCTTCTCCTTGGACCTACTGAGAAAGATGGAGCACCCCTCGCTCGAATCTCATCTGATGCAGCTACTGGACCATCCGTCCTCCGAGGTTAGACGCTATACGATGCTGGAGCTGGAGAGGCTCCGCCCGGCCGCGGCGGTCTGGCCGGTAAGCCAGAGGCTCCCGCGCGAGCGCTCGCCGCAGGTTTGCGCCGCCGCTTTACGGGCACTTGCCGCCATCGGCGGTGAGGCCTCACTCGGGTTGGTAGCCGGCTATCTGGAACACGAAGAGCTACAAATCTGCCGCGGCGCTTTGATAGGACTTCTGCGTCAGGAAAATCAAAGAGCTGTTCAACTGGCTCAATCTTGTCTCGAGCAACTGACGCAGTCCAACCGCGCTCGTGAAAGGATACTGGCGGCACAGGTCATGGCGGAGGTCCGGTCGGGTGATAACGGTTTGCTCGTGACGCTCCTCGGCGACGAGACGGAGTCGGTCCGGAAGGCCGCCTTTCGAGCTGCCGGCCGAAGTGGTAATCCCGCTTACATCCCGGGGCTCGTCGAGCATTTGAGCCGCCCCAGCTACCGGCGGGTGGCGGAAGACGCGCTGATTGCCGCCGGGGGGACGGCTGTCACCGAACTAACGGGGATGTTCGAGAATAAGGACCTGCCTCGCCAAACGCTGGCACGGTTGGCCAAGATCTGCGGCCGCATCAGCGGCGATAGGGCCATCCAGGTTCTCTTGAAGGGATTCGACTACCCCGACCCAGAGGTGAGAAAGGAAGTGCTTGCCTCGCTCGCTCGCTGTCGCTACCGGGCCGACGAAAGGCAGGCTCACGCGGCCAGGGAGCGGATCCGGATGGAGGTCGCCGATGCGACCTGGAATCTGTCGGCAATCCACGATCTCGGCGACGATCCCGAGCTCGCACTCGCGAGGCGGTCTCTCGGCGACCAGACCGAAATGAACCGCGAACGTGTCTTTCTCATGCTCTCTTTTCTATACGATCGAAAGTCCATCGAGAGCGCCTGGGAGAATCTCCGCCACGAGTCCAAAGAAAAGAGAGCTTATGCACTGGAGGTTTTGGACGTTACTCTGTCTCAGGAGCTGAAACAACTCGTTTTGCCCCTGGTTGAAGACACGGGCTCCCCGGAGCCGCTACGACGACTTCAGGTCCTTTTTCCGCAAAAGACCTTGACGCAAGCCGAGCGGCTGGGTGAGATCTTGAGCCGTCCCGACGAGTGGCTGTCTCCGTGGAACAAAGCCTGCGCTGTATACTCCGCAGGCGGCTTGTCGAGATCCCACCTATCTGTTAGGCTGAAATCTATCACTGTCTCGAGCTCGCGTCTCCTGGTCGAAACCACCCGGTGGGCGCTTGCTCACCGGAACGGGCCCACCGGGCCCGAGGATCTGCGGGACGAAGGATCCGGTCGAGGAAACACTCGAATGTTGACCATAGAAAAAGTGATCTTGCTCAAAGGCGTGAGCATGTTCTCCAAGACCTCCGAGGAGCTTCTAACCGAAGTCGCCTTCATTCTTGAAGAGGTGGAGCTCAAACCCGGAGAAGTGGTATTCGAAAAAGGCGACGTCGGAGAGAGTATGTACATCATTGTCGATGGTCAGGTCCGCGTTTACGACGAAGACAAGACGATCAATCACCTGGGTGAGAAGGAAATTTTCGGTGAGCTGGCGCTTCTCGATCCGGAGCCGCGCTCGGCGTCGGTACAGGCTGTGGAAGAAACGCGTTTGTTCCGGCTCGATCGAGATACGTTTTTCGAGCTCATGGCTGACAATATCGGCGTGGTGGGCGGGATCATGGAGGTCTTGTGTCAACGGCTGAGACGTATGACCAACATGGCCATGGAGCGCCGATAGGGGAGACATGGACAGGCAAGGACAAAACGATATGACTTCACCTTCCGAGACCACCGACACCATCACACTGGACGTCTGGGGGACCCGCGGTTCCCGCAGCCTGATTCCGGCTCGTTCAGCGATCGGCAACCGTACGTCCTGCTACTCGATACGCGACGGAGACCATCTCATCGTTCTCGACGGGGGAAGCGGTCTGGCCGCATTGGGGCACGCGGTCGTCACCGAGAAGCGGTTCGAAGACGTCCGCCGGATCACGCTTTTCGTCAGCCACGCCCACATGGATCACTGGGAGGGGCTCAAGGACTCCGATTGGTTCTGGAGCAAAACCGAGGGGCTCGAACTGGAGATATTCGGTCCCGGAGAGGCATTGAAATCCATCGAAGCGGGCTATGGCCACCCGTCCTTCGTGCCTCTGGAAGTGCTGGCAGAGAACAATCTGGCCGATATCCGGTTCAATGAGCTCGAGAGCGGAATGCGGAGTCACATCGGCGGATGGGATCTCACGACTTATTCGCTGCATCATTACAGCGGCTCGCGAGAGGACAAGCGTTACCTCGATACGTTAGGGTTTCGCCTGTTCCCCGGTCAAGGGGAGCCGGTGGTTTGTTACCTTTGCGACCACGAGCCCACCGAGGCCACCCGTACGCTCGAACAGGAAATACTGGCCGGTGCTCATCTTGCCCTGCTGGATACTCACTTCCTGGACATCGCCAGCCATGCCTTTGGACACGGATCCCTGGAGCATGCCTCGGCCTTGGCGCGCGCCTTTCCGGAAACCCTTTTCCTCGCCACTCACCACGGCCCTTCGTCCTCGGATAGAGAGATTCAGGAGGGCTTCGAGAGATATTCGCAACACCTTTCAAATCTCCAACTCGGCGTGGAAGGAATGACTCTCCGGTGGGATGCGAAGCGGAGGGCTTTTATCGAAGGCCGACCGGAGACGAGCGCGCCACCCGAAATCCCACATAGTTCAAAACGAAGCTAGGAGACAGCCAAAAGCGGTTGGCGGAGCGAGAGATGACCGCCGGCAAGTTCCAGGCGCCGCCACGGATGACTCTCGTGTCGCCTTCCATTCCCTCGCCGTCAGAAAGTGAAGTGGCCGTCCAGTCTCGGACGTTGCCGGCGGTGCCGCGCACACCGAAGACCGATGTATCGGTCGGGTAAGAGTCAACCGGCAGCGGTGCCGCTCCTTCGCGGCGGGTACTCCTCATGTTGCACAAACTGGCGTCGAACCGATTTCCCCATGGAAACCAGCGGCCGTCAACGCCCCGGCTCGATTTTTCCCACTCCTCTTCTGTTGGAAGCCGCACTTCGCATCGTTCCTTGACCGAGCGCCAGCCACAATAAGCAACCGCGTCATGCCACGAGATCGCCACCACCGGGGTGTCGAGGCTCCAGTGATTGGCTCTTGCTTCCTCTTCCGGAAGCTCCCAACGGCGGCTCTTTGTTAGCCGCAAGTAGCTACCTCCATCCGGGCTCCTGCGTGGGCTGCGACTAATGCCCTCATCCGGATCGTCGACCGCCAGCTCATTGAGATATTCCAGGTACTCTCCCATCGTCACCGGGTGTGTGGTAATGAAGAAATCACTTAGAACACGATCGGATCGAGGTAAGCACCAACCTCTGACTTCCACGTCGCCGCCGAGTGTGAAAGGGCCGGCGGGAATGAAGCAATAACCCTCACCGATTTGATTCTGAGTATACAGACGGATCTGCCCATGCCAATCGCGGTTGCGTGAAATCCAAATGGGGTAGCGGATTTCGGGAAAGCCCTCCTTCTTCAAAGTCACCAGGTAACTGCCCATGGGGAGCGGGATCGGCTCCAGTGGGGTCGTTCCCAGGCATTTCGAATGCCGGGGTACCAGAACGAGTTTTTCTTCGACAAACTCTTGTAGCCACACCTCCGCTCCTCGAGGATTGGAGTCCAGTTGGAGCGATCCATCCCCCTTGAGCTCCCGCTCGTAGTGACCGTCGTGAAAAGCGGCAACCAGCTTCCCGAAGTAGTCGCGTCCCTCCAAGTCTCCTTCTGCTTCCGCCTCGACGAAGCGATCCCGGTAATAGTCGGCCATGGTTCGGCGGGCCGTCCGATGTTCCCCATCGTGGCCCAGAGCCGCGGAGAGAGTCATGACCAAGTCGGAGGCAATTGGGCTCAGCTCGCGACGGGCCATGGCAACGCGGTCTTCGGCTTGGTGCAAAGGTGTCTTCTCTTCCACCGTTTGCCAGCTCTTGAACATTGCCTGCAGTCGACCCACGTCGGCCTCGAGGTCGAAAATCTCTTCTTTGAGCGACCGGTAGGAATCCAGCAGTTTCCGACCCTGAGCCGCCAGCTCTCCGGCTCGCTCCCGTCGTTTGGCCTTGTCCGATGCGGCTTCGAGCCAGGCCTGTACCTCGTCGTGAAGCTGTCGTGCCGTAGGATGTCTATCCGCTGGTTTCTTCTGAAGCGCTTTGAGGCAGGTAAGCTCTAGCTCCAGCGGGATTTCGAGCTCGGGGGCCCGGGCACGTGGGGGGATGGGATTCCGAGCGAGGTGAGCCTTCATTACATCTTCTACTCCCCCTTCGAAGGGAAGTACGAGCGTCAACAGCTCATAGAGCAAAACCCCCAAAGCGTAGACATCGGTTCTGGCGTCGATTGGCTTTTCCAGAATTTGCTCGGGAGCCATGTAAGCGGGGGTACCCAATGCATGTAATTCAAGATTTTCTTCCGCCAAATCAGTTTCCACTCCGCCGTCTCCCAGCACTTTGGCCACGCCCCAGTCCAGCAACATGACCTCGCCGTGCTCGCCGATCATCACATTGGCAGGTTTTATATCACGGTGAACCACGCCTTTGGCGTGGGCGTAGTCGACCGCCAGGACAAGTTGCAGGAAGATTTGAACCAAGCGCGTCAGCGAGAAGCTCCGGAGGGTCTCGGGGTTCTTGTCACCCAGTTCTTGTAGAATCTCACCGAGAGTCTTTCCTTGCACCAGCGGCATGGTGTAATAAGGACGGTGCTCCTCGGTCAGTCCCAGCTCGTGGACGGTGACGATGTTCGGATGCGCGAGCTGGCCCATAACCTGGGCTTCGTTGAAGAAACGAGCCGCCAACTCTCTGGATGATGTGCGGACGGTTTTGAGGGCGAGTCGTCTTCGGAGATCTTGGTCATATACCAGATAGACATCCCCCATACCTCCCGCACCAAGACGATTCACGATGTGATACTTGTGGGGGCCCGGACTTATTGCCGGTAGGGGAGGTTCTAGCTCGAGACGTCTAAGAGTGATTTTTGGGTGGAGCTCGCCCTGAAAATCCATGTCCACCAGAGTGCTTCCGGCAACCGGCAACGCGGATGCAGCGGGGGAAGAAATGGAATCGGCTTTATCTGAGAGGTTTTTTCCCAGCCAGTCCGTCAATCGTTTCAGGATATCGGTCCAGTGAGAACGCTGTTTCCCGGGGCGAATTTCGAGAGTGCTTCTCGAGGCGCATTTTGTCATCGTGGATTATCCGGGAAAAAGACCCGCACCTTCTATGATTCAGGGAGTGGCTTTCACCGGGTCCCTCAAAAGCTCCATCGCTTGGTCGAAGGGAACGGGCCTGGAGAACAAATAGCCTTGCCCGTACTCGCAAGACATGCGCTCGAGCTCGGCTCTCTGTGCCTCTTCATCGATCCCTTCGGCGACCAGATCAAATCCGAGACCATGCGCCAACTGGCTGATGGCGAGCACGATTATCATGATTTTCGGATCCGTCAGCATGGCGACGACGAAAGAGCGATCGATCTTCAGTGTATCGAGAGGAAAGCTGGCGAGTTGTCTCAAGTTCGAAAAACCAGTGCCGAAGTCGTCGAGGGCGATCCGGGTGCCCAAGGACTTACACTGCTCGAGATGGGACCGGTAGTCCATGAGCACGCCCTCGGTGATCTCGAGCTTCAGCCGGTAAGGATCGATGCCCGTATCTCGAATGACCTGGGAGAGCTCGGTATTGAAGGATGGCTCCGCGAGCTGCCGTCCGGACACGTTCACGCTCATGGTGAGATCGGACCCGTGCCGGTCTTGCAGTCGAAGTAGATCCCGACAGGCCCGCTCGAGGACCCAGCGACCGATGGGAACGATGAGAGCCGACTCTTCAGCGAGTTGGATGAACTCTTGGGGGGGGACGCGACCGAGCACGGGATGGCTCCAGCGCAGGAGTGCTTCGAAGCCGGTGATTTCCCCCGTCTCGAGATCCACGATGGGCTGGTAGTTGAGGCGGAGCTCGTTCCGAGAGAGGGCTTCTCGCAGCGCACTCTCGAGCCGGATCTTGTCGATGGCCCCTTTTTCCGGGCCCACCGTTGCGCCGAACTGTACCCTTTGGGCTGTTTCTACGTCCGTCATGTGGCGGAAAAGACTCTGCTCGTGGCGAAACCGATGGAGGATCACGCGCAGCAGCATGCGAAGCACCGGTTCTGCTGCCTCCACCCGAGACTTCAACTGCTCCTCCACGATGAGGGTGAGCTCCGTATCCTCTGCCGCGGTTGCGGTTGCGGAGCGGGCGGTGCCGTCGAGAACCGCCATCTCGCCGAACATTTCTCCCGGCCCGAGGTGGGTCAAAACCCGATGCTCTCCGCCAATGGCGGTCGAGATCTCTACCCGGCCGCACTCGATGATATAGGCGCAGTCCGCCGGTTCGCGTTCGCGGAAGATCACCGTTCCCTGCGGAAAATGCTTCCGTGATGCCTCGGGAGTCTCCGGAGCTCTTGTCATGCTGATCCAGCATAGTGAGGCAATATCCGTGCCGGAGATCCTCAGTTTTTGGAAAGCCCGCAGTGTGTTGGAAAGTAAGGAGATCTTTTCCCTCACGGCGGACCGCGACGGCCCTTAGCGTAGGGAAATCCCTTCAGTGGACATTGAAAGATAAGACGACCGGTTCGATCCGGAACGTGGCATGCGATAGGCTCATGGGTCGTATCTAGGAGAAGGAGGCACCGTGTCCGACCAGGCTGATCGTCATTTGTGGGGCGAGCCCATGTTTCCCCACAAGGAACTGCGCTTGCACCTCAAGGAGCCCGACTACACGAGACCCAAGCTGCAACTCAGCGAGGGGCAGAGGCGGGGCATTTTCGAAAAGCTCGAGTTCCTCTACGGGAAGGAGAGGGCCGAGGGCGCTCTTCTCGAGGTGGAGCGGCTCATGCAAGTCCACTGGGCGCATAAGACTCCGGAAATGATCGAGGACGAGAAGGGCTTCGATCCCTTCCACCGTTTCACCGAGAAAGACCTGGTCATCATCACTTACGGGGATCAGCTGTCCCCCCCTCCCGGCGTTCATCCGCTCAAAGCCATGAGCGAAATGTTCCGAGTGTACCTCCGAGATTTCGCCAACACCATTCATCTCTTGCCGTTTTTTCCCTACTCATCCGACCGGGGATTTTCGGTCGTGAATTTCAAAGAAGTCGACCCTCTAATCGGCACCTGGGACGATATCGAGCAAATGAGCCTCAGCTTCAAGCTGATGTTCGATGGTGTCATCAACCATTGTTCATCGAGAAGCGAGTATTTCAGGGAGTTTTTGAACGGCAATCCCGCGTATCAGGATTACTTTATCGCGTTCAATACCAAGAGTGCCATTGATGAAGACCACCTACGGCTCATCTTGCGACCGAGAACCAGCGATCTCCTGACCCCTTTCCAAACGCTCACCGGAGTGAAGCACGTTTGGACTACGTTCAGCGCCGACCAGATCGACCTCAATTACAAGAACGCAAGAACGCTGACGAGCATATTGGACCTGTTGCTCTTCTACGTAAGAATGGGTGTGGACATCATCCGGCTCGACGCCGCGACCTATCTATGGTGGGAGCTGGGAACCTCCAGTGCCCATCTCGAAGGGACCCACACTCTCATTCAGCTCATTCGCTCCGTCTTCGATGTGGTGGCACCCAGAGTGGGTCTCATCACCGAGACCAATGTGCCGCATTCGGACAATATCAGCTACTTCGGGGACGGCACCAACGAAGCTCACATGGTGTACAACTTCGGCTTGCCTCCACTGGTGGTCCACACGCTCCACACCGGAAACTGCTGCAAGCTTTCGGAATGGGCCGCTTCTCTCGAGAAACCTTCCGATACCTGTACCTATTTCAATTTCTTGGACTCTCATGACGGTATCGGGCTCCTTGGTGCGAGAGGGATTCTTTCCGAGGACGAAATCAGCGCCTTGGTCAAAAAAGCCCAGGCGCACGGCGGGCTGGTCTCTTATCGGAGCACCCGCGAAGGCGCTAAAAGCCCTTATGAGCTGAACGTCACCTGGTTCGATGTACTGAACGATCCCAACAGCGACGAATCTTCCGAGCTCCAGGTGAGGCGTTTCCTCGCTTCCCGTTCCATCGCCTTGGTTCTCGCCGGTGTTCCAGGCGTTTACGTGCAGAGCTTTACCGGGAGTCGGCTCGTAGACCCGGTGGATCCATCGGAGCTCGACGAGCCGCGCAGTATCAACCGGAGGGCCGCCAATCCGGAAAAGGCGGTCGAGCTGCTGAGTGACAGAGACTCGATCCCCTCCCGGATCGTCCGGACCTTCCGTCGTATGGCCGAGCAGCGCAAGGTAAACTCCGCCTTCCATCCCAATGGCGCCCAGCGTGTCCTGGTTGGGAATGACGCTGTGTTTACGGTGCTCAGAAAATCTCCGGATGGGAGCCGCCGACTACTTTGCTTCACCAACGTCACCGCCATCCCCCAGGAGTTTCGACTCTCAAGAGAACGAGTCGCTGTGGCTTCGGACGAGTGGAGCGATCTTCTCAGCGATCAAACCCTGACGGCGCAACAGGGATCACTCGAAATCTCATTGGCCCCATACCAGGTCATGTGGTTGGAGGCGAAATAGCGTTTCACGCCCCTCACCCCCTCACCTCGGCAGGATCAGTGAGGGCAGGTAGTTCTCCGGTGCCTCGAATCCAAGTAGGTTTGTGAGGGTTGCGGCGTTGTTGCCGAGTCCGGCTCGCTCGATGCGCTCGTTGACGCTGTAGCGTTTCATGGGGTCGTAGACGACGAAGATCACCGGATTGAGAGAGTGGGAGGTTTTGGGAACCGGACGGCCGTTTGCGTCACGCTGAATCTCACCTTTCTTGGACATGTACATGTCATCGCTGTTGCCGTGATCGGCGGTGACGACCAGTACCCCACCCGCATCACGAACGCTGCGCATAATCCGCTCCAAAACGAGATCCACCACCTGCACAGCGGTGATTGTGGCGCTGTAGTGGCCGGTATGGCCCACCATATCGCCGTTGGCATAGTTGACCCGGAGGAGCTGGTGCTTGCCACTCGCGATGGCTGCGACCACCTCGTCGGTGACCTCCGCGGCCTTCATCCACGGCCTCAGTTCGAAAGGCACTCGATCCGACGGAACTTCCGCATAGGTCTCCAGCTTGTCAGAGAACTTTCCGCTCCGGTTACCGTTCCAGAAATAAGTCACATGCCCGTACTTCTGGGTCTCGGCGCATGCGAACTGGGTGATACCGGTTGCCGCCAGATGCTCGCCGAGGCACTCACTGATGGCCGGTGGAGCCACCAGGTACTTCTTGGGAATCAGCAGATCGCCGTCATATTGCATCATCCCTGCGTAGAAGAGATCCGGTACCCTGCCGCGGTCGAACTTGTCGAAATCCCGTTCCTCGAAGGCGCGGGATATCTCGATGGACCGGTCACCTCGGAAGTTGAAGAACACCACCGCATCGCCGTCCGATATCCGGCCGATCGGGCTTGCGCACTCATCGATGATGACGAAGGCTGGTAGAAACTGGTCGTTGACCTCCGAGTCTTCGTCGTAGAGGGTTTGGACCGCTTCGCGCGCCGAGCGAAACGGCCGTGCTTCACCTTGCACGTGGGTTTTCCAACCTCGCTCCACGATGCTCCAGTCGGCTCCATAGCGGTCCATGGTGACCCGCATCCGGCCCCCGCCCGAAGCAATGCGGTAGTCACGACCCGCGTCTCGATGCCGCGTCAGGTTCTCTTCCACGCGATCGATGAAGCCAAGAGCAGACCGCTCTCCAACATCGCGGCCGTCGGTCAGAGGGTGGACCCGAAGCCTGGTGATGCCGGAACGGGCCGCTGCGTCGATGAGAGCCAACAACTGGTCAATGTGGCTGTGGACGTTGCCGTCCGAGAGTAAACCGATCAGGTGTAGCGCCCTGTTGTGGCTGACGGTGCGCTCCACGATCGTTTGCCAGACGTCGCCTTCGAAAAGAGTCCCGCTTTCGATGGCCTTGTTGACCAACTTCGCCCCCTGGTCGAACACCCGGCCGCCGCCGAGAGCGTTGTGGCCCACCTCGCTGTTGCCCATGTCGGCGTCGGAGGGCAGGCCGACCACAGTACCGTGAGCTCGAATCACCAAATGGGGACAATGGGCGATCAACCAGTCGAGAGTCGGTGTGTTGGCTTCACTTACGGCGTTGCCCGGCCCCGCCGGAGCTACGCCGACGCCGTCCATGATGATCTCCACCACCGGTCCACCCGGTTCGGGGAACTGTTCGGATTTTTTCAGCCGGTCCATCATTCCGTCTCGTGGTTTCCGTTTAGGTAATGTTGTGGAACACGGCCATTCCCGGATATTGGGCGGCCGAGCCCAGCTCCTTTTCTATCCTCAGAAGGCGATTGTACTTGGCAGTGCGATCACTCCTGGAGAGCGAGCCGGTCTTGATTTGACCGGTGTTGAAGGCGACGACCACATCGGCAATCGTGGTGTCTTCCGTCTCTCCCGAACGATGTGAGATCACCGCCGTATAGCCGGCCCGCTTGGCCATCTCGATGGCATCCAACGTCTCGGTGAGGGTACCGATTTGGTTGAGCTTGATGAGAATCGAGTTGCACACGCCCTCTTGGATGCCGCGCTCCAGAATCTTGGTGTTGGTCACAAAATTGTCATCGCCCACCAACTGGACTTTGGAGCCCAGCTTCTTGGTCAACTTCTTCCAGCCCTCCCAGTCGTTCTGGTCCAGGCCGTCCTCGAGGGACAAAATGGGGTACTTGCTCACCAGCTTGCTCATCCATGCGATCATATCGTCCGAGCTCCGTTCGGGCTTCTGCTCCGCCTCCAGGCGGTACTGCCCGTTCTTGTAGAGCTCGCTGGCGGCTACATCGAGCCCCAGATAAACATCCTTGCCGGGTTTGTACCCGGCCCGCTCGATGGCCTGCAGTAACACCTCAAGCGCCTCTTCGTTCGATTTCAAATTTGGAGCGAATCCTCCCTCGTCGCCAACCGCGGTCTGGTGTCCACCGTCCTTGAGCACTGCTTTCAGGTGGTGAAAAACCTCCGCTCCGGTACGCAAAGCCCGGCGAAAGCTCTTGGAGCCGACCGGCAGAATCATGAACTCTTGAATGTCCACATTGTTGTCGGCATGGGCGCCGCCGTTCAACACGTTCATCATCGGCACCGGCAGTTGCTTGGCGTTCACCCCACCGATGTAAGCATAGAGGGGTAGTCCGTGATGTGCTGCGGCTGCTTTGGCCACCGCCAAGGAAGCCCCCAAGATGGCATTGGCGCCCAGTCGGGATTTGTTCTCGGTACCGTCGAGATCGATGAGTGTTTGATCGACCCGAGCCTGGGGAGTCGGTTCCATTCCGGATAAAGCTCGGGCGATTTCCCCGTTGACGTGCTCCACGGCCTGTTTCACGCCCTTACCCAGGTAGCGTTTCTTGTCTCCGTCCCGAAGCTCCACCGCTTCTCGCTCGCCGGTGGAAGCTCCCGACGGGACGGCTGCACGCCCGGAGGCGCCGCTTTCGAGGGTCACTTCCACCTCTACGGTGGGGTTGCCCCGACTGTCCAGAATCTCCTG
>SDBT01004713.1_pt1 | contig 23080 bp, 20 predicted proteins | sample 2277101 | NCBI WGS metagenome assembly SDBT01 (sample SAMN10404973, study PRJNA504765) | marine sediment metagenome | isolation source: marine sediment core GS10_PC15, 103 cmbsf | place: Arctic Ocean: Southern Knipovich Ridge | collected 2010 | reverse complement strand
TGATTTGCACCTTCGAGACCTCTGGCGTTACAGGGACCTGATATCACTTTTCGTCAAGCGGGACTTTGTTACGTTTTATAAACAGACGGTCCTTGGCCCTCTGTGGTATATTATTCAGCCGGTTCTTATCACCATAGTTTTCACTGTAATCTTCGGAAAGATTGCGCGGATTTCTACGGATGGAGTTCCTCGCTTTCTTTTTTATCTTGCTGGCAATGTTGCGTGGGGCTATTTCGCGAACTGTCTTAATCAAACGTCGAATACATTTGTGAAGAATGCAGGTGTTTTCGGAAAGGTGTACTTTCCTCGGCTTACGGTTCCCGTTTCCATAGTTATCATCAATCTGGTAAAATTTGGGATACAGCTTACTCTTTTTATTGGTTTTTATATTTATTTTATTGCGGACGGCTCTGCGGTTCGACCGACTTTGCTAATACTATTGCTTCCTGCTTTAATCTTTCAAATGGCGGTTCTGGGCTTAGGTGCGGGTATTTTGGTTTCCTCTCTTACGACTAAATATCGTGATCTGACCTTTGTGATGAGTTTTGCTGTGCAGCTTTGGATGTATGCCTCATCGGTGGTCGTACCTGCCTCAGAGGTTCCTGAAAGGTTTCTGTATTTTTATATGATGAACCCGATGGCCTCGGTTATTGAGATGTTTCGATACTCATTTTTTGGTGTCGGTGTGGTTAATCCTGTTTGTATATGTATTAGCTGGGCAGTAACTTTGGTTATTTTTTTCGGAGGAGTCGTTCTATTCGGCAGGATTGAGAAGAGTTTTATGGATACGGTTTGAGCATGGCGCAGACAGTTATTAAAGTTGAGAATCTTTTCAAGCGGTACCGATACGGAGTAATCGGTTATGGGACTTTATATAAGGACTTACAAAGCTGGTGGGCTCGGGTTCGAGGCAGGGAAGACCCGAATGCAAGGATTACGGACCAGGCCGTTCCCGGCTCGGATGGCGAGTGGTTTTGGGCGTTGGAGGACATAAACCTTGAAGTCCACGAAGGTGAAAGGGTCGGTATAATTGGTCGTAATGGGGCTGGGAAATCGACCCTTTTGAAGATTTTGTCCCGTGTCACGACACCTACAAGGGGTCAGGTGAAACTCAAGGGGCGTGTGGCATCGCTGCTTGAAGTGGGAACGGGCTTCCATCCCGAGCAGACGGGTCGTGAAAATATTTTTCTTAATGGTGCTATTCTCGGCATGACGAAGACTGAGACCAGGAGTAAGTTTGATGAGATAGTTGATTTTTCCGGTCTGGAGAGGTTCATCGATACACCAGTAAAGCGTTACTCATCGGGGATGTACGTCCGGCTTGCTTTTGCTGTGGCAGCTCACTTGGATTCAGAGATTATGCTTGTGGATGAAGTTTTAGCAGTAGGTGATGTTCAATTCCAGAAAAAATGTCTCGGCAAGATGGAGGATGTTGCTAGGAGCGGGCGGACCATACTGTTCGTAAGTCATAATATGGCAGCTATCCGCAGTCTTTGCGACAGGACACTGCTACTCGATAATGGCAGACTTGTTTTGGATGATACATCAGACTGTGCTGTTGCTCGTTATTTAGAGCAGAACCTGATTCAGGGAGCAGTTGCATTAGGGAGCGAAATAGATAAAAGGATTGAGGGTCAGGTTAATAAAGAAAACCGGTTTGTGCGTATTGAAGAGATAGCAATTCTTGACGCAGATGGAGTTGTCTGTAATTCATTCCATTCAGATGAGAATATCATCGTTTCTATTACCTTTAGATGCCTGCAACCAGTTCAGGGTTTGGTTGTTATGGTAAATGTAGTAGACGAAAATGCCGTATCCATTTTGGCAACTCAGAACATTGATGATGCGAGTGTGTCTGACCGCTTCTTTCAGTTGGATACCGGGGTGTATAATGTGAAATGTGAATTGCCCAAAAATACCTTTGGAGAAGCACCTTTGTTTTTATCCGTTCACACGGTATATCCGCAAACCGAGCATATTTGTGTAAACAAAATCCTTGAATTCTATGTCAGATTTGGGGGTTATAACAACGTTAGATATGGTTGTGACCCAAATACTTTTATTCGACCTAAGCTAAAATGGGCTTTTCAACCCGGGCTAAGACGACAGCTAATTAACAAGGCAAGCCGATAAATTGTCTTGGTTTGTGCTGAGGGAAAACATCTCAAAGCGACGGATAAATTGCCAAAGCATTTTGGGCTGCTGTTCAGTCCGGTTCGATTTTATATGAGTATTGTATGAATAAGCGTCCAAGAGTTGGGGTAATTGTTCTTTGCAGATACGATTCAAACCGGCTTCCAGGCAAAATCCTCAAAAAAATTAAGGGCAAGGAGATACTTGGGTATGTTTGCGAAAGATTGTCACTTACAACAAAGGCGGATGGTATTGTAGTTGCTACTTCCGTAGAAGAAAATGATGATATCATAATAGATTTTTGCGAGAGACATAATATTAACTATTTTCGAGGCTCAAAAAACAATGTTGCTGAAAGAATTGTTCAATGTGCCAAAGAATACAATTTTGATTATTTCGTAAGAATATGCGGCGATAATGTATTTACGGATTATAAACTGGTCGATGAAATGATCGGTATAGCGGTGCAGGGTGATTATGATTTTGTCAGTAACATCAAGGGCAGAACTTTTCCCCCGGGAATAAGCGTGGAGATTTTGAAAACGGATTTTTATGAAAAACTGGTTCCAAACTTTAAGACGGCTGAGCACAAAGAGCATGTCACAATGTACCTCTACGAGAATGAATCGGAAGCAGGGAAACATCATTTTGTATATTGCGAAGCAGATCCTGATGTTGCTAGCGTTAAGCTTGTCTTAGATGATGATAACAACTTTCGCTTTATCAAAAGCATTATTGAAAACATGGACAAAGACCACACCCGGTACTTATTCAATGACATTTGTGAATTGTCCAGAGAGATTTCTAATGTCAACCGATAAAAAAAAGAAAAAGCTTAAGGTTGGCATCATCGGTTTGGGTATTGGTGAAAAACATGTTAAAGCATATGAAACCCATGGGTGCTGTGAAGTAGTTTGTGTGTGCGATTTTTTCGAAGAAGGGCTGACTTCGGTCCGGTCAAAACATCCCACCATAAAAGCTGTAAAAGATGCCGATGACCTTTTGTTAGATAAAGACATTGATTTAGTCTCGATAGCTTCCTATGACAATTACCACTACGAACAGGTCGTAAAAGCTTTGGAGAATCAAAAACACGTATTTGTTGAAAAGCCGCTTTGCTTATTTAAGGAAGAGGCAGTAACAATCAAAGAATTGTTGAAAAAGGATTCATTTTTGATGCTTTCCTCGAATTTAAACCTACGAACCTGCCCTCGCTTCAAGAATTTAGGGGCTTTAATCCGGTCTGGCGAGATGGGCGAGGTGTTTTATTTTGAGGGCGACTATTTATGGGGCAGAATAGATAAGCTAACAAATGGTTGGCGAAGGAAGATGCCCTTTTACTCACTGGTTTATGGGGCGGCTGTGCACATGATTGACCTGCTTATCTGGCTTGTAGGGAAAGAGCCAGTAGAGGTTAAGGGTTATGGCAGCCAGATTGCTACGTCTGGCTCAGGATTTGATTATATGGATTTCGCAGCATTGCTGCTCAGATTTGACAATGGTATGCTTGCGAAGATAAGTGCGAACGGAGGCTGTGTCCACCCGCACTTTCACAAAGTTACAGTGTACGGAACCAAGCAGACTTTTTTGCATGAGTTAAGGGGCGGTCAACTCATCAGCAGTTGTGAACCTAACGGTCAGGCCGAAGACCTTTTGGATGATTATCCTGGAAAAGAAAAGAACATGGTCATTCACAGTTTTGTCGACTCCATTATTAACGACGATGTAGAAGCTGCTATTGTTCCTGCGGATGATGTTTTTAATGTAATGTCTGTCTGTTTTGCTGCTGAGGAGTCCATCCACAGTAATAAAACAGTTTTGATTGATTACATATGAGGTAGTAATCAGAATCAGAATCGCGGAGTAGACTATGAGGACAATACCATTTGCCAGACCCATTCTGGGCGAATCAGAGAGGCAAGCAGTTGCAGAGGTTCTTTCCGGCAATATATTGGTGCATGGTCCTAAGATAAAGCAATTTGAAACTGCTTTTGCAAATTGGTTGAAGACAGATGCTGCTGTAGGTGTCTCATCCTGTACCGCTGCACTTCATTTATCTTATTTTTATCTTGGGATAGGCTCTGGTGATGAAGTTATAGTTCCTGCCATGACACATGTTGCTACGGCGCATGCCGTGGAGCTGGTGGGCGCTAAACCAGTTTTCGTGGATGCTGAATCCCGGACCGGCAATATAGATATCGAACAGATTGAGAACAAGATTTCATCGAATACCAAAGCACTTTCATTGGTCCACTATCTTGGTATGCCAGTTGATATGCATCGTATTTGTGAGATTGCTGATAGGCATGACCTGTTTGTAGTCGAAGATTGCGCATTGGCTATAGGCACATATTTTGATGGTATTCATGCAGGCCTTCATGGTGACGTTGGATGTTTTTCCTTCTATCCGGTTAAGCACATGACTACCGCTGAAGGTGGTATGGTTATTTCCAGGCACCCCGAAGTTTTACAGAAGATTGAACGCCAACGTGCGTTCGGTGTTGATCGTACGCATAGTGAAAGAAGCATCCCCGGCGATTATGATGTGAATATGCTCGGCTTCAACTATCGAATGAATGAGGTTCAGGCTGCAATCGGTATAGAACAAATCAGACGACTGAAGACTTTTCTTGCCAGGCGCAAAGAGAATTATGCCATTCTTACTGCAGGCCTTCGTGAGATTAATGAAATAGATATGCTGGAATCCAGTCATGATAAATTTCAAAGCAGTTATTACTGCCATTGTATTGTATTGAAAGAATCGCTGGCAGGTCGGCGCGTAGATATTATCAACGGATTAAAGACGAAAGGTCTTGGTACGAGTATTTATTATCCGAGAGCGGTTCCATTATTGTCATATTACGAAGATAAGTATGGTTACAGTAATGGTACTTATCCGGTAGCGGAACGAATAAGCAGTAGTTCTATTGCACTGCCTGTTGGTCCACATTTGTGTGAGGAAGATATGCTGTATATCGTACAGACTGTTAAGGATGTGATTCAGGAGGTGAAGTAATGATTTCATTGAAGGATTACAGGATAGTTTTAATTGGAGGTGCGGGATTTATTGGACACAATCTGGCTCTGGCTTTGAAGAAGCGAGGTGCTCAAGTCGGAGTCATAGATGGACTGGACGTAAATAACCTATTGACTTTTTGCTCGTCTGATTATCAATCCAAGAATAGTGAGCTCTATCGGATAATGCTTAATAGTCGTCTGGATCTTCTTCATGCAAATGGGATTCCCCTTCATGTTCAGGATGCAAGGGATTATCATATGATGAATGGGATTCTGAATAAAATAAAACCTCAGGTTACCATCCATTTAGCGGCGGTATCGCATGCCGGGCGTTCCAATAAGGACCCTCATAGCACATTTGGCCACAGCTTGCGTACCCTTGAAAACGTTCTTGATTACTCAAGGAATTTTGTTGAACATTTTATATATTTCTCTTCGAGTATGATTTACGGGCATTTCAAATCCGGCTTGGTTACAGAAGAGACACCTTGTGAACCATTGGGGATATACGGCGCATTGAAATTAGCAGGAGAAAAAATAGTGAGTGCCTACCACCAGGTTTTTGGCTTGCCATATACCATTGTTCGTCCCTCAGCACTTTACGGAGAGCGTTGCATCAGCCGCAGAGTTGGGCAGATATTTATCGAAAGTGCTTTGGAAGGAACTGACCTCTTCATTAATGGTAACGGTTCGGATCGGCTTGATTTTACATATATAAATGACCTGGTAAACGGCGTAATCAATGTGATTGAGAACGAAAACTCCCGAAACCAGATTTTTAACCTGACCTACGGGGCATCCAGGTCTATTGTAGAGATGTCTGAAATCATCAAGGAACATTTTTCGGAAGTAAAAGTAAAGTATTTGCCAAAGGATAAGCTTACCCCGAGTCGTGGGACTCTTTCTGTTGAAAAAGCAAGAAAACTGATTGGCTATGAGCCGCAATATCCATTGGAGAGAGGCTTTGTAGAATATATCAAATGGTATAAGTCAATATGGCCGAATCGGGCAGGCGCTGTTCCGATTGATATAAGTGAATGTCGGGAAAGCAAGAGAGTATCTCTACTAAAGAAGAGTGAAATAGCTAAGTAAACGAGGGGTCTGGCTGGTGGGTAAGCTTGATAATATCATTTATGATGAATGGTTATCAGAAGTACTACAACGAGATGTTTACGGAGTTGTTGTGGTCGATGAATGGATTGAAAAAGTTAAAGACGATACATGCGAAGAATATAATTTTCTTCAAGAGTTGCAATCTAAATACGTGTTTATGTATGCCAAGGTACCTACAAATTTTGTTAGGGGCTTTCATTTTTTAGAGATGTTGGGTTTTAAGTTGGTCAACACCACCGCTGTTTTTGACAAACCGATAGTCGCGTCCCGTAAGCTTTTCGGACACTGTACTCTACGGCCTGCTATTTCCGAAGACAAGGATTCAGTTGTGAAGATAGCGCACGACAGCTTTTCGTATTCTCGTTTTCATTTGGACCCGCAGATACCTGATGAGGTTTGCAACAATATTAAAGCCAGATGGGTTGAGAATTTTTTTCCCGGGAAGCGAGCTGATGAGATGATAGTTGCTTTAGTGGATGGCGAAATTGTGGGGTTTGTTACCCTGCTTTACCGAGCCGAAGAAGAACTTGTCATAGATTTGATAGCAGTAGATGAGAGACAGCGTCGAAAGGGAATTGCGAGTGATATGATTTCATATGCGGAATCTCATAGTAATCGCTGTCGTATAGTTGTTGGAACTCAAGTGGCCAATATTGCATCCACTCGTTTTTATGAGCAATTAGGATTTAGACTCTGCGAGTCGTATTACGTATTCCACTATCATAACTTTCCCAAGGATAGACAATGAAGATAGGTAACGTTGATTTGGATGAGGAAGTTTTGATTATTGCTGAGATTGGCAATAACCACGAAGGCAGTTATACGTTGGCTGAGAATATGATAGGCGTGGCAGCAGAGGCTGGCGCCACTGCTGTCAAGTTCCAGACAATTGTTCCTGAAAAGCTTGTGTCTACCAGTCAAGCGGATAGAATTAGTCAGCTTAGGAAATTTCAGTTGAGTTACGACGACTTTGAAAAATTATACCGAACGGCATGCCAAGAGGGGATAACGTTTTTGTCGACACCATTTGATGTGGACAGTGCTCGTTTTCTTCAGCATCTCGTTCCAGCTTTCAAAATTTCTTCCGGTGATAACAACTTTTTTGCCATGATAGATGTTATTGCTCGGACAGGTAAGCCCATTATTGTCTCGGCAGGGATGACAGAACTTTGTCAAATCCAAAAGGTAAAAGATTTTATTGAGCGTATACGGAGAGAGTGTGAAATTGAGCAGGAACTTGCTGTTCTGCATTGTGTTGCCAGCTACCCGACCGAACCCAAGGACGCTAATCTTGTCTTTATAAGAGAACTGCAGGATATTGGTGTGACAGTTGGTTATTCCGACCACACGCTTGGCATTGAGGCTGCGATTCTTTCAGTAGCGGTAGGTGCTCGCATTGTGGAAAAGCATTTTGCGATTTCTAAAGATTATTCGAGTTTTCAGGACCATCGGTTGTCAGCCGACCCTAAGGAATTCAAGGAAATGGTACAAAGGATTCGCCAAGCAGAAGAATTGCTGGGGCAGAAAGGTAAGCGTATACTCGATGTAGAAAAGAAGGTAATTCAGGCTGCGCGCCGTTCGATAGTAGCTGATTGTGATCTAAAAAAAGGTGAGTGCCTTACCCTTAAAAATATTACTTGGTTAAGACCAGGTGGTGGTCTTGCGCCAGGTGAAGAGCAGCAAATACTTGGCAAGAGGCTTTGTAGAAACATTTCTCATGGAGAAAAAATTTTTCTGGAAGATGTTGCAAGGTGATTTTTGTCAGGCTTTTATGCCGATAATTTGAGATTTCAAAAGAATGTGTGGTATCGCGGGATATATTGGCCGAGCTGCTGTTTCTTACGATCGGATTGGGTCGGCTTTGTCACTGATGAGCAATCGAGGTCCTGATCATAAAGATTATAAGGTTTATGAGCAGGGGGGGATGAATGTTGTGCTACTACACTCTCGTTTAAGCATTCTTGACCTTGACCCTCGGTCGCACCAGCCATTTTCTATTGGTAACAGCACATTGATTTTTAATGGTGAGATATACAATTATCTGGAGCTTCGTGAGGAACTCAAGGCTAAGGGGATTCCTTTACGCACAACCTCTGATACCGAAGTTTTGTTGCACTATTATTTACTTTATGGGCAGCGATGCATCGAATATTTTGAAGGGATGTGGAGTTTCGCGATATTTGATGAATCTAAAGGTTTGTTATTTCTCTCTAGGGATCGTTTTGCCGAAAAGCCGTTGTACTGCTATCAATCAAAAGAAGGGTTTTATTTTGGTTCAGAAGTAAAGTTCATCAAGGCTTTATCCGGTGAGGTGCTTTCTGTGAATCAGCGACAGTTATTGCGTTATATGGTAAACGGGTACAAATCTCTTTACAAGACAGAAGACACTTTTTTTGAGGGCATAAAGGAAGTTCCGTTCGCCACGAATTTAACGATAGATAGCAATTTTAATGAAAGAAGCAGTCGTTACTGGGTACCACAACATAAGCAGCAGTCGATGACGCTGGAGGAGTCGGTTGAGGCTTTCCGTGAGCGTTTGCTGGAGAGTGTGCGCATTCGTCTTCGTGCGGACGTGCCATTGGCATTTTGTCTAAGTGGAGGTATTGATTCTGCATCTATTGTTTCTATCGCGGCTAAGTGTTTCGACTATGACGTGGCGACCTTTTCAATTGTGGATTCTGATGAACGCTATGATGAAAGAGATAACATTCAAGCAACGTTAGATGATTTGAAATGTAAGCACACAATTATTGAAACCTCGCATGATGGTTTTTTTGAGCGATTAAGCGAGCTTATTGATTATCATGATGCGCCTTTGTATACGATCTCTTACTATATTCATTCGTTTCTTTCTGAATCCATTGCCAAGCATGGCTACCGAGTGGTTTGCTCTGGTACAGGTGCGGATGAAATGGTGACTGGGTACTATGACCATTTTAACTTGTATCTTTACGAAATGCGCAATTCTCAGAACTACCTCCAATATCTTGAAGACTGGAAGCAACATGTTGGGTGTTTTGTGAGAAATCCATACTTGAAACAGCCGGAGTTGTACTTCAACAATCCCAGATTCAGGAATCATATTTATTTGAATAATGATGTTTTTTCAGGATATATGAATGAAAATTTTACAGAGTCATTTGTCGAAGAAGTGTATTGCAACAGTCTTTTACATAATCGGATGATGAATGAAATGTTTCATGAGGGAACGCGTGTGGTTTTACACGAAGATGATTTGAATTCTATGCGTTACTCCATTGAGAATCGCAGCCCTTATCTTGACTCGAAATTGTTTGAAGTATCATATTCGATACCAACTGAATATCTTATCCAGGACGGATACGGAAAGTATATTCTGCGTGAGGCGGTGAAGGGCATTTTAAATAATCAGGTAAGATTAGACAGGCAGAAGAAGGGATTCAATGCAGCAATTACATCTCTGGTGAATTTCAAGGATCCTTCCGTCAGGGATTATATATTAAGCGATAGTCCAGTGTATAACCTTGTTGATAGGAAAAAAATAGAAGCTATTATCCCTACCGAGCCTCTGCCTAACAGTATGAGTAAATTTTGGTTCTATTTTCTTAATGCCAAGGTCTTTCTGGAGCAAAATTGATAAAGATGATTGTGATAAGGGGGATACGGTGAACAGCGATGATGTTGAATGTCGTCGTTATGAAGAACTGTTGGAAGAGTTTGTCGAGTTATGTGAAGGATTGGTAGAGAAAGGATTACCATATCTGGCTGTTATACTTTGCCACGAGCTTTATCGTTTTTTGTATCCCGTGGAACCGTATGCGAATTTTACAAATACTGAACCGGCAGAATTTGTTATTGGTCATGTAAAAAGATTAATTAAATCAGGACAAAGTTTTTCTAAAAGTGTCGCTCCCTACGATGTGAATTTGGATTTATTCACTCATTGCGAGGAGCAAACACTAGAGAAATCTACCTCGGCTTTGTATTCAGAGTTGTGGGAGGGATTTGACATAGATAACTTGACCAACGAAAGTTTTCGCCTGTTAACAAGTCGATTACCCAAGCGTATTATTGAGGAGAACATTGTAGGTAAGAAAGTGTTAGATATGGGGTGTGGTTCCGGGCGCTACTCGATCGCTCTTGCGAAGGTTGGTGCTGGACAGGTAATCGGCGTTGATTTACAAAGTAAATCTTTCGCCGTCGCAAAGCAATGGTGCGAGGATAATAATCTTCCAGTACAATTTGAAGAAGGTAACGTTCATCAATTGCCATTTAATGATAGTGTTTTTGATTTTGTTTTTTGTAATGGTGTGCTTCATCATACCAGTTCTATTGAGAAAGGTTTGCAGGAATTATCCCGGGTGTTAAAAAGGTCGGGCAAAGCATTTTTATATCTATATGCTTCGGGAGGAGTGTTTTGGACAACACGGCGAGCACTGAGGCGGATTTTCAAAAGGATACCGATAGCTTATACGAAATCTGTTCTTCAGATAATAGGAATGCCGTCCAAACGTTTTGTATTCTGCGATACATGGTATGTTCCCCAGGAAACGCATACGACGAGAAAACAGCTTACCGAGATGCTGGAAAGAACGGGATTTTCATGTGATAAAATCATAGGAAATAGTATGTTTGATTTGGATGCAGCCATTGAAAGGAACGTTACAGGTGCGAAAAAGATGTGGGGGGACGGCGAGCATCGCTATATTCTTGAATTGCGGTAGTTCAACTTTTTCATTACCGATTTGGAATGAACAGAGAAATCGAAATCCTTGAGACAACATTGAGGGACGGAAGCTATGCTATCAATTATTCTTTTACCTCTGCTGATACTGCAATTATTTGTAAGCATCTCGAAGATGTAGGCTTCCGGTATATAGAAATAGGGCATGGGGTTGGGTTAAACGCAGGTAACTCGGGGTATGGAAATGCGGCAGCAACGGATGAAGAATATATGATAGCAGCCCAAAAAGTGCTGTCAAAGGCCAAGTACGGCATGTTTTGCATACCTAATATTGCAAGGATTGAAGATGTTGATATGGCGGCAGATCATAATATGCAATTCATAAGAGTAGGAACGAATGTCACCGAAGTGCCAATATCAGAAAAGTTCGTTAAGAGGGCAAAACATTACGGGATGTTCGTGGCGGCGAATTATATGAAATCTTATGTTTTGCCTCCGAAAGAATTTGCTGAGCAGGTGAAGTACTCAGAAGAGTATGGTGCGGATGTCGTGTATATTGTTGATTCCGCAGGCGGCATGTTTAGTGACGATATCAGAAATTATTTTGATGCGATAAGAGCAGTTTCCGATATAACAGTTGGTTTTCATGGACACGATAACCTTGGGCAAGCTGTTTCTAATTGCCTGGTGGCGGCAAGACTGGGCGTTAAGTATCTTGACTCTTCTCTTCAAGGGTTGGGGCGCAGCGCAGGAAACGCAGCTACCGAAGTGTTGGTTGCATCACTTATAAAAATGGGGTTTGATCTGGGTATAGATTTACTAAAAACCCTCGAAATCGGCTATGAATATATCAGGCTATTGATTCCGACTAAAGGCAGAATGCCTTTGGATATCGTAGCGGGTCAAGCTGATTTTCACTCAAGTTATATGGGGCTGATTCAAAAATATTCTTCCAAATATAATGTTGACCCTGCGGTTCTCATTATTGAAATGAGCAAAATTGACAAAGTTAAGGTAGAAGAAGGAGTATTGGAAGGGGTTGCGCGGAGTATAAAAGATACGCATGGTGCCTATACAGGAAAATATGGTTTTGGGCGATACGTTGGTGGCGAGCAAGAACGAAAGTCTTGATATATCAGCTTTGCTCAAGATTATTTTCAAGACTAATTGGGACGAGGACTTTTTATACAATAGTCTTGATGGCGGAGTTTTTACGTATAAATCGTTCTTTCAGGCTGTACTGACAATCAGAACCGCACTTAATAGCCTTGGGCTTAGAGCAAATGATGTTGTGTGTTTGTTAATGCCTAATTCTGTTGAACTTGTCATATTGTATTTTGCCTGCTTAGTCTCGAAACTGAGAGTGGTACCGATAGACCCCAAAAAAGGAAAAGACGAAATCAAAGAAATACTTTCCTATACCAATTATAAAAAGGTTGTAACCCGGGAAGATTTTGAATTTTTAAATGATACAGTAAGAATGGACGAGCTTCACGAGCAGTTCCATAATCCTGAAAACGTTGATATTGATATGCTTAATGTTTTTGATGATATTAATTACAAGAATGTTTTCCTTATCACATTTACGTCCGGCTCAACAGGGGTTCCTAAAGGGGTGATGCACTCTTTTAACAACCTAGTCCTAAGCGCCATTGCTTTCAGGGACAGATACAGCTTCAGCAAAGAACATATTTTTTACCACAATTTACCAATGACATATATGGCGGGTATCTTAAATCTTATTATTTTGCCATTTATTTCTGGAAGCAAAATTGTTATTGGTGAGCGATTTGGCATTTCCGATATTAAAAATTTTTGGCGGGCTCCTATAAGGTATTCCGTGAATACATTTTGGTTTATCCCAACAATGATTTCGCTCTTATTGAAATTGGACAGGGGAACGAAAGGTATCGAATATGCAAAAAGAAACAAAATCATTGGATGTGTTGGTACCGCAGCGTTAAGTGCTAAAGCCAGGCGATCTTTTGAAGAAAGATATAATATTCCTTTATACGAAAGCTATGGTCTGTCTGAGACCTTATTTGTTACCACAAATAGCCCAAACAACTGTAAAGCTGATGACAGCACAGGAACACCTCTAAAAGGTGTTCATTTGAGTTTTGATATTGATGATGAAATTCTGATCGAAGTGCCTTGGATGTTTTTGGGCTATTCCAACTTTGACTCCAATAGCTGTTTTAAGGGTGGCCGATTCAGGTCTGGAGACTTTGGAGAAATTGATAGTGATAATTATCTAACGATCACGGGCAGGAAAAAGAACCTGATTATGAAGGGCGGAATCAGTATAAGCCCAAAAAAGATAGAAGATTTTGTAAGTGCTTATAATTATTTTGAGGAAAGTGTTATTATTGGCGGTGAGGATGAGAATTTGGGGGAAAAAACAGTTTGTTTCTGTGTCTCAAGCAATATGCTGGATATTAAAGAAGTGAAAAAAACTTTAAACAGGTCCATCAGCGAGAAACTCGGGGTTGATTATCGCATCGATGAATTTGTGCAGTGTGACAGTATTCCCAAGAACATAAATGGAAAGATTGACAGACAAAGAATTAAAATGCAATACATCAACCAAAATCAATGATTATTCAAATAGACCATATAGCCATGTCCTCGATGGCATTCAAGAGGCATAGTGAGCTTTTGAATTCTCTGGATTATCAACTTCAGTTTGTAAAGGAACAAGTAAGAAATCCAAGAATAAAGCGGGAATTAATGGCTCAGTTTGGAGAAGTGCACGATATCGCCTTGTTCGTCAAAGATGGTAATATTGGGATTGAATTGCTGGATCATAAACACATAAACGACCAAGAAACATACATGACACCGGTTTTTGAAAATGTACCGGCCAGTATAATCGAGACTGTTTGCGAAAAAAGGATAGCAAAATTTGGTTTCACTGAAGCTGTCGTCAAATCACTCGATGTTCCTGTGTATATTAAAAACGGCAAACGTGAAGAATTCAGATTTAATAAAGTAGTCGTAGAGACGTGCAATTTTAAAAAAAGTTTGGAGTTTTGGCAGAGTTTAAGCTTCAAACTTGTTGAGCAGGAACATGATATTGCTGTGCTAAAATTTCAGTCTCTACTGAAACCAGATATTTTTTACATTTACCTTCAAGACAAAAAGACGTCGAACAATACACGTTTTCTTGATGACAAAGGCTTTAATTGTATTGCGTTTATAAGCAACTCCGCGAGGGGCGAAAAAAAGGTTCTTGAAGGCATGGGTATTATGGCCACAGAAGTAGAAAAAATTTGCGTAGATGAGAAGGCTCTGGAGATATTCCTTGTTAGAGGGCCTGGCGGAGAGCTTGTAGAAATAGTTAGTTTGGCGGGGAAGTGAACTTCTGTTTCGATTTACCATAAAAAAATCCATCACGATTCTGTAATCAGGTGACTATTTATGGGCTACGACGCGAAATCTGAATGGCAAAAATTACTGCTTGCCAAGGAAATGGCATACCCCGCCGAGTATGTTATTAGAATATTCAAAGGTAGTTATCCCAGGTTGAACTTAGATAAAGATTCCTTCAAAGGCAAGAAAATATGCGATATTGGCTGTGGTGACGGGAGGAATATTGTTTTGTTATCCCAATGCGGCTTCAATGTGTATGGAATGGAAATAACTGAAGACATCGCAAATAAGGTAAACCTGGCGTTGGGTAAATTGAACGTTGAATCTGAAGTCAGAGCAGGTACAAATGATAGGATACCCTTCGAAGACAGCTTTTTTGATTATATTCTATCATGGAATTCGTGTTATTATATGGGACAGGAAGATGACTTTGGCAGATATGTTGATGAATTTGCCAGGGTTCTGAAACCGGGCGGGTATTGTATTATGTCCATACCTAAAAAAACATGTTTTATATACCAAAACAGCGAAACGTTAAAGCCGGGCTATCAAGTAATCAAGGATGACCCGTTTAAGCTGCGGAATGGTGCGGTGCTGAGAATGTTTGAAAGCGAGCAGGAAATCCAGGATGCATTTTCCAAACGTTTTCAAGACTTTGTATTTGCGTCGATTGAAGATGATTGTTTTGGATATAATTACCATTGGCATTTAGCTGTTTGCCGGAAGCGCTGAAGATTACCAATAGACTCGAGTAGATGAACTGCAGGTTATGAAGATAAAAAAAATCATAGATTTAACACATGATTTACAGGAAGATATGCTCCGTTTTGATATGCCGTGGCATCCTCCTTTTGTAATGCAACAAATGGGCAGGTTGGATACCGAAGGTCGACGGACACATCGAATAAGCCTTGGAACTCACAGTGGAACACATATGGATAGTCCCAGCCATTTTATTGATGGTGGCGGGAGCATAGAAAATATTTCGCTTGACAAGTTAATTGGCGAAATAACGATTGTCGACTTTTCAGATTTAAGTCCAAACCAGGCGGTCACAAAGAAGATGTTATATGGTATTGTCCTGACAAAGAGAATGTTGTTTAAATTTGGATGGGGAAAATACTGGGGAAATCAAGAGCAGTTTTATAACAACTACCCCTTTTTCTCCCGAGAAGCTGCTGAATACTTGGTTTCTAAAAATGTGCTTCTGATAGCAATGGACACTCCTTCTCCTGATGACAGTCGCATCAAACTCGGCAAAGCTACTTTGGGCGGCGAAGATGATTCTCCTATCCATAAGATATTCTTGAAAAATAATATAGTACTTATTGAATACGTGGCAAACCTAGACAAGATAGAGGATTACGAGGGGTGGAATATTATAGCTATGCCATTGAGAATAAAGGGAGCTGACGGTTCTCCTGTAAGAGTTTGCATATTTCGATAGGAAGCTGTGTTTATAAAGTACCAATCCCGCTACTGAAAGAACACATACAAGTAGAATTAGGGTCAGGGAAGTTAGTTAGCAACAAACATATGAACGTACTAATGGTCAGGGTTCCGGAGGTCGATTTTTCAGATGTGGAGAAGCCCGTTGAGCGGCAGTCTCGCTCCACCGTTTTTCTTCCTATGGGTATTTTGCATCTTGGGTCATATATAAAAGCGAATATTCTGGGAATAAAAGTGTCTTATCTTGATCTTCACCTTTCCTTAAAAACAGCAACTAAGTCAGTTAAGGGATTATCTTACCAGACTTTCCTGCGGAATGAACTTGAAAAGACAATTTCAAAGAATTCCTCAGACATCATCGGGCTTAGCTGCTGCATGAACACTTACGCAAAAAGCTTTGAACTTACAGCGTCGATAATCAGAGAGATTGCTCCGGAGATATTGTTGGTCGCAGGCGGACATTATCCGTCAAGTTATACGGGGCAGTTGGCCAAAGATACAAACGTTGACTATATTGTGGTGGGCGAAGGTGAACTGCCTTTCACGGAGTTGATAAATAACTATAAACAGGGTGTTTTGCCTGAAAGCAAAATAATTGATAAGAAATTATACCTCGAGGATTTCGATTCTTTTCCTGCATTAGACTATGCCGGTATACAGCTTGAAAAATATCTTGATGCTGATTTAGATGCTAATTTGGGAGCAGGTGAAACTTTGAGTGTCCCTATTTTAAGTTCACGAGGATGTCCTAACAGATGCATCTATTGTGCAACGCATAATGTTTGGAGTTATAAACTTCGCGCACAGTCCACGGCACGTGTGCTGAATGAAATAATGCACTTGTATGATACGTATAATATAAGACAATTTATTTTTATTGAAGATAACTTTATTTTAGACAAGGCCCGCTGTAAGGAATTTTGTCAATTAATTATTGAGAGAGGTCTTGACATTCAATGGTATCCAAGCAGCGTACAAGTTAACAGTCTGGATGAAAAGATGGTTCACCTTATGGCCAGAGCTGGTTGCCAAAGATTCAATCTTGCCGTGGAGTCCGGCTGTCCAAGAGTGCAAAAACTTATTCGGAAAAATGTGGATCTTGACCATGCTCTCCATATTTCACGTGTCATTCAGGATGCAGGGATTATTTGTGAATGTCTCTTAATATTTGGCTTCCCAGGTGAAAAGCTTGAGGAAATGAAAGAAACTATCGAATTTGCCAAGAAAATGAGGTGCGAATGGTACCAGATGAATATAGCTACGCCTTTATATGGAACAGAAATGTACGAGATATGTAAACGCAATAACTGGCTGCAGGATGATTGCAAGACAGCAGTTTTTCGTGAAGGTTCTTTTTCAACACCGGACTTCACCAAAGAACAGGTTGAAGAGTTTGTGTGGGATGCAAATTACCGGTTAAACTTTTTGGAAAACCAAGCTTACCTTTCCGGTGATTATGATAAAGCACTTAGTTATTTTGAAACTCTTGCGAATAGATATCCGCATCATCTAATCTGTAAATATATGCTTTTTCAAATCTACAGTAGACAAAGCCGAAGTGAAAAAGCAGAAGAAACAGCTCTTGATATAGTAGAATCCTGCAATCTTGAATCAGATAGGTCAAAGCAGTTGATTAAAAAATATAATTTAGACATGAACAACATCATGAGAGTTGCTTCTGATTATGCTAAGTAACGATTCTCATGAACCTTGATTATCCGTATCGAGGCTGGATGGATGATCAGAAGATAAAAGGGAGTTTTGTTTTGAATTCGAAGGTGTCGATGGTGAAACAGATAGATGTGGAGACTTGGATAGTAAACTGGTTTGAACAGAACACAGACTTAAAAAAAAATGAGATTACAAAGAACTTTTTTAAGAATTATCTCGAAAAAGGCTGGATAGATTCACTCAGATTCATATCTTTTATAAGTGACATAGAAGGAAACTTTGGTATCCATTTTTCTAACGATGAATTCCAAGATAGGACATTTTCGACCATCGCAGGATTATCAGGAATCATTTGTAAGAGGATAAATGAAAAGGAATAAAGAGTACGATTACTCGATGGAGGATGTAATACAGGCCCTGAGGAAAGTGGGTGTTTCAAAGGGAGATAATATTTTTGTCCATAGTAATATAGGTTTTTGGGGAAAGCTTAAAGATGCGGTGAGCAAAGATGATTATTACCGTATACTTAAGACAGCTATATTTGAAGTTCTTGGAGAAAACGGTACTTTGGTTGCTCCGACCTTTAGTTATAGTTTCTGTTGGCGAAATGTTTTTGATAAGGGGAAAACACCTAGTGTATGTGGTTTTTTATCAGAGATGGTCAGGAAGGACCCTCAGTCATTAAGATCGGACGACGCAAATTTCTCCATAGCAGCAATCGGTTTAAAAGCCAAATACTTTACAGAGAATGCTCCTGAACATTCGTTCGGGCCGAATTGCTTTTGGCAGAGATTTTTGGAGAGCAATGGCAGAATCTGCAATTTCAATTTTGATTCCGCCTCAAATTTCATTCACTATGTTGAAAAGCTTCTGGAAGTGCCATACCGATATGATAAAGCCTTCAAAGGTATATATAGAAAAAATGGAAAAGAATATGAAGGGGTATTTTACCACTTTGTCTATGATTTAAATAACCCCGAGCATGTGCCGGAATTTACTAAATTCGACAAAAAAGCTAAGGAGATGGGTTTGGCTAAAGTGGCAAACATAGGTAAAGGTCAGATTGTCTCTATATCTGCAAAGAATGTTGTGGAATTGATTAGAGGCGAACTTCCTGATAACCCTTCTCTTTTAATTGCTCAGTCTTGATGTTTTCTTGAGTCCTGTGATAGTTGAACGGCCGGATAAGTCATACGGTAAAAACCAGCTTTGTTTGGGGTTTATTCTGTTGAAATCCAAAGAAGTGTTAGATATTATAATGATTCGAAAAACATAGAAGTTTTTCGATGTGGGTAAAACTGTATCAACTGTAAGGGTCCTTATGCGAAAAGACATGAAAATTCTGTTTTTGTATCCCAACAAACTAGGTGCCGCAATAGGAGGTGACCAGCCTCTTGGGGTAGCTAGTCTGGCAGGGGTTCTGAAAGATAATGGCTATAATTTCGATTATTATGATACTACATTTATATTAGACTACGAAGGTGGTAAGAAACGTTACGAAGGACATAAACTTACTTCCATTGATAAGGGATGTGAAAAGAAGAGCCTCGGAGAGAATATTGAGTTATTCCTCAGTAAAATCGACCCCAAGGATTACGACGTGTTGTTGGTGTCTGCGGTTAGTCCGGTATTCAACGTTGGAGTGGAATTTGCAAAATCCACCAAAGAGGTAAATCCGCGAATATTTACGATTTTCGGAGGTGTACATGCTACGGTGGTGCCTGAGGAAGTGATAGCAAATCCTTACATTGATGCAATTTGTGTTGGTGAAGGCGAAGAGGCCCTTATTGAGCTGCTTGACCTGATAAGCAGTGATAAAGACTTTGAACATGTCCGAAACTTTTGGTTTAAGAAAAAGGATGGCACGATTATAAGGAACCCGATTCGGCCCCATGTCGATTTGGATTCACTGCCGTATCCTGATTACTCTATCTTCGAAGAAAGGCATTTTTTGAGGCCTTTTGACGGCAAGGTATACAGGATGGTTCAGGTAGAAACGAGTAGGGGATGTCCTTACCACTGCAGTTTTTGCGTCAACAAATACCTTCAGAATCTGTATTCGGGTATTAGCAGGCACCATAGGCGAGAATCGCTTGAAAAAGTCATTTCCAAATTGGAATATATAAAGGAAGAATATAAACCGGCATTCTTACGTTTTGCTGACGAATCATTTACTGCGATGAATGTTTCTTTTCCCGAGAAATTTGCAGAGAAATATATTGAGAGGATAGGTCTGCCTTTTTGGATTCAGACTTCTGCTGCAGCTTTGAATGAGAAAAAGGTGCAGCTTTTGAAAGAGATGAACTGTGCGGCTGTGACGATAGGTGTGGAACATGGAAATGAAAATTTCAGGAAAACAGTGCTGAAAAAGGAGTCTGCCACCGACGAACGGATATTCAATGCTATGGCTTTGCTGAAAAAATACAACCTGAGGCGAACTGCCTATTTTATGGTGGCCTTACCATTTGAAACAAGAGAGTTAGTTTTCGAGACGATAAGAATGTACAAAAAACTAATCTTTGAATATGGCGCTTCTCCGTCATCCGTATACTGCTTTTACCCCTTTCCAGGAACAGAATTGCTCGATGTTTGCCTAGAAAATGGTTTCATTACCAAAGATAAACTGAATGTTGATATTTCCGTAAACCTGCCGGTTCTGGACATGCCAGGTCTATCTCGTGAAGAAGCAACGGCACTGGCTAAGACATTCTATGCATATTCAGTACTGGAGGAGAAGCTATACCCTATCGTCGAAATTTGTGAGCAAAAACATGAGTTCTCAGACAGAATTTTGAAGGAGATTTCCAAGACACATTCGGCAGGGTGAGAAATTTACTTAATGGAATTGGGGAATATAGCAAAAACAACCATCTCTGTTTGCTATAAAGTAAATGACGTTATCTTTAACTTCTTTTAAGAGCTTAACTTATAACCAGACAGTAGTGCTATGATGTATGAATTAATCAAGAGGCTTTATCCTATTTGTTGCAGCATAACTGGAGAAGGTACCAGGGAAACACTGAATATTATAAAAGAATACATCCCCATAGAAATACATGAAGTGCCTACCGGGACCAAGGTTTTTGATTGGTCTATTCCTAAAGAGTGGAATATAACCGATGCTTATGTGAAGAACTCTAAGGGTGAGCGGATTGTTGATTTTAAAAAATCAAACGTGCATATTTTAAATTATAGTGTACCAATAAAAAAAAAGCTTCCATTAGCGGAATTAAAAAAACATCTTTTCACATTGCCTGAAGCTCCTGACCAGGTGCCCTATTTGACATCATATTATGAGGAAAACTGGGGGTTTTGTATAACGCACAGACAATACGAGGAATTAAAAGAAGATGAATATGAAGTCTGCGTTGATTCAAGTTTGAAAGACGGGCACCTTACTTATGGCGAGCTGTTGATAGAAGGGGCTTTGGAAGATGAGGTTTTGTTTACGACATATATTTGTCACCCTTCGCTTTGCAATGATAATTTAAGTGGGATTGCCCTTCAGACTCTACTGGCAAGCGCTCTGAAGGATAAACAGTTAAATTACTCTTATAGATTTTTGTTTATTCCTGAAACTATAGGAGCAATAACCTGGTTAAGTCTTAACGAAAATAAAGTTCCAAAAATAAAACACGGCTTGGTGGCGACCTGTGTGGGCGATGCCGGAAAAAGCACATATAAGAAGACAAAGCGCGGTAATGCTATTATAGACAAAGTAGTTGAAAAAGTCCTTAAGGATTCAGGTGCCGAATATAACATTGTAGATTTTTGCCCATTCGGTAGTGATGAAAGGCAATTCTCTTCGCTGGGTTTTAACCTCGATGTTGGTTCTCTAACGAGAACACCTTGTAATGCCTTTGCTGAGTATCATACTCTTGCGGACAATTTGGATTTTGTGGCCGAAGAGTATTTACAGGACAGTTTAGATAAATACTTGGACGCTGTTTTTATTCTTGAGCATGACGGCAAATACTTGAACCTTAATCCGAAATGTGAACCGAATCTTGGCAAAAGGGGGCTCTGTGGGTTGATTGGCGGCCGAAAAGGTCCCGACCACCTTAAGGAGGCTATCTTCTGGGTGTTGAGTGACTCTGACGGAAACAAGTCCCTGCTTGATACATCGATTAGCTCCGGCATGCCCTTTAAAATAATAAAACAGGCAGCCGATTTGCTTTGTGAAACAAATTTACTAAAAAGAGTTGTTTAGTAAAGTTTTAACAGAACATAAAAAATGCAAAAGAATGATGTATGCTTTATCGGTTATGGTAGATCTATCGAACTGCTTTTAAACCGTGACCGTATCCTGTGCGAACATTTTACAAAAGTATTTGAGGGTGTATACATCCTGGATGTATACAATATTTTTACTACAGGTATGTTATCTTCTTATGCCACCAGCAGGTTTAACTGTGATGATGTGCCGGAAAATATTAAAGTTGTTTGTCCCAAAAACCTCAAGCAGTGCAAAGACTTTTTGAAATCTCACAATATGATTGCTATACATTATTTTTCCCAAAAATGGCATGACTGGTGGCTTTATCACTATCTAAAAAAGTATTCAATACCACTTTTATACATACATACGCTGGCGTGGAAAGGTGGTTTTCAGCTTAATAAATCAAAGAACATACTCAAATACTTTTTGAGTATATCTGGATTATTGCAGCATCGTATTTTTGTTCGGCTTACTAAATGGGGTTTGTTGCCAAAAGTCGATACATACTACACCGCTGAAAAGAGCAGGGTACAGAAGGTTTTGAACAGCAAACGCTATAACGAAGTAGTATTAGTGAACAGCAGCTTTTACGATAGTATGTTGATTAAAAAAATTAAAGTCTCAAATGATTATATAGTGTTCGTAGATTCTATGCCACCTTATCATGGCGACCAGGTAAGTTGCGGCTATGAACTGATGACCCCCTCAGAAAGAGAATCTTACTATAAGCGGTTGAACTGGATACTGGATACAATCGCTTCAGAGGCAGGGGGTAAGGAAGTGGTAATCTGTTTGCATCCAAGTTATAATGAAGAGAATTTACAATCAGATTATGGAGCGCGAAAAGCTGTTAAGTACATGACGGATGAGTACATAGCGAAGGCAGAGATTGTGCTGTTTCACGAATCAAGTGCTATAAACAGCGTTTTTGTTCATGACAAAAAAGTAATACAGCTGCTTAATAGTCGCTTCAATGACTTTATAAAACGGAACTGCGAAGTTTATACAAAACTTTGTAATTTTCCTGCGTTAGATATGTATGATTGTGACGAGGGCAGCATTAGAGGTTTGGTTAGAACGTTAAAGGTTGACCGGGAAAAATATGAGGAATACCTATCAAATAACATTGTTGCCTCTGGAGAAAAAGGGGTTTGTTCGTGTGAGCAGATAGCGGGCCATATTAGCCGGAAATATGGAATTCCAAAGAGGGATGAAGATAATGATGGATTGCCCCCAAAATAGTTATTTGACAATCTTTTTCGAAAAAAAAGTGGTGCAAATGTGCCCGTTTGAGAATATGGTGATGTACAGTAACCTCGAGAGAAAAGAAAGTGGCGGCAAAGCAACTTATGTGCCGGTGGCAGAGGCTGAATGGCACACAGAGGATACATTTAAGCCGGGCTTTTTGAACCAGATGAATTATTTTATTGAGAATTTTGTAT
>SDBT01004712.1_pt1 | contig 23081 bp, 17 predicted proteins | sample 2277101 | NCBI WGS metagenome assembly SDBT01 (sample SAMN10404973, study PRJNA504765) | marine sediment metagenome | isolation source: marine sediment core GS10_PC15, 103 cmbsf | place: Arctic Ocean: Southern Knipovich Ridge | collected 2010 | reverse complement strand
TCAATGGATTCAAATTCTTACAAAAAAAATAAGAGATATAGCTGAATTACCATCCTATCTAAAATATTTTTATTCAAAATATCCCGAACGGGCTAATATTTATGGTGTAAATCTTAATTTTGGATGCCCTGATCCTAATGTCATTGGTACCGGGGAAGGTGCCGCATTAATTAAAAGAACAAAGCATTGTATGGAATTAATCCAAACGTTCTTAAATAGTCCGGATTCACACATGTTTCATATTAGTTCAAAATTCCGATTAGGATTAAATGAACGGGAAATGAAATATAATAAAATCATTGATTTCTTAGAATTAGTTAAAGATCTTGATGATCCACGCCTCGCTCCGACGATCATTCATTTTAAACATGCTAAACAATCATCCAAAGAGCCACCTCATTGGGAATTTCTTAAGGATATATTGAATTTAAATACTCCAATTATTATAAATGGGCATATCAGTACACCAGATGATGTAAAGAAAATTAAAGTAAATTTTTCTTTAAAAGATAAGAAAAAATGGAAAAACTTAGTTGCTGGCTATATGATTGGTCGAGGAGCAATGAAAAATCTTGACTGTTTCCAAAATTTCATAGATCCTCACAGTAAGATAGAAAATGAGGCCTGGAAGATTCGATTTCAAAAGAATTTTAAAACTCAAATCCCTCCGAAGCCATTTCTTTCAAACTTTTATGAAATTTATCCATTTCTCTTTAAAAAAGCACAAAAGTAAAACGTGTTTATAAATAAAACTTAAATACTAAAAAAAAATAAAAGAATTTTATATTTAATTAATAATCATATCATCTTTTTCTGAGTTTCATAATAACAATAATAAGTGCTGCAAGAATAATCACACCAAAAATTAATACAAAACTCAATGGAATTTCTATAACTTCTGCTCCATCATCGTCATCGTCATCGTCATCATCAGCAATTGGAGCGCCTGATGGTACCTTTATCACAGTTATTACGTCCGATCCTATCTTACCTGTCTTGTCTTCAATCCAAAACGTTAAGTTTACGTAGCCATTAGGTAAATCCGCCCATAGTTCTTGATCGATTGTACCGTTTTTGGTAAAAGTCACATTAGTAATACCATTATCGAGATTATACCACATTTTGTAGAGATATTTTTCGACTACAATTACATTAAATTGAGGTGCATTATCATTGAATTTATTACCCGCATTTGGATCGATAATTGTAATCACTGGTGCTGTATCGTCCACAATTGGATTAGGATCTTCATCTCCAACCGGAACTGGACTGTGAGGAGTATCTCCAATTCCATCTTCGGGAGTTGTATCAACACCACTATAATTATCCCACCAATTACCGATGCCATTATATTCTAATTCATTTCCCGTGCTAACTGCCGGGATATAGACATGCCATAAAGTATTACCTTTAAAGAAGTTCAAATAAATCAGATTATAATCGCAAAATGTACTCTCAGCACTGAAATAAATTCCATAGTTTTCATTATCTCGTATAACATTTCTAGATATGTTATTATAATCAGCCCTATGTAATCTAATACCCCAATCATCATTTTCTAGTATGCTATTTCCAGTGATATTGCTATAAGAGCTAGCATAATCTAAAGCTATACCACCATAAGCTCCGCCAGCGCCATAGCTATTATGTATAATATCATTATTAGCAATATATGTTCTATTACAGTCAAAAATCATTATTCCACCATCACCATTGTCTCTTATTTCATTTTCCATAATAGTGTTATTTTGAGAGTCACCACCAATCCAAATTCCATTATCCTCATTCGCGCTGATGTTATTTCTGAAAATGGTATTATTCTCACATCTCGTAGTAAAATGTATTCCATGCCCCGTCGAAAATCTCACATCATTGTATGAAATGTTGTTATATCCACAATCTTGAGTTAAATAAATACCTTTATCCAAAGAGTATAATATCGTATTGTTGTAAATTGTATTGTTATCATTGTCAAAATAAAGGTATATGCCAAGGTAATTATTCCTACAAAAATTGCTTGATATATTATTATGTTCAGAGTAATATAGTTGGATCCCGGCTGAAGTATAAGATAAATTAAAGTTTGAAATAGTAGAATAAGAGCAATTAGCCAGTATTATCTGGCCAGGGGCACCTTCGGAAGTAAAGTTATTTGTATCTAATCCATTTTGATCTTTGTAAAAGTAGACTGGCTTAGCATTTGCAGTATTATTTTTATATATTGTGGAAGATTTTAACTCAGTTTCACTACTTCCTTCCCAAACTATACCGCAATCTTGCATTGTATTGCCGGATAATTCAAGATTTAGTGTATCATGAAATAGAATGCCGTAATTAGAGCCAATAATTGTATTATTTCTAGCAACAACATTATCTGCGTATTGCAAGAAGATTCCGCGACTACCACCATCAATAGTATTATTTTCAATAAGAGAAGCATCAGCAAAATAAAGATAAACACTATAACTATTATGGTTTGTTATCGTGTTATTTATAATATCATTATCATCGCTACCAGATTCAAAAAAAATTCCCATTGAGTTACTATCTATTGTATTATTTTTAATTATGTTATCCTTACTGTCGTCACCTCCATCGTCGTCTAAAAATATTCCATAATTGTTATCAAATATCTTGCAATCGATTATCTTTCCGTTAGAAGCATTAAGCAAACTGATGCCATTATTAATTGAACCACTTCCAGAATTAGAAATGGTACAGTTCTGAATTATAAATGATCGTGTGGAATTAGCGATGATTAAACTACTTCCTGGAGTATCAGATCTGTTTAATGTGATATCTTCTATTACATAAAGAGAACCATCACCGTTAACATCTGTACACCATGCATAAGTACTGGCGGTCCATGCCCATGTTCCATTGCCAGAGGCACCAGTATCATCGATGTGCAACTCGTAATAGTCCCAACCTCCTGCTGAGGATTTCGGTTCTTTTAATTCGATATTTATTGGATCTTCAATATTTATCGGTTCTTGTTTTTCACCAGGTGAATTAATCGCTTCAGTGTTATTTTGGATATTTACTAAACTCGTAATAGTTGGGATAATCAACAATATGATAATTAAAGCTATTATTGATTTTTTTTTATTCATTTTATAAACCCGTTTTTATTTAAATTAGATAAAAAAATTAAGATATAATGGATTAGATATAATTCCATAAAAATATTTACTAATAATAGATCTAAATTTCTCTTTAAAAAGTTACAAAAGTAAAACGAGGATTTATAGTAAATTTTTTGGAGAAAAACTACTATATCTCATGCATTCTGGTTTAGGTAAATTTCTCATTAATTCTCTATAAAATTTGAGGATTAACAGAAATTAAAGGGCTAGAAAATATTATAAATTTGGAAGTTCTACAAGGTACTCCCCGACTCAATAGGAAAATTAAAAAATTTAAAAAGGCTTAATCTATGGGGTAATCAGCTTCAAGAAATCCCTAATTTTATCTATAATTTAACTTCTTTAAAGGAAATAAATTTACGTGGGAATGATGATATTCCAAAAAAAGAGTTGAAAGATTTTTATGCTAAATACTAAGCTAAAAACACTTTAAAAAAATTAAATTATCTCTTTTAATTAAGAGATAAAGGAAAAATCACTATTTCATATTTCACCATAAGAGAATATTTAGGAAAATATAGCTAATTTTTTCTTTTTATAGAACCATTTTAATTAAGAGATACGGGAAGAATCTCACTATTTCATATTTCACCATAAGCTATATTTAGGAGAATATAGCTAATATAACTCATATTAAATATTGTAAAACCATCAAATCTCAATGCTAACTTTTATTATAAAATGAAAAGATTTTAGATATGAAATGAAATAGCCTATTTTTGTTTAGAAAAACAAAAAGAATAGAAAAAGAATAGTAAATAAATAATCTTTTTTAAAACATATAACCATAATATTAATAAAGCCAAAATCAATATAATTAGAAATACTAAATATATTAGCTTTATCAAAAATATAACCTCTAAAATAATTAAAGAGTAATTAAAAAATAAGTGAAATGAAATGGTTGAAAGTGTTATTAAAGAGCAGGAAATAGATGACATTCTGGGAATGTCGCAAAACGAAAAAAGTAATCTAATCTCAATTTTACAACAAATTCAAGAAACTTTTGGATATTTACCCGATGATTCTTTAACTTATCTCTCAAGTAAATTATACATTCCGTTGGCAGAGATTTATAGCATCGCAACATTTTATAAATTTAAACTTATTAAAAGTGGAAAAAATGTTATTGTATGTTGTAATGGCACCGCCTGCCATGTAAATGAAGCTCCAGTAATATTGAATTATGCAAAAAATACATTAGGAATAGAACCTGGTGAAACCTCCGATAATGAGTTATTTACTTTAGAAACTGTAGCATGTTTGGGTTGTTGCGCGATCTCTCCAGTATGTATAATTAATGGGAGGATTTACGGGAATTTAACATTAAAAAAATTTAAAAACTTAATAAATAGATATCAAGAAAGCGAGATAACCCTATAACAAATTATGACGGTACCTACCAGTCAGAGGAAAATTGTAATTTGTAGAGGGACAGGATGTAATTCTTTAAACGCTGAAACGTTAAATAATACGGTAAAGGATCTACTCCAAGAATATGATCTCTCTAATATCATTAAGATAAAGTCAACGGGATGTCATGGATTCTGTCAAGTAGGCCCTACAATAAAAGTAGAACCCGAGAATGTCTTTTACATTAAATTAAAACCTAGCGATATCCCTGATATAATAGAAAAACACTTAATTAATGGTGAAATCGTTGAAAGGTTGCTTTACAGAGACCCCAAAACAAATAAGTTAATTCCGAATATCGATGAAATTCCTTTCTTTAAGGAACAGAAGTTAATAGTAACTCAAAATTGCGGTAAGATTGATCCTGAAGATATTGAGGAGTATATTGATAATGGTGGATATAACTCTCTTAACAATGTATTGAACGAATTCAGTCCATATCAAGTTATTGCGGAGATAAAAAAGTCAGGACTCCGTGGTAGAGGAGGAAGTGGTTTTTTAACTGCCCAGAAATGGCTCTTTTGTCGTGAGGCTCAAGGAAGTCCAAAATATCTAATATGTAATGCAGATGAGGGAGATCCAGGGGCTTTTATGGATAGATCAATATTGGAAAGTGATCCGCATAGTATAATCGAAGGAATGGTTATCGCTGCTTATGCCATAGGCGCCAATTTTGGCTATATTTATATTCGAGAAGAATATCCACTTGCTATTAAACGTTTCAGTACAGTATTAAAACAGGCAAAAAAGAATAGATATCTAGGAAAAAATATATTAAATAGTGGATTTGATTTCGATATTGATTTAATAAAAGGTGCTGGAGCGTTTGTATGTGGGGAAGAAACGGCATTAATGGAATCAATTATGGGTAAGAGAGGGATGCCAAGGCCACGACCACCGTATCCCGCGAACTCAGGATTATGGAATAAACCCACTAATATAAATAACGTGAAGACATTTGCATATCTTCCAAGAATTATTGAGAAAGGAGCAGAATGGTTTTCTTCTATAGGAACAAAAGATGCATCAGGTACTATAGTTATTGCCTTAACTGGTAAAATTAATAATTCTGGGCTAGTAGAAGTACCAATGGGTACTACAATAAGAAAAGTTGTATATGATATAGGAGGGGGTATTCCAAATAATAAAGCATTTAAGGCTATACAAACTGGAGGTCCTTCAGGTGGATGTATTCCAAAAGAATATTTAGATACTCCTCTGGATTATCACCACTTGACTGACTTAGGTTCCATTATGGGCTCTGGGGGCTTTATTGTTTTGGACGAAGATACATGTATGGTAGATTTAGCGCATTATTTTATTTCATTTACTCAAAAAGAATCTTGTGGTAAATGCGCTCCTTGTAGAATAGGAACTAGAAGAATGCTTAATATTCTTACAAAAATCAAAGAGGGAACAGCTAGTATTGAAGATTTAAGATCTCTTGAAAAAATTGCAGATGTAGTAAAAAAAACCAGTTTATGTGGTCTGGGTCAAACAGCTCCTAATCCAGTTTTGACAACCCTTAAATATTTTCGAAATGAATATGAAGCCCATATCTATAATAAATCTTGTCCAGCATCAGTTTGCGAGAATTTATTTGAATATATAATTTCAGAACAAGAATGTACAGGCTGTGATGTTTGTACAGATAATTGTGGTTCAAAAGCGATAGTTGGAGAATCAGATAAACCACATTCAATTGTTCAAGAACTTTGTACTAAATGCGGACTATGCTTTAGTTCATGTCCATACAATGCAATTAGCAAGGAATCAAAAAATAATTATAAGACTGTGAGGTTAGCAATTCCATATGGCGGCTAAAAGAAAATTTCTGTATATTGATGAAACTCTAGTTGAATTTAATGAAGGTCAAACGATACTAGAAGTAGCTAAAGAATCTCAAATCTATATACCCACGTTATGTTACATTAAAGAATTACTCCCATATGGCGGTTGTAGATTATGCCTTGTAAGAGTTGAAGGGACAAAAGGATTTCCACCTGCCTGCACGACACCTGCTGAAGAAGGTATGATTATCCTTACAAATGATAATGAATTACAAGACCTCCGAAAAGAAGTAATGAAATTAATTATGAGTGAGCATCCACATTCTTGTATTGTTTGTAATAATAGAAGTGAATGTGAAGACTTAAAGCGACCAACTAATAAATCAGGACGTGTCTTTGGTTGCTTTTCTTGTCCTAATAATGATGATTGTGATTTAAAAGCTGTAACAGACTATCTTGGACTAAAAACCAATGAATATGAATTAGAATATAAAAATTATTCTCTTGAAAGAGATGATCCATTTTTCGAGAGAGATTATAGTTTATGTGTTCTTTGTGGCAAATGTGTAAGAGTTTGTAATGATTTAAGAGGGATTGGAGCGATAAATTTTATTAACCGAGGACATGATACAAGAGTTTCAACCGGAGTCAATCAATTACATATTGAAACTAATTGCCAATTCTGTGGAGCATGTATAGATAAATGTCCTACTGGCGCTCTAAGCGCAAAAAATACTAAATGGAGTAATCGAACAGATAATTATGTAAATTCACATTGTAATTTTTGTAATATTGGATGTGGTTTTAAATATTACAATTCCAAGGGTAAAATAACAGATTCAGTCCCAAATGAAACCAATCCTTTAAGTAATGGTCAAGCATGTGTTATAGGGAGATTTTGTACTCCTATTTTTAATAACGATAAAGAACGCTTAAGATATCCTATGGTAAAAAGGATTGGCTCTCTTAGTCCGTCTACTTGGGACGAGGTATTTCATTATATCTCTGAGAAATTAAAGCAATTTAAACCAGAAGAAATAGCGTTTTTGCTTTCACCTGATCTATCAAATGAATCTGCATATTTAATAAACAAATTTGCAAATGAAAGCTTAAAGACCAATCAAGTATCTCTCCTTTCAGACGATGAGAATATAAACATCCTTTATGACTTCTATGAGAAATATAAGATTCGTCCAACTAAAAGGCCCTTGGAAAATATTGATTCATCAAATTGGATATTATTAATTAACTCAGATGTTCAAATTTCGCATCCCGTTCTATTAATAAAATTAAAACAGGCCAGGGATAAAGGGGCAAAGATTATTTCTCTCAACCTAAATAATTACAAACTACCTTTTGAAACTAAAAAATTAGTAGATGAAGAGCTCACTTTGACAGAAAAAGAATTAATAGATTACTTAATTGCTAATGAAAAAGAATTTAGAAATCAGAAAGGCTCAATTATCTTCGGTAATTTAATGAAACTATCTAATAAATTCACAAAAGATCTAATTGATCTTCTATTAAACTTATATGTTTTACCTGAGAAAGACGTTAATCTAATCCCACTTTGGAATAGAAATAATACAGAGGGAGTTTTTCAGATTATTTCTGAAAAAAATAGGACCACCTCCTTAGAACTATTCCAAAAAATAAGGGACGGAAAAATAAAAGCCTTATACTTAACAGAGAGGGTAAAAAATGCTGAACTCTTACAAAAAGTTGATTTAGTTATTATACAAGATATATTCCCATCTGATAATTTTAAATATGCTGATGTAGTATTACCTTCTTGTACTTTCCTTGAGCAGTCAGGATCTATTTTAAATTCAGAGTTAAAAATAGTAAAATCTGAACAAGCTGCATATCCTCCTGATAAAGCTTTGCCAGACTGGAAAATTTTAAGTGATTTAGTAAAAATTTTTGATGAAGGTACATCTCAAACATTTAATTATACAGATTCCAATGAAATTTTGGAAGAAATCCTGGAAAATAATCATTTCTTTAGTGATAAATCCAATTCTAAATTAAAAGATCTTGGCAAAAAAGAACAGTTTCATTTGAGTCCAGATGGATCTTATTTGAAAACACCGGAAAAAGCGTATTCATTAAATTCAATTGAATATCGTGGTGAAAAAATAGCTAATAGAGTATCTGATCTTAATGAAATAATTAGCTTTAAACAGCTAAAGGAATCTGATAAAAAAGAAGAAAAACCTGAACAAGAAAAAATAACATCAGATTATAAAGTTATCTCTAATAAAGAAATTGCGCCCAATTTCTATGAGTTAGTAATTGAAGTTCCCTTAATAGCAAAGAAAGCAAAGCCAGGAAACTTCGTGATACTGATGAAAGATGAACAGAGTGAAAAAACTCCATTGACTATATCCAATTGGGATGAGTCTAAAGGGACTATCACCATTTATTTTCAAGAGGCTGGTTTTTCTACGAAAAAATTTACTGAATTAAAGGATGGAGACTACATTTTTAGCGTCGTGGGGCCTTTAGGGAATGAAATCTCTTTTGAAAAATATGGGACAGTTCTCTTAGGGGGCGGTTGCTATGGAAATGGCGCTATACTCCCTTTAGCAAAAGCTGCAAAAAAGATGGGAAATAGAGTTATCATTATTTTAGAATCTAGAAATAGAAATTTATTCTATTTAGAAGAGGAATTTAAAGAAGTCGCCGACGAGATTATATATTGTACATCCGATGGATCGAAAGGATTACAAGGAAAGATTCAGGACGGTTTAGAATATGTATTGAATCGAGGTGAGAAAATAGATCGATCTTATTTCATTGGATGTAACATGATGATGAAAAATGCCTCAAAAATCACTAAGCTTCACAAAATTCCTACATATGTAAGTCTGAGTACTATCATGATTGATGGTACAGGAATGTGTGGAGGATGTCGGCTCACTCTTATTGAGGATGGAAAAGAAATTACAAAATTTGCATGTGTTGATGGACCTATTTTCGATGGCCATAAGGTTAATTGGGAAACGCTTACGAAACGAAGTGCCCAATATAAAGAGCCTGAGATCTTAGTTTTTCAAAATCATTCTTGTAGAGCTATTGAAAAAATGAAAGTTAAACCATACCTATCTCCGTTTCAATCAAGCGAGTGATCCAATGTCAAAAAAGTTTTGAAAACTATTTAAGAAGTATTTAATAGATTTCCTTATTTCAAGGTCCTCAAAGGTACCACCTAACTCTATACTGTTTAATTTTGATCCCAACTCAAGCAAACCGTTGTGAAATTTTGTAATCGTATCTAAATTAATATTATTATAATTTTTCATCAGTTCGATCAAAAAAGAAGGAATTTCTTCAAGCAATTCGCTATATTTATTGATAATATTTTGAGGAAAAGTTTTCAAATTCAAAGCTTCGTTAATAAAATCTCTAATATAGAGCAGAATAACTCGATCCCCTAGAAATTGAATGCTTGGTAAATTGCGATATCCCCTAGAGATTGGATATTCAGATAGTCCAGTAATCAAAATTCTTCTTCCTAAGGAATACTTTCGATCCATTTCAGCTAATAGTAAAGTATTATTATTTTTTGCCTTCCCTTCTATAATATTTCTAATAATTGTTATAAATAAATTAATAAGGTCAGTTAGAACATCTTGAAATGTTGTTTTAGATGTATCCAATAAAAAATAGACGAAAAATTCATCGCTCTCAGTCAAGTTCTTGAAATCTATTCCAACTATTTCCCTTCTCAATTCTGTTAAAAGTTCATAAATCTGTTCTTGATTGCTTTCATAATATTTTATATAAATTTCTTGCACGTTTAATTTAAAAGCTGAAATAATCGCCTGTCGTATCAATTGCAATGACCACTCATTACTATTTAATCTAAATATAGTTTTTTTTTCCTCCTTACCACTCGATTTAACAACTAATGTTTTATCGTCCAGAGGGTATAAACTTACTTCCTTTTTTTCTTCTATTTCTGATTGATTTGCCCAATCTTGTGGAAATGTCATTGCATAAGAATTTCCGAGTTTGATTACGCTTCTTACATATTTAGGAGGTTCTGAATTATTCAGAACCTCTCTATCTTTTAAGATTGTAGCGTAAAATTCTTTCAGTACCTTATCCGGGATATCATCATTCCCGCCTAATTCTACTTCCTTCAGAGCAGGTAGTTTATAGATAAAATTAGGGATTTCTTGAAGCTGATTACTCCATAGATTGAGTTTTTTCAGATTTTTTAATTGTCCTATTGAGTCGGGTAGCACCTTAATTAGATTACCAGACAGATCAAGCTCTTGGAGATATGTTAGCTCACTGATTTGTTCTGGAACGTATTCAAACCAAACGGCCTCACCTCCTATCATATACAATCCAATTACGTGTCCATCATCATCTACAGTAAAACAAAAGGTCTCCAGCCTCCCCGAATTAAAATCGGGGTGTTCAGTATAGTTATATTTTTCGAAAGAACGCATGTTTAAAATTTCCAGTACGCTCAAAGCGAACGCCTCATTTGGTAAAACACCCCGCTGGATATATTTCTTTGCAGTTTTCAGTCTGGCAAATTTCAATGCTACTTCAGGAACCTGCTTAGTATTAGGAAGGCCGGTGATGCCTAACGATTCTAATTTTTCGTGGGTTAGGATACATTCAGGAAGTGAAGTTAAAATTCTACCGTCTAAACGAAGAGATTCCAAATCTTTAAATTCGCAGACCCAATTTGGTATTACTGCGATCTTATTTTCGCGCAAATCCAGATATTTTAACTTTTTAAAGACTTGAATAAATTCAGTCACTTCAGTTAATTTGCTACCGGTCAAGCTTAGCCTAATCACGTGACCGTTCTCATGGATTGTGTGAGCCTGACCATCATATTCAAGTAAGATATAAAGATCTAAGAGGGCTCTAGCCTCTTCGTAATTGATTTTATAGTCCCCTTCCCCTACAATGCTGTTCACTACACTTGCTCTAAATTCCTTTAATTTTTCGGTTTCTGTAAACTCAAGCTCATCTAGAATAGTTTTTATCAAACGAGAGGAATAAAGATGCTTAACAGCCCAATCTAGGGCAGAAATAGATTTTTCTTGAAAATTGCGAATTAATGCCTTACAAGCGGCATTGTTAATTCGAGGTCCCCTATCAGATATAAGATAATTTTCAAAGAATTTAAAAAATCGTTCATTTTTCGGAGCTATGCTTCCTAATATATCTAAAAATTCAGCCCGCTCAAGGGTACTTTCACAATTCTCAATTAAACTGACTAATAAAGAAACTGCTTCTTCCTTTGAAAGTTCTTTACTCTGAATTTTAGCTAATAATTGCCTAGGTGCAATCATTACGAATGGTCTCGATTCATAAAAATATTAAATATCATGATAATAATATTAACAACGATATATAAATTACAAGCCATTACAAATTTAATAAAAAAAAATAAAAATAAAAGTTGTAGAAAATGTTTAATTTTTTATGGTTACTGGCTTTTCGACCTCGATCTCTTTTTTTGCCATCATAGGTATAACTATTGCAAGCATCGATATGCTTAAAAGTGGAATAGCCAGCATCGTCATAGCACCCACACTCGCAGTAACAGTGCTTGCCTTAGCACCTTGCTCTGATAATAAAACTTCGTCTGCTTGATGCTCTTGATTCCATTGTGTCAAAACCTGCTCCATAGTTAGCATTTCCCTATATTCTATCGTCGGTGGAGGTAGTTCTTCAGGCTCAGGCCAATTTCCATTATTTCTTTTCCAAGCTCTCTCTGTTACGAACAAGTATGATTATTATATATATATCAGTTATATTAAATATATTCCAAAAATTTTAATATATTATGAACTTTAATTTAATTTAATTTAATAATAAAAATTTTAGTTACAAATAACAAAACAATGTTAAATAAAGGTTTAAATTATGACTGGATATGTAAGTAAAGTAATTGACCAAGTGGTTACTAAAGATCCTGATCAAAAAGAATTTCATCAAGCTGTAAAAGAGGTATTAGAGTCACTGACTCCAATTCTTGAGAAGCATCCCATTTATGAGAAAAACAAGATTCTCGAAAGAATTACTGAACCTGAAAGGCAAGTGATCTTTCGAGTACCTTGGATGGATGATAATAATGAAATTCAAGTAAATCGTGGTATGAGAATACAATTCAACTCTGCTATTGGACCATATAAGGGCGGGCTCAGATTTCATCCCACTGTCTATATTGGGATAATAAAATTTCTTGGATTTGAGCAACTCTTTAAGAATTCCCTAACGGGCTTACCTATGGGTGGTGGTAAAGGAGGATCTGATTTCGATCCAAAAGGAAAGTCTGATATGGAAGTAATGAGATTTTGTCAATCATTTATGTTAGAACTATTTCGCCACATAGGTCCTTATGTTGATGTCCCCGCAGGAGATATTGGTGTAGGCGGGCGTGAAATCGGTTATATGTATGGGATGTATAAGAAAATTGTAAATCGCCCAGATAATGTCTTAACTGGAAAGCATCTTGAATATGGAGGCTCCTTAATCCGACCTGAAGCTACTGGATATGGTGCTACTTATTTCGCTGCAGAAATGTTAAAAGTTCGAGGCGAAGAAATAAAAGGTAAAATTTGTACTGTATCTGGTTCTGGAAATGTTGCACAATATGCCGTAGAAAAAATAAATCAATTAAGTGGAAAAGTAGTTACTTTATCAGACTCGAATGGCTCAATCTACGACCCAGATGGAATTACTCTTGGTAAGAAGTATGATTTCTTCTTAGATTTGAAGCAAGTTAGACGTGGTAGAATAAAAGAATATGCTGAAGAATTTAATGTCGAATACAGACCCAACAAGAGACCATGGGATATTAAATGTGATATAGCTTTTCCTGCAGCAACACAAAATGAAATAGATGCTTCAGATGCTCAAAGTTTAGTTGATAATGGTGTTATGGCCGTCTCTGAGGGGGCTAATATGCCAACCACATTGGAAGGAACAAAAATATTTCTTGATGCTGGTGTATCATTTGGTCCAGGAAAAGCGGCAAATGCTGGTGGTGTTGCTACCTCTGGTTTGGAAATGTCCCAAAATTCAATGAGATTATCTTGGACTAGGGAAAAAGTTGATGCAAAACTACATCAAATCATGATCAATATCCATAAAGCCGCCTACGCTGCTTCCAAAGAATATGGAAAACCGGGAAATTACGTGATGGGTGCGAACATAGCAGGCTTCAAGAAAGTAGCTGATGCTATGATTATTCAAGGCATTTGGTAATTATTATTAATTCTTTATTTTTTTTTCATATTTTCTTCCTATTACTATTAATAAAAAACAATAACTAAGATAAAAAGTTAAGATAAAATTATTTTAGGTCTACTCGTCCCATTGCTCTGAAGTTTAATGCTTTATTAAATATATCATAATCATATATTCTTCGACCATCTATCAGATTTGGAACCTTCATATTTTTTTTAAAATCTTCAGGCGTTAACTTCTTGAATTCATCCCAATCAGTTATTAAAAGTGCACATTCCGAATCTTTCAGTGCTTCTTCAATAGTCTTTGCATATTTGATTTTATCTCCAATGGCTTCTTCTGCAGACTCTTTAGCTTTAGGATCATATCCTACGATATCAGTGACATTTCTTTTTAAAAGTTCATTAATTACTCTAATGCTTGGAGCTTCTCTCATATCATCAGTACCAGGTTTAAAGGAAAGACCAAGTAATGTTACTTTTTTTCCTTCTAATTTACCAATTAAACCTTCTGCTATATCAACAATACGAATTGCTCTAAGATCATTTCGTTCTAGAACAGCTTCTAATATTTTAGAAACGTATCCCTTAGATCTTGACCATTTAGTAATTGCATTTACATCCTTATGGAAACAAGCTCCTCCAAAGCCTACTCCTGCGCCTAAGAACCTATGATTAACTCTATAATCTAACCCTACACCTTCCATAACTTGAACAACATCAACGTTAGGAACCAGTTCCGCCAAGTTGGCAAATTCATTTGCATATGAGATTTTAGTTGATAATAAACAGTTATTTCCATATTTAACCAATTCTGCACTTTCTAAATTCATTCTCTTAATAGGACAGTTTTTTAAATGATCTCCATAGAAATATTCGTAAAATTCTTGAAGCATATCTCCACTTTTTTTATCAATTGAACCAATTATGATCCTATCAGGTCTAAGAGTATCTTCGAGAGAATCTCCTTCTTTTAGGAATTCAGGTTGCATGCATAAACCAAAATCCTTACCTGAGACTTTGCCTGAAACTTCTGTGATAATTTTACCGACTAAATTCCTAGACGTGCCAGGAACAACTGTCGATCTTACAACTACTAAATGATATTTGTCGTTTTTCTTCAAAGCTTCTCCAATCTCCTTAGCAGTACTTTCAATATAACTTAGATCTATTGAATTATCCGCTCGCATTGGTGTTCCTTGTGTAATCATTGATATATCTGTGTCCAAAACAGCTTGAACCGGATCGGTCAAACATTCAAAAAATCCGGGTTTTTTTTTCGTTATTTCATCTATCATTTCCTGCAAACCTTTTTCATAAAATGGAGTTCGACCTCCATTAATTGTGAAAGCCTTTTTCGTGTTATGCGTCGATGCTAAAACTTTTATATCTTTGCTTGCAAAACAAACAGCTGAACAGAGCCCTATGAACCCAGTTCCAAGAATACTTACTGAATATTTATAAACCATTTCATACTTCCTCTTAATTTGATTTTAGTATATTAAATAATGAATCCAAATTAAAAATTTCTAAATGGTAAAGAAATCTATCCAAAAATTTAACATTTATAATAGAGTTAGACTTAGAATTCTAAAACACGGCGCTGTTTAATATAAAGATTAATGAAATTATCAACCTTCTGTTGTGAATCTCCATAGAGCTTCAAAATAAGATTCTTTTCTTTTTTCTTGACCTCAACCCTAAAACCATAATATTTAGCCAAATGCTCTAGTTTTTGAGCTTTATTCTCGTTATTTTTAGCTTTATGTATAAGATACTCACCAGAAAAGGTACCCTTAGAAATTTGTCTTAATAATAGCGCAGGAATCTTAACAATCTCTTTATTAAATCGCAGACACTTACACCTTACTGACACATTAATTTCATAAGGCTTTTCAGTAAGTATAACTTCTTCACTCCGAGGTACCCAAAATAAGGTATCTCCTTTAACTATACTTTTTAACATCTCTATAGTCTCTTTACTATGTAACTTTGAAATATGTATCTGGTGTAATTCATAATTCTTTATCTTCTCACATGTTTTTTTAATTAAATAATTTGCCCTCTTAGAACCATAACTATGAAATGCGTCCCAATACTTCTTAAAAAAATTGCAAAAGACTTTATTTTCTTTGAGATCAAATATTTTAAAGCGACAATTTTCAGTTTTTTCTTTTTCAGAGCAAATAATTATTGACATTCCCAAATGAATAATAAGTATGCAATTTATAAAAATAATGACGTTCCCAGATTACTAATTCTTAATTACCGAGATAATTTCTAATTATTGTAAAATCATTTGCAGTGAGCTGTGTCCCTGCTTGCTCATTAATCTGTCTAATAAATTCACTAAGCCATATCTCTCGATCCCAATTATCCCAAATCTCAATCTCAATTATGTTTTCTTTCCCCGAAATTTCTCGCTTAAACGCATCTCGCTCTTGATGCTCAGGGAACGCGTCACCATGCCAATACGATCCTTGACCTTCAACAGCGATTGCCTTCCACTGATCGCCTAGTCCAAACAATTCTCGAAGCTCTTCTGTAAGTTCTAGATAACAATCATAATGGAGGGCATGGTGCACCTTCCTAATAATGTCATTATCATTTTCATCCTTCAATATTATTTCTCTTTTTCCTATAGCATCTACAACAGCTTTATCGTGAATAAATAACGGATTTATTTCACTCTGTAAATACATGTGAACATCTCTTTCAAATTCGGAATCGTAATCCCCTAATTCTGCCTTACGTGCTTGTTTACGTAAATAATAAAGACCATCATATTCCTCTAAAGTTTTTAGAGCATCTCTAAATATATTTATATCTGAATCAGTTGGCCTATTATTATATAAACCTTCAAGATATCTCTGAAGCCTCATAAATGAATCACCAAACCCATAACCTTTACGGAGATAATTTGGTAATTTATGAACGCCGGCATCAGTCTGAATAGTCTGGAAATCTTGAACCTCACCATTATTTGACTCTGCTGCTGCAAAAAATAAGGCTTTTAAAACAAATTATTCAGGGCTCCAATAATATATGTCAACTTCTGAACCATATCTAGTAGTAGAAGAAACATAGGGTTTATTACGCTCTTTATTTATAATATAATGATAAATAATATAAGATATTTTTTGCCGTAAAATCTCTAAATCTGATAGAGATATTTTAATTCCCTTTGTGTTAAAGTCTTGTGTAGTTAATTTTGAGACATGATATTCAATTCCAAAAAGCTCTCTCAGCTCGTCTCGCTTATTTACTTCTGAATCAGTAAGTCTAAAGTTAACTTTAGAAGTCTCCCCGTAACTAGGATTATCGCCAAATATAAACCATGATAAAAGATTATTATCAATCGGAAGCTCAAATTTCTGAGGAAATGCATGCCTTAAATTTTCAAATAGCCAAGATCTTAATTTAAGTTCATTAGAACCCTCCATTTGCTTAATATCCGAAATCTTAAATTTAGAAGTCTTTTTAGCTTTAATATATTTTGAAAACTCAAGGTGGTTTTCAATAAAATTAAAAATCTTTTCATAACTTGTATGATGAGTATAGGCTAAAATACCCTCAGAAGCTTTATATTCACTAACCTCTTTCTTGATTAAATTAAGAACATATTCAGTTATGACATCATTTTCTCGTTTTTTAACCTTCCTTATTTTTGTACCTACATCAATACTAAAAATACTTCTTAATGGAGTTTTCTCTAAACCTTTAATTTTCCCACCATACTCATTTACAATAAGTTTTTCTAAGGATTTTGCTTTATCAGTGCATAATATATCAAATTGTTTTTGGTAGAGTTCAGCTAATTCACCTATCTGATCCCTTACCTAAAAAACTAATTAGATTTTATCCGAAAAGAAGGACAAGAATGAATAAGAAACCGATAGAAACTGCTATATGGATTAATGCGAAAGTTGATCCCGTTCTTAACAACCTCCCATAGCTGAAATTTTCAACACCAGAATCTCTAGCAATCTTAAGCGTCATCATATCACATGCTGCACCCTGAGGCACGAAATTACCACCGAGATTAATCCCTATTATAAATGCAAATAAAAGAGGTATAGGTGGAAATCCCAGTAAAATTAATGCTTCTATGATTGGAATAAAAATTAGCGCAGTTGGAGTATTGGCAACAAGCCCAGACAATAGACTAACAACGACTAGAATTAATAGACATAAGAGAAATGTATCAAGTGTTTGAAATGGAATCTGTGCAATCAACTCTTGAAAACCTGCTACTAAAAGGCAACCAACAACAATATATAAAGAGATTAGAAAAAAAATAATTTCCCACTCGATATTTTTTAAAAGGTGACTCATTCCTTTTTTAGTGAATTTTCGATTAATAATTACGAGAATGAAGGCTGATATTGCTGCCGTTAGGTATAAAAGTGGTAAAATTACGAATAAAACTATTGTAATTATTATCGCAATACCGTTAAAATAGAACATTGTTTTATTGCTTATCATAACATCTGTATCTATTAAATCTAATACAAAGCTCTTTTGTTGGGCATCGATTTTTGGTTCTTTACTTAATATGAACCTATCTATCAAAAATATTGTAAGAAATAACAAACTAAAAGAAAATATCCAATAGTATTGAATAAAATAAAGGGTATCTAAGTTAAATGCCGTTGAAATTATGATATTTTCTCCACTTGAAAATGGCGTTATGATTGAGCCAATGTTTATGCAAATCGTCATTCCTAATAGATATGTGCCTGACCTAATTTTTAAAAAATGACAAAGTCGAACAACTATGGGTGCTAATATTAGCACAACAACTATGTCGCTAATAACCGCAGCTAAAAGGGTAGTTATAATACATAAAAGCCAGAAGAAAATTCTCTGATCTCCTCTTGATACTTTAAATAATTTTACAGCAATATATTCTAACAAATTGGAGTCTTGGGCTATTTTGGTTATTATATTCATACTAAATATAATTATGATTGCCTCCCATGTGATAAATGCAATAAATGCCTCAATGCCTAAACCCTTAACTAAACCCGTGATAGTTGCAGCTACGAAACATCCTAATAAAGAAATTGCTACAAAATCTAAATCTTTAATCGAAAAACTAACTATGATCAATACAAATATTATGAAAATTGTAATAAGAAGAAGTACATCCATAATTTTATCATAAAATGATCTTTAAGGTTAAACAGTCGAATTTAATTAATATATTAAATAAATAGCTTTTAATAAATATGATCATAAATCAAAATAACTTATTGATAAAGCCAAAAATTTGAAATCTATAATGGACTTATCTTTATGGAGCAATATTTCATTCCATTAAAAAAAAATCAAGCAGAAATTTATCTAAATTAAGTTTATTAAGCAAAACTATATTGCTTAGGATGTAAGTGAAAATTCCTTCTTCAATAAAATATTTCATTGAATTATATCGGCCAATTTCACTTTTTATGTTTTCTACTATCCTTTTTATACCTTAGCTTTAGGTGTTCATGAGATTATGAAAAAAGCTAATTTTACAAATTGGGAAACTCAACCCAGTTTTAATTTTAAAATAAAATATTTCAGAATTTTTACCAAAAATACTTTATAATTACTAAAATAATAATTATAATATTTACTTTTAAAAATAAAAAATTATGTGGATAAAATTTGAATACTCAAAATAAATCAAACAATATTTTAATTGAAGAAACCATACCTACTAAGTCTAAATTTGCTTTTGGAGGAGCTACAATGGCTAGTGGAATTTTAAATGGAATAGCATTTGGAGCAATTACTTTTTATTACAATATAAAATTAGGTTTAGGTGAAGAATTCATAGCACTAGCATGGTTAATCTTTGCTGCTTGGAATGCAGTTAACGACCCTTTGTTTGGGTTTATTGAGGATCGGACAAAAAGTGAAAAATACGGTCGTAGGGTTCCATATTTAAGATTTGGAGCACCTATATATGGCATTCTATTTATTCTTGTTTGGTTTCCATTTGCTGATGTAAATAATGAAATAGCTTTATTTATAAATTTAGTAATTATCCTTTTTGCTTTTGATACATTGTTTACTATAATCGGACTAATTACTTACTCTTTACCGGCGGAAATGGCAATCTCCTCAACGACACGGGCAAATTTAATGGTTTATGGTTCAATTTTTAGTGCTTTAGGCGTGTTGCTCTCATTTATAATACCTGTTTTATTATTAACTTCGGATGTTAGTACTGAGATTGACCCTACATTTTTGATAACAATGGTTATTCTTGGAATAGTCTGCGCAGCTATTATATTTGTTAGTAGTTTTTATATAAAGGAAAATAAATATACAATACTCGAAGAGCCTCTTCCTATTTTTAAAGGAATTAAACAAACATTTAAAAATAAACCATTTTTAATCTTTGAAATTAGTAATTTTGCTTTTTTAATATCCTCAACAATCTTGATTACAGCTGTTTTTTATTACATCACATTTATTCTAAAATTAAGCGGTTTAATGGCAATTATTCCGATATTAATGTTTTTTATCATGGTATTTGCGTTTACTCCGATTTATGCAAAATTAGTTAGCCGGTATGGACTAAAAAAAGTCTATATTTTTAGTCTAGTTTTCAGTGGTTTAGGATTTCTGCTATTTTTTTTCATAGGATGGGTTTTTATTACATCTATTATCGCATTAATACTCGTAGGAATTGGATTTTCGGGCATTTTCCTTACAAGTCAAGCGGTATTTGCCGAGATAATTGATTACGATGAGATCCTAACTGAAAAGCGTAGAGAAACAACTTATTCTGGAATGAATGCATTACTTACAAAACCAGCCATTTCAATTGCTAACGGGCTTTTTCTCTTAATAATTGCGTTTTATGGATTTCAAAGAACTTCACAGGCTCAGACAGAATCGGCTCAAATGGGAATTATGATAGGTTTTACTATAGTACCTGCAATATTTATTTTAATAAGTGCTCTTGCAATGAAATTTTTTTCATTAGATGGTCCAGACTGGAATAAACAAAAAGTGGAATTAAAAAAAATCCATGAAGAGAAAGAAAAGGAATATCTTGAATACTTAAAAAAACATAATAAACTTTAAATTATATTTTTTTAAGATAAGAATAATAGCTTTATGGAGCAATATTTCATTCCATTAAAAAAAGCTCTAGTAGAAATTTATCTAAATTAAGTTTATTAAGCAAAACTACATTGCTTAGGATATAAGTAAAAATTCCTTCTTCAATAAAATATTTCATTGACTCGTATTGACCAATATCTTTTTTTATGGTTTCTACTAACCTTCTTATCAGATTAATGATCTGTTTTTCTACTACAATCATATCGCAATTATTCGGATTAATGGTGATTATGCTAATTCCCCCATCTCTTGAATATGTAATTTTACTTAGTTCAGGGGTTTGTTTTACATATTCATTGTTTCTATAGTGTTCAAACATTAGATCAATCTTATCATAAATCATATCTTTAGCATCTACAGAAAGATGGTTCAGTGTTGCTAATATATCAAAAAGTAATTGTTGAAAGATCCCTAAGATGTCGTAAAATTCTCCAAGGACAGTTATATTTTGAGCAGCCAGCCAGTCAAAGTAATATTGATCTATGATTTTTTTAAAAGGATAAAACTTTTCTACATTTCCATCCCAATTTTTCCGCCAACTTGTTCCATCTCCTTCTACATAAGTTTGAGTAAATTCTTGTTTAATAACATTTAATCGAGCTCTAAGAATTTCTGCACTATCCACTTTCGTACCTGCGGCTATATATAAAAGCCCGGAATCTTTATCGAGTAGATAGACCCATCTAAGCCCTCCCATATCAATACTCTCTATTCCCTGCTTAAATTCCATAATTGTAAATTGATTCAGTGCAGTTAAAAGTCCGGATACAAGATCTTCATTTATTGGAAGGTCCATATATGACTTATATAATAAGGTAACGCCCGATTCTGAGTCAAGTATCCATAAATTAATCCTTAAGCACCTTTACGTAGAAATTAACTTATTTTTTTAAATCGTTCTTTTTCTATTCAATCGATTTAAAATTAGTTGATAATTTGTAATATATAATTTGATTAATGATTTAATTTATTAATAGACTTATAGTTTAAATATGAGATCAATTTTTTTCATTAAAGAAAATCACTTAGATCATTAGATTTACAATATTTCTCTAAATTTCTTAAACTATCTGATAATTTGGATCTAAGTGTAAGCTCAGCGGCCCCTCCAAATAAGTTAAGAAAATTATTACTTAGAATGAATTTATTTATAAAAACCCCTACTTTTGATTTAGTACTCGTTAATGCCTTAATTCTTAGATTACCCTCAAATTTCTTCATGTTTTCATTCTTTCGAACATTCAATTCAATTAAGTGTCCTTTTCCTTCTTCATCTCCTTTATCAATTAAGACTAGTTCACCATCCATTTCTATAGGAATGTTTATAACTTTAATATTATCTACAATCTTGGAGGATAAAACATTTGGTGCAATCATTTTTGCTTCTATTTTTGACACAGGGCTGATCGCTTCCCAGAACTCTGCTTTATAAATAGCCTCTAATAATTTGTCTTTTGGACAATTTTCTATTTCTAATACTTTTGATATACTTTTAGAAGTCAATATTGGTCAATCTCTTTTAATTAAATCTTATAATAATAAAAAATCTTGAAAACATTTAATTATTTATAAAATAATTGAAAATGTAAGTTAGAATCTCAGTCTTCCTCTGATGATTTCATTTTAATTAAAATCATTACTAAATTATCATCATCGATTCTTTTCTAATTTATATGAGCAGTTCATTTAAGTTAGATTAAGTAGTTCGAAATAACATACTTTTCGAAGCGTCATTTTCGTTGGAGCACTTCGGACATATCCAAGTATTCTCATTTTTTTTTACTGAATTTATACAATTATTACATACTGCTATATCACATATGCAATAATAAAGTTTATCAACATCAGTTTCTTTTTCACAGATATAACAATTAGGTGGGGTTTTGTTATTTGACATTGTGGTATTAAAAGGAATTTTTTAAATGGTCTATTATTATACTTTTAATTTTAAATAATATAATATTAATTATTAAAAAAAACTCATCGATGATGGAATGAATAAATTACAGCATAGAATTCGACTATTAATGCTTTTTTCGATATATTTTATTTATAGGGCGCTATCTTCATTTTATCTTGAAAATAATCCTTCCATGGCAGCTATATGGGGAATTATAACTATTACTTATATAATTTCTCTTGTGATTATGATTTTTGTAGCTAAAAACTGGCAGAATAGAATGAATATTGAAGGGGCTGATATTAAGTGATTAGGGAAATTAAATAAATCCAATTGAATTATGAATGATCTCTTAACTATTAAGGAATGGACCAATATTGAGATTCTATCTCTTTTAGACCTTGCAGACAAAATAAAAAGTAACCCAAATCAATTTTCTATAGAACTTAGAAATAAAACATTAGCTATGTTATTTCAAAAAACT
>SDBT01004711.1_pt1 | contig 23081 bp, 21 predicted proteins | sample 2277101 | NCBI WGS metagenome assembly SDBT01 (sample SAMN10404973, study PRJNA504765) | marine sediment metagenome | isolation source: marine sediment core GS10_PC15, 103 cmbsf | place: Arctic Ocean: Southern Knipovich Ridge | collected 2010 | reverse complement strand
ATATGCTTGAAAAAAGTAATTTTACTAAACCTCAAAAAGGCTTGGAAAATAGTTTGAAAAATAGGACTATTGAAGCTCAATAAGAGAAAGAGAGAGAAAAGTGTTTTTTGATATTATGAAACGATTTTTTTATCTATGTATCTATCTATTAGATGCAATTATATCTGATATATAATTTTTTTAGATTCTTGCTCTAAAAATAAATCTATTGTAGCCTTATTAGTTAAATTTAAAACTAAATGGTATCAAATTTAAATTATGACAAATGTTATAGAAGTTTTACAACAAAGAAATTTTATTGATCAACTATCAGATGAAAAGCTAAAAGAAATAGTTAAAAACCCAATTTCTTGTTACGTGGGGTTTGATCCAACAGCAGATAGTTTGCATATCGGGCATTTAGTTGGAGTAATGGCGCTTTTTTGGCTTAATAAATATGGCCATAGAGCATATGCACTTATTGGAGGCGCTACAGGAAAAATAGGGGATCCTTCTGGGAAAAGCATAGAAAGACCTTTTTTAGATGATAAAATTATTTTAAAAAATATCTCTTCCATTAAAAGTTTTTTAGAAAAAGTTTTAGGAAAAGATATTGAGGTTGTAAACAACAATGATTGGTTTGAAAAAATTAAATTTACAGATTTTTTAAGAGATATCGGTAAATATTTTAGAATAGGTCCAATGCTTGCAAAAGAAAGTGTAAAGCTTAGACTGGAGTCTCAAGAGGGAATGAGTTTTACAGAGTTCTCTTATCAAGTTTTGCAATCATATGATTATTATCATCTTTTCAAACACTTAAATATTACTCTTCAGATAGGCGGGTCTGATCAGTGGGGAAATATCACTGCTGGAATTGAGCTTATTAGAAAATTAACACATAAAACTGTCTATGGAATGACGTTTCCATTGCTCACAAGATCAGATGGTAAAAAGTTTGGTAAAACAGAATCCGGCGCGGTTTGGTTAGATGAAAAAAAATTGTCTTATTTCGATTTTTATCAATACCTAATCAGAGTTCCAGATACAGATGTTATAAAACTTTTAAAAATGCTTACATTTTTAAGTTTAGAAGATATTAATGATATTGAAAAACAAATGTCTACATCTTCTTACAAACCAAATTCAGCTCAAAAAATATTAGCTACAGAAGTTACAAAATTTATTCATGGATCAGAAGGTTTAAAAATTGCTCAAAATGTAACAGAGGCTGCATCTCCCGGCTCTGATTCTACTTTAGATTATGATACTTTAAAACAAATCTCAAAAGATATGCCTAATATCAAACTTTCCCCTCCAGATATTATCGGAAAAAAATATTCAGATATTGCATGTCTAATTGGGTTGACTTCTTCTAAATCGGAAGCGGTTAGGCTTGTTAAAAATAATGGAGCTTATTTAAACAATAAAAAAGTATTAGATCCTTCTAGTATAATTTCAGAAAAAGATCTAATAAAGAGTACTTTTTTACTTTTTGGAGCAGGTAAAAAGAAGAGAATTTTAGTAACAATTGAAAAAAAATAATCTTTTTTTAAAAAGTACTTGCCTGAAAATTAGTAAGATAAGACAATGACGTCAGAAATAGATAAAAATAAGAGGTCGCATTTTATGGGAACAATTACAAAAAAAAGGCTCATACATAAAATTTCACAAAAAAAGGGAATTCACCCAAATGATGTGAGAGTTGTTGTACAAGCTTTTTTAGATGAAATGACAGATGTTTTAACTCATGGAGATCGTTTAGAATTTAGAGATTTTGGTGTTTTTGAAATTGTTGAAAGAAAAGAAAAGATTGGAAGAAACCCAAAAAATCCATCTGTACCAATTAAAATTCCAGCAAGAAAAGCTGTAAAGTTTACTCCTGGTAAAAAAATGAAACAACAAATTGAATCTCCATCTCCAACGCCAACACCAACTCCATCTTTTTGATGTAATTTAAGAAAAGAAAAGCTTAAAAAAAAATTATAAACAACCCGATTCAAACGGGTTGTTTTTTTTATTTTATGCAGTTTTGAAACTGATCAAAAGCTGATTTCAGACACTCTGCTTTTTTTGTAGAGCTTGGATTTGAACCAAATTCCCCAGAATTTAAATAAGACCATTTTGGTGCAGACGCATTAAAAAGATCATAAAAATAAAGGGCTGCTAATGCTGCACATGCAATAGATCCAATGACAGCTAAAGCCTTTTGCTTTGTTGTAGGAGATTTTTTTGCTGCAGATAGAAAGAGTACAGACGAACCAACTAATACAGTGGCGGGAAAGACTATAGGTGCACTATAAAAATTAAGGTTTTTTAACATGGTTATAGCCTGAGAATTGACAATATTTGAAGTCGCATTAGATATGGCGCCTGCTAAATAACCACCACCATTATTATATATAGCGTTAGTAACTGCATTATTTGTTAGATATTGAAGATAGCTTAACATATGTTCTCCTAGCTTTTTTCAATTATGAGAAATAGAGTAAATAAGTTTAAAAAATAAATAAATAAAAATTTATTTAAATGTTAAATTAAAATAATAACTTTGCATTATTTTGTCTAAATAAAACAAAAGAAAGACCAGCCCTAAAATTAGGACTGATTATGTACTTTGGATTAAGCACGGTGAGTGCAATCATAATAAAATTTTTCAGCTTGCTCTGAGCAAGGGACGGTTGAATTTGTCAAAGAAGAAGTCCAGTCAGGGTCACACTTAAATGAATTAAAACAAGAGCCGATATTTCTAAATTTTAGAATCTCAAAAATTCCTAAAGATGCCGCAAGTAGAGCTGCAGAACCATAAAAAATTCTTGATTTCAGATCGTTGGATTTAAAAGCTGTGAAAGCTAGTGCACCTGATACACCAAAAATAGCTGTTTGAGAAGTATAGTTCCCCAAAACTTGTTCAGGAAAATGAGTAAATAGTTTTAATGTTTCTTTGCTAGGTCCAAAGTAGAGGCTAACATAAGGTATGACTTTAGAAACTCCTGAGATAGCATAATCTGAAATAGGTGTTTTTGAAAAACTTTGAAGTGCATTAGAAATAGAGCTAAGCATTTTTTTTCTCCTTTTGTTTGATTAAAAATAAAGTTATATAATTATTAATATTTTTTAAAATTTTGCAAGACATTTAATGTTTTTTTAATCATAAGAAAATTAAAAAAATTACTATAAGCATTTAGAAATGAAAATTATTAAGTTAATATTTTACCTTTTTAGTGAAAGTTCTTTTTTAGGCTTATAAGTAATATAGAGCTTTTAAGATAAAATCTATCAAGCAATAATTTTAATTTGAGCTAAAACCATTTAAAATAATTGTAATTTGATATAATATGTAAGTAATTTAAAAAAAAATTAGGAGTGCGTTTTGTCTACATCTAAGATTGTTACAGTGGGAGTAGTAGCTCTTTTTGGAGTGATCGCAACTTTAGGGTTTTTCAAGAAAAATCAAAAAAAAGCAGATGTTGTTTTCGATACTAAAGATAACAAAATTCAAGAAATTGTAATTGATAAAAAAATTGAGCCGGCTCAAGAGGAAAAGAAAGTTATAAAAATAACAGCTTTAAAAAATGAAAGTAAAAAACCAATAAAAAAGGCAGATACAAAAGTAGCTCTAAAAGAAGATGAAAATTTGCCGGAGGCGAACATAATAGATAGGCTATTTGTAACAGATTCATCAAAACTTCCGATTGTTGAGACTGTAACATATACATCAAGAGTGCCATGGATACAAGGTAGACAGGCATGGATAGCAGATTATGCATCTCACTTTTCAACCACTAGACATTTTATTGCTAGAAGCTTGAATAAAAAAACTGATTATTTTACTCAAAAGGTTTCTCAAGGAGATAGATTTAACGTTCTTAGAGAAGATAAAAATATAAAGTTTCATCTATTAATAGATATCAATAGATCAAAACTTTGGTTTTACTCATTTGATGAAGATGCAAATGAAAGAATTTTATTAAAAACATATAAAGTAGGGCTAGGAAGAAAAGAATCTAAAAGAGAATCTGGATCTTTAACACCAAAAGGTAAATATACCCTAGGATCTAAAGTTGCTATATATAAACCAAATACTATGGGATATTTTCAAGATAATAAAATTGAAATGATTAAAATTTTTGGAACAAGATGGATTCCATTTGACAAGGAAGTTGAAAATTGTACAGAACCTGCAAAAGGGCTCGGTATTCATGGAGCTCCTTTTGTTGAGAGTGCTAATAGTGAACTTGTAGAAGATAGATCTAGAGTTGGAAAATTCGGTAGTGATGGATGTATTAGACTGTTTTCAGAAGACATAGAAGAGATTTTTTCAATAGTAATATCAAGGCCCACAACAATTGAGCTTGTAGATGATTTTCATGATGCTAAGCTTCCGGGCGTTGAAAAAATAATAAAATAAGGTAAAATTTATGGAAATACTTCCTCATGAAAAGCCTATTTATGAATATGAAGAAACGATTGAACAGCTTGAAGAGCAAAATAAAAATAATGCTCTTTGGAGTAAAGATGAAATTGAAAAGATAAAAAGAAAATTAAAAAAGCTAAAACAAAAGATTTATTCCAATCTATCTGCTTGGGATAGAGTTTTGATAAGCCGGCATTCTTGTAGGCCGCATACAGTAGATTATTTAGAAAATATTACAGATGAATATCAAGAGATTTTCGGAGATAGAACTATGATGGAAGATCCATCAATTATTACGGCTTTAGCAAAGATAGATGGAAAAAAATTTATAGTTATAGGTCAAGAAAAAGGAAAAGATACAGAGTCTAGAATCTTGAGAAATTTTGGAATGACACATCCAGAAGGTTTTAGAAAAGCTCTTAGAGCTATGAAACTTGCTGAAAAATTTAATATTCCTGTTATTACTCTTTTAGATACTCCAGGAGCATATCCAGGCCTTAGCGCAGAAGAAAAGGGGCAAGGAGCTGTAATTGCTAAAAATCTTTTCGAGATGGCAAGACTTAAAACTCCTATAATTGTTGTTTTAATAGGAGAAGGGTGCTCAGGAGGCGCCTTAGGGATTGGTATTGGTGATAAAATAGGGATGCTAGAGCATTCTTATTATTCTGTTATTTCTCCAGAAGGGTGTGCCGCTATTTTATATAAAGATGCTACTAAAAATGAGAAAGCTGCAGAATCTTTAAAAATGCAATCTGAGGAGCTTTTAAAGTTAAATATCATTGACGAGATAATAAAAGAACCTTTAGGGGGAGCTCATCTAGATCCAAAAATAACATATAAAAATGTAAAATCGTTTATTTTAAATTCTTTTGATGGCTTGAAAAATATTAAAGATGATACTCTTTTAGATAAGCGTTATGAAAAATTTCGCTCTATGGGTGAATTTATCAAAAATTAATTAAATATGAGACTACTTCTTAAAGCTGCTTTAAAAAATTCAAAACATCTATCTTTAGCTATAATCACACTAGTTACTCTGCAATTTATGAGCATTGCAAATCAAATGGAGATGTTTTCGATTGGATTTATCGCAAATACAGGCGCTGATTTTTTTACTCTTTTTGGTAAAGATAGGAAAAGAAAACTTCACTCAAATGATAAAGTTTCTTTAAACGATGTTAAAGAAAAATGGGATACAATAGATGTAGATAAAAATGGAGTTATCTCTAAAAAAGACGCAGCAATTTATATTGCAGGCAGAAAAAATTCTAATCCCTTAAATCGCATTTTTAGAATTGTAGCGAATAAGCTAAATTTAGAGGGTAATTTTAAAGGACTTATCTATATTTTAATTTTCGTTGCTCTTTTTAAGGCTATATTTTTATTTATCTCGAGATATTTGACGCAAGTTTTATCTATAAGGATAACAAGAGATCTGCGGCAGCAATTTTTTGAGCATATACAATCTCTGCCACTTAGTTTTTATCAAGAACACAATATGGGGAGTTTATCTACAAGAGCAGTTGGTGACGCATCTCAAATTGCATCTTCTATAAATTCTCTCATTACTAATTATTTTCAAACCCCTTTTACAATTTGCGGCGCTCTCTTAGCTTGTTTTTATCTTTCTTGGAAACTATCTTTAATTATTTTTATTGGTATGCCGATGATAATTTTACCGGTTGTTTTTTTAACTAAAAGAATCAAAAACGTTGCTCGTCAAATCCAAAAAAATCAAGAGAGTTTTAATTCTGTTTTATTAGATTTTTTAGCGGGAATTCAGACGATAAAAATCTTTGCAATGGAAAAGTTTACCTTAAAAAAATATAACGAACAAAATATGCAAATGGCTTATTTAGAGAGTAAAAATGCAAAGTATACTCTTTTAACAAGACCTGTTTTGCACTTAATTACAACTTCTTGTATGGCCTCTGTAGTACTACTAGGCCTTTATATTCTAAATATGAACATTCCTGTTTTAATAGTTTTTGTAGCATCTCTTCATCTATTTTATGAACCTGTAAAAAAGTTTGCTGAAGAAAACTCAAATATCCAAAGAGGAGTTGTTGCAGCAGAGAGAATGTTTGAAGTTATCTCTTTAAAACCAAATATTCAAGATGAAGATGGAGCAATTGCTTTAAAAGAATTTTCAGAGTCAATAGAATTTAAAAACGTTAGTTTTAGATATAAAGATGAGTGGGTTTTAAAAGATATAAGTTTTAAAATAAAAAAAGGAGAAACGATAGCTATTGTAGGTCCAACTGGCGCAGGAAAATCTACAATTGTTCAACTTCTTCCAAGGCTTTTTGATGTTCAGAAAGGGGAGATTAAAATAGATGGTTACCCATTAAAAGAATATACTCAAAAATCACTTAGAGAAAATATAGCTTTTGTTCCTCAAAAGCCTTTTTTATTTTATGATTCTATTATCGAAAATATCTCTTTTGGAAGAGATTTTACTTTTGAAGAAGTTAAAGATGCAGCTATAAAAGCTCATGCTCATGAATTTATTGTAGATCTAGAAAAAAATTATCATACAATTTTAGCTGAAAGAGGAAAAAACTTATCTGGTGGACAACAACAAAGGCTCGCTATCGCTAGAGCTTTAGTTAAAAAAGCTCCTATTTTAGTTATGGATGAAGCAACTTCTGCTTTAGATGCGATAAGTGAGAGTAAAATTAAAGAAGCAATTAGAGCTTTGCAAAATCAAGTTACTCAAATAATTATAGCTCATAGGCTCTCAACGATAGAACATGCAGATAGAATACTCTATATAGAAAAAGGAGTTCTACTTGCAGAAGGTTCAAAAGATGAACTTTTAAAAACATGTGCTGAGTTTAAATTTATGTGGGACCATTATCATAAATCAAAACATTTTCAAAAACAATCCGTTTAAATTATGGAAGATAAATTCAGTGACCTTGCAAATACTCTTACAGATCTAATAAATATATTGAGAGAATTTGAAAAAACAAAAGATGATTATAAAAAACCAGATATTAGAGCTTATCTTGTAAAAATGTTATCTTTAGCTGAAATAATTGGAAATACAGCTCTAATCCATACTCAAAAGCTACTAGATGATGTCGATGATTATTTATCTAATCCTCAAAAAGAAAAGTTTTCAGCTCTTATAAATGATGCTATAAAACTTCAAAATGATCTTTGGGAGATTTAGTAATGATAAGTTGCTTTATTTTATCATCTTATTAAAAAATATTATACAACTTTTGATTCCTTGTGTTATAATATAACGCGTTAAATTAAAGGTTAATATTATGTCTGAGATCAATACAAGAAGATTTATTGAAAATATTCAAATAAATTTAAGAGCATATGTTCAAAATCATGTATCAAATATACAAATTACTGGAGCTCAAGCTGGTTGGAAAATCTCTGATAAATTGTATCGTATATCGAGAACAAACAAGCCTACAAACTCTACCACTAAGATTGTAGATGCAATACAAAGAAGATTTTTTGATGTTGGTATTAATACTCTTGTCCCTATATGTTTACATAATTATTCTAAGGTTTTTAAGTATTTCTCTTTAATCCATAGAGCTGGTATATTTTCTTTATTCAATTTTGGTAGGACTTTTTTATATACTTATCTGGCTGTTACTTCTGAGCCTCGTCAATTTAAACCATATATGACTCAAGCTTTAAAGCTTTTATATCGAGGAGGATTAGATGCAGCCTTATATGGGATTAATTATGCTTCTCTAGAAATAGGCGTTTATATGCTCTTAGGTGAAGGGGTAGTCCTTTTAATAGCTCCAAATCATGTTAGATCGCTAGTAAATAAAGTATTTGGATATGTCGATAATTTCATTGATGAGCAAATGAACACTGGAAGTTATGAGGTAGATATTGTCATGTAATTACAACACTGATGCATTAAATTTTTTAACAAAAAAATCCCTAAATTTTGAAATTTAATGTTTTTTTTATTTATATCAAATTATCCTGCGAGGATGCTTAAATTGATAGCCTTTTTCTTTGATTCTGTAATTTGCAACTCTTTTATTGTTATCTGAAAAATCAGCGAGCGTTGGATCATATTTAGGCATTTTAAGATTTAACTTTTCACAAATCTTTTTCGAAAATTCTTCTCTTGTTGGATGCTCATCATCAGAAATATTATAAATGCCTTTAATATCATGATCGATGATATAAGAAATTATTCCTACAACGTCGTCTCTATGTACCATGTTTGTATAGTAATCTTTATGACCAGGCATTACTTCTTTATAGGATTTTTTGAAAAGATCTATTATTTCATGATTTTCTCCACCATAGACTTGAGTAAGTCTAAGTATTGCAACGCTCCAACCTAGATCATTTAATGAAAATATAGTATTTTCAGTATCAATTAAAATTTTTGCAAAATCATCTTTAGCTTTTAGAGGAGTTGATTCATCTGCCCACATACCTTCTAGATTGCCATATACAGAAGTTTTAGATGTAAATATTATTCTTTTTGGAGTTTCAATCTCTTTAGCGCACTCTTTTATTGTATGAGCTGTTTGAAGATAGGTGTTTTCAAATTCATCAGAATTTTTAGCTTCAACTGTAACAATAATGGTATCATTGTTTTCAAGGATTAAAGAGAGTTCATTTTTATCTGTGCCTCTCATTATTAAAGATTTTTGAGTAGTTTTTTTAAGTTTTTCTATAGATTTTGGATTTACAGTTGTACAAGTTAAAAAATGATGCTTTTTTTGTAGCTTTTCAGCTAGAGCAAATCCAAGGTATCCACATCCAATAATTGTTGTTTTCATATGTTATAACTTAGATAAAAGGTTTAATTTTTCAAGGCTTTTTTTCAAATTTGTATTTTGCGGCTTTTCAAAAGCCTCACTTTCTTGTAGCCACCTTATATATGATTTTGGTACATCATCTAACTTTTTACCTTGATGTTTTCCAAAAGGCATATATTCAACTACATCACTTTTTTCTTGATATAAGAGTTTTAAAACAGTCTCTACATCAAGATCATCGATCATCTTTGTAAAGACTTTATGTAAGATAATAACGTCATTTAAAGCTCTATGAGCTGCATTTGCTTCAACGTTGTACATCTCTCTTAAATATTGAAGAGCATGTTTGGGAAGATCTGGTCTATATTTTCTTGACCATTTTAATGTATCAATAAATGGAAAGTCAGGCATTTTTAGATCTGCTCTTTTAAATTCAGCTTCTAAAAAAGGTTTATCAAAACTATCATTGTTATGAGCGATGAGGATTGTATCAGTTCCACAAAACTCTATGAATTTTTTTCCAATGATATCAAAAGTTGGTGCATCTTTTACCATATCATCTGTAATATTACAGATATTAGTAGATTCTTGAGGTATTGGTATATTTGGATTAACAAATTCCTCGAATGTTCTATTTTGCTCAGGATCAAAAGCTGCTATTTCAATAATACGATCCTTTTGAGAACTTAACCCTGTAGTTTCTGTATCATAATAAATTGGTCTTTTTGCCATAAGATGCCCTTAAAGTATAAAAATGTTATTATCAAAAAAATATCTTAGCAAAAAAAAATATAATGATTAAGAAACTTTTTCTTTTTTTGATTTTTCTTTTTCTAAGTAGCTGCTATCAAAGGTTTGGCTAAGAAATTTATAACCATTTTTTCCTAGCAAAAATAAATATAGAAAATAGCGATATTATAATCGTGAAGGTAATAATTATTAAAAATGCATGTGGATTTGTCTCAAGAGGAAGTTTTACGTTCATTCCATAAATCGATGCAATGATTGTTGGAATTGTAAAAATTATGGTAATAGCAGTCAAAAGTTTAATGGTTTTATTGACATCATTAGTAAATAATATCTGATAAGAGTCTCTAAGAGATCTAATGCTTTTTATACTAATAGAGCATAAATCTTCTGATTGTTTCACTGCAATCATTAGATCTTGAAGAAGATCATAATCTTTTTCATATAATGAAATATATCTTCCTGAAAATATAGCTTCTAAAACATTTCTCAATGGTACTAAACTAGATAAATACTGATTTAAAATCTCTTCGTTTTTTGTGAGTACTACTATTGCTTTATTAGTAATAGTTTGCATTTGTTGCTCTTGAGCAAGTACTACATTTCTAACTTGTTTTATGTTAGATGTAAAATCTTGAGTAATTTTTAAAAGAATATAAAGTAGCAGTTTTGATTTTTGTGTTGTTGCAAGTTTGTTTTTGCCCTCTATTATACTTTCAATAATTTTACTTTTTTGTGGGCTAATAGTTGCGATATAACTATCTGTTAAGAGTATCGCTATAGTTATTGTATGCATCCCTTTTTCTAAGTCAGAAGAGTTTCTAGCGTAGACTATTATTTTATCGTTTACGTGTTCGATTCTTGGAATTTCATATTTATCTAATGTATCTAAAATGTCATCAATTTCAATGTGAGTAATTTCAGAGATTTTTTTTAGATCATCTATGTTAGCATCTGAAATATTGATGAGTGAACCTACTCTAAGATCATCAATTTTTAGAAATTTTTCATCACGAATAGATTTATAATAAATCTGAAGCATAAAAAAATACCCTCTTAATAATTCTTCTTATCAGTGTTTCAAGGATATTTCAAGTAAATTTAAAGATTTTTTGTTTTTTCTTCTAAAATAGAGAGTTTATCTTCTAGTTTTTTTAGAGTTTTTGATAGGTTTTTATAGGTGACGTATTGTCTGTTATATTCATTTAGGGCTATAGCAGGCGAACCTCTGTATTTCCCTTTTTTAAGTTTTTTTGAAACTCCAGATCTAGTAGCAAGTTGTACAAAAGATTCAATCTCAACATGGCCAGTTACTCCAACTTGTCCTCCCATAATTACAAAATCACCAACCTTAGAAGAGCCCGCAATGCCACTTTGAGCTGCTATTGCTGTGTTTTTTCCTATCTCTACATTATGAGCTATCTGTACTAAGTTATCGATTTTAGTGCCTTTTTTTATGATTGTAGCCTTAAATCTAGCTCTATCTATACAAGTGTTTGCTCCAATCTCTACATCATCTTCAATGATAACAATGCCAACTTGCTCTAATTTTTTAAATGAGCCATCTTTTTGATGTAAATATCCAAAACCACAAGATCCAATAACTGCTCCACTTTGGATAATTACTCTATCTTTTATGATTGAGCCTTCCCTTATTGTTATATTTGAATGAAGGATGGAGTTTTTTCCAATAGAGCTATTTGGACCAATATACACAGAAGATCCTATAAAAGAGTTGTCATCGATAACTACATTTTCATCTATAACAGAGTTTGGTAGTATGACTACATTTTTTCCAATCTTCGCGCTTTTATGGATCGTGACATTTTCATGAATAGATAAAAAACCAGATAGCTTTTTTTCTTTTGAAAAAAAATTTATAATTTCTTGAAAAGTGTTAGAAGAATCTTCTGATACTAAATAATTTTTATTTTCGATTAGAGGAGCATTTTTATCAACACAAATAACACCTGCTTTAGAATTTAACATTGAATCTAAATAACGAGTATTTGCTAAAAAAGAAGCCTCATTTTTTGAGGCTTCATCTAAAGTATTTACACCAGATATTATAATATCTGGATCTCCAATCAAGTCGCTAGACGTTAAATCTGCTAGCTTTTTTAAGTCAACCATCTATTTTGTAGTTTTTGCTTGAGTCGATTTAGCCTCTGTTAGAGCTTTTTCTTCATCTTTAGCTGTTGGCTCATTTTTTACTGTCTCTTTTTCATAGTTTTTATCCATCTGTTTTATAACGAGATCTGTAATATCAATTTTTGGGTTGTTATAAAAACAGGCTTCTTTGTTTAAAACAAGATCAAGCTTTCTATTCTCAGCAATAGATTCTGATGCTGTAGAGATGTTTGTAGACATTTTTTGAATAAAGAAATAATTTGCTTGATTCAAAATTTGATAGAGCTGATTTTGATACTTAGCTAAATCTTGATGCAAAGCACTTTGTTTCATTTTTAGCTCTTCTTCTGCTTCAGGTGAGAGCCCATCTAAATAATCATGATCTTCAAATTTTGTATTTAAATCACCTAGTTCTTTTTCAGTCTCTTCAATTAATGATGACCACTGTTTTTTAATGTTTTCTAATTGCGCTTGTTCGTTTTTTCCATATTTAGATTCACTAAGACAGGTCATAAAATTTACAACCCCAATTACTAATTTTGAATCTATCGCAAAAGCTGAACTAGAACATATTAATAAAAGTATTAAACTGGAAATAAAACGCTTCATTTTCATTTTATTTACTCCTTTTGGTTATTTGACTGTTTCCATTTTTAAATGCTATGCATTCAAGCTAGGATTTATACTGCTTATTCAATCGAAGATGCAACAGTATATATGTTGTTTTTTGTAATTATAATATCTAATAGCAATTCATCTCCAGATATATTTTTTTTTAAAGAAAATTATTGATGGAAATTGATCAAGTTAAACAATTAAAATTGTCCACCCATAAAAAAGAAGACTGATTGTCTATCATGGTGTCCTCTTTTAGGATTAATCGGATATCCCCAACCAATAGTAATTGGAACCCTATTCATTATTTCTAATCTAAGACCAACTCCTGCACTAGCTCTAGGTCTTTTGATTTGATATTTGTTAAAAGATACTGATCCAGCATCTGCAAAAAAGAAAATATCAGCCAATGGTTTTATAATTTCTTGGTTATACTCAACAGAAAGTAGCATAGAAGAAACTCCTCCTCTTGGCTCATTTTCGGTATCTGGAGTTCCAGGCATTTGAGGTCCTATAATGTAGGGTTTGTATCCACGAACAGTTTTTTCTCCTCCTAAAAATAATCTCTCTGAAATAGGCACTTCTCTATCTTTAGTTGTAGGATAGTTACTAAAAGGATCTAAAAATGTTAAATTAAATCTATATTTCAGAGTTCCTTTTAGCCAGAGAGGATAATAATAAGTATTTATATAAGAAAATTTTAAAAAGGTATATTTGCCACCAAGACCTACGTATTCAGCTTCTAGAGTTGAACGAAGACCTCTATGTGGTTTATATGAGTTATCTGTAGAATCATAAGATAGAAAAGATCCTCCTCCCGATATTAATCCTTCAGAGTCTTTTTGAGCATTTTTTATACGGTCTTCTCTCTCGTTTTTAGGTGTTCCTCTGATTATTTTGTTTTTTACGACATTATCTGAATTTCTAAGTCTATATCTAACTCCCACGCTCCAAAAAGTGGAAAATGGATATGCTACATACGTAGAGCCACCTAGAGTTCTTATTCGATAATCTTTAGCTTGTAGTTTTGAGTGAGTTCCACTAAATTCAAAACCTAGTTTCCATAAAGTGTCTTTAAAATAAGGATCCATCCAAGTAGCAGAATAATTGGCTTGACGTTTTCCTAGCGTTCCTTTTAATTGAAGGTATTCACCACCACCTCTTAAAGCAGATGGGCCATGCTTAAACATTTTATAAAGACCTCTGTGATCAAAATTATTTTCTGTAATATCTACTGTTCCACTTACATTATCTTGTGAGCTAAGAGCTGCAGAAAAAGATAAATGACCAGTTGATTCTTCATCAACTTCAATATGAACATCTCGATAATTTGGTCCTAAAGATTCATCAGATGATTGAACGGCATATACGTTTACATTTTTGAAATATCCAATGTTTGCTAATCGTTGTTCTGTAGCTTTGAGTTTTTTTGTATTAAAAGTTTGCCCTGGAACTAAAAGAGATTCTCTTAAAATCACATTAGGTTTTGTCGTTTTATTGCCATAGATTTTAATAAGACCAATTTTATATTCTTCTCCTTCATCTATATAAAAATTTACATTAAATATAGGTTCATTTTCTTGAAGATGAGTGTCATAGTAAGCATTTGCTTCGATATAACCTTTAGCTCCATATGCATCTTTGATAGCATGAGTAGTCTCTCTTATTTTATCTGGAGAAAAGATATCTCCCGGGCGGACTAAAAAACTAGATAGTATTTCATCATTAGTAAGAAGACAATTGCCCTCAAAAGTAATTTTGCCGAAACGATATAAAATTCCTCTATGAGCTATAATTGTGATAATAACTTTATCACTTGTAGGGATCTCGAATATTTTTATATCTATTTTAGCATCAGCATATCCTTTATTTTGAAGGTAGTTGATGATATTCATTTTATCTTGATCTATAGCTTCTTCTTTAAATGTTCCTGTATCTGTTATCCAACTAGTTAAAAGATTATATTTTCTAGTTTGCATTCCTTTTATAAGATCGCTTTGTTCTTCTTTAGTAAATCCCTCAAAATAAATGTTTTGAATTTTTCCAGACTTTCCTTCTTTTATAAAAATATCGATTTTAACTTCATTTTTATGTTCCAAAAGAGTTTCTTTAAATGTTATTTGAGATTCAAAATAACCCTTTTTTACGTAGTACTCTTTTACTTGGTTTAAAGCTGTATTGAATTTTGTTTTGTTAAAGACTACAAATGGTTTTATTCCAAGTTCTTTGTGAAGTTTACTTGTTGAGACTTTTTCATTTCCATGGAAAGTTATTTTGATAACAGTTGGTCTGGCCCAAAGCTTTATAGTTATGTAAATTTTGTTATCTTCAATTTTAAAACTTGGATCTATTCTATCGAAATCATCAGATAGTTTTTTTAAATCATTATCAAAGGATTTTTGTGAAAATAAAAGCCCTTTTTGAGTGGAGAGTTTAGTCAAAATAGCTTGAGTGTCGTATCCTATGTCTTTTGCATTTTCAACTTTTATTATAACGTCTGCGATTTCTTTATTTTCAAAACTATCGTTTGCAAATAAAAACGAGCTTAGAAAAAGAAGTACAAGTGTAAAAAGTTTTGATGTTTTTATCATTATTAATCCTTATTATTTCACTTTTGAATTTTGATTATAAAAAATCAAAAGTAAAAAATCAACAGTCCTAAAATGATTGTCTTCCATTAAAAGCCTGAGCTAGGGTTGTTCCATCTATGTAATCTAAAGAGATTCCCATTGGAAGACCGAAAGCAAGTCTTGAGATATTAACTTTATAATCTAAAAGTTCTTCTTTTATATACAAAGAAGTAGCGTCTCCTTCAATCGTTGAATCTAAAGCTATAATCACTTCAGATATAGAGTTTTTTTCAATTCTTTTTTTTAACTTAATAATATTATCTTCATCAATCTCTTTTCCCTCAATAGGGGAAATCAAAGTCTCTAAAATATGATAAAATCCATTATATGTTTTAGTTTTTTCAAGTAAAAAAACTTCTTTAAACGATGAAACTATACATATTTTTTTTGAATCTCTCAAATTGCTATCACAAAACTTACAATAATCTTTAGCTATTAAACAACCGCATGCATTGCAATGCAAAATATTTTTTTTTAAATCTTTAAAAATATTAGCTAGATCGCTTAGCTCAAATTCATTCCATTTAATCAACTCAAAAGCAAATCTCTCTGCTGTCTTTGAGCCTACTCCTGATAACTTTTTTAAATAATAAATGAGCTTTAAAAGATTTTCTGGATACATATAAATAGTTTTTTAATAATACTTTAAATTATAAATATAGCAAAAAAACTGATTTTAAAAGAAGAAAAGAAAATTTCTATAAAATTATTTACATAGTAAATTTTTATTTATGCTTTCATTTTAGGCGCTTTTTTAGTAAAATATCTATAAATTTAAGACACAAAATAAGGATAAAAAGTGACAAAAGCAAAAATAATAGGTCTTGGTTCTTACTATCCAGAAAAAGTTTTAACGAATAAAGATTTTGAAAAAATGGTTGAAACTTCAGATGAATGGATTAGAACTAGAACAGGTGTTGAAGAAAGAAGAATTGCAGCTCAAGATGAATTCACATCAGATATGGGTGCTGAAGCTGCAAAAAAAGCTCTAAGAGATGCAAATTTAAATGAATCAGATATAGATTTTATATTAGTTGCCACTTCCACTCCTGATTATATTTTTCCTTCAACAGCTTGCTTAATCCAAGAAAAATTAAAAGCAAATAATATCCCATGTTTAGATATACAAGCAGCATGTTCTGGCTATGTTTATGCTTTGACTTTAGCAAAATCTTTAGTAGAAACAAAAACTTATAAAAACGTTTTGATTATAGCGACTGAAAAACTCTCTTCAATTGTAAATTACAAAGACAGAAAAACAGCTATACTTTTTGGAGATGCTGCAGCGGCAAGCATAGTGAGTTTAAAAGGAAAAGGCTTGGCAATAAAAAGCACATATCTATCTGCTAGTGGAAAGGAAGCGGATCTTTTAATGCTTCCTGCAGGCGGAAGCAGACACCCGGCTTCTATAGAAACTGTAAAAGAGAATAAACATTTTCTTCAAATGCAGGGAAAAGAGGTTTATAAACATGCGGTGAGAAGAATGACAGAAGCTATAGAAAAATGCTTAGAGCAAGCAAATCTAACGGAAAAAGATATATCTTGGCTTATTCCTCATCAAGCAAATGAAAGAATTATAGATGCAATAGCTAAAAGATTTGAGCATTTAGAAAGTGATAAAGTATTTAAAGAAGTAGTTCGTAAATTTGGTAATACTTCGGCTTCATCTGTTGGGCTTGCTTTAGATATTTTAAAAAAAGAAAACCGTATAAAACCTAAAGAAAAAATTCTCTTAAGTGTTTTTGGAGCAGGTTTTGCTTGGGGCGCTTGTATCCTAGAAAATGATTAAATGAGTAAGGTGATTTTTCATGCAAAATATTGCTTTTATTTTTCCCGGACAGGGCTCTCAAAAGGTTTTAATGGGAAAAGATTTTTATGATAATTTTTTAATATCTAAAAAGATTTTTGATAAAGCTGATTCATTATTAAATTATAAGCTTAGCGATATAATGTTTTTTGGGCCAAAAGAAAAGCTAGATCTAACTCAAAATGCCCAACTAGCATTATTTGTAAACTCTATTGCGATTTTAAAAGCTATTGAAGAAAAATACAGCATTAAGCCTAAAATATGTGCGGGTTTAAGTTTAGGGGAGTACTCAGCTTTGCATGCTACTAAAAAACTAAGTTTTGATGAGCTCATTTTTTTAATTCAAAAAAGATCCCTGTTCATGGATGAAGCATGTAATTTAAATCCAGGGGCTATGGCCGCTATTATAAATTTAAATATAGATGTAATTAAAGAAGTAATAAAAAACTTTGAAGATGTTTGGATTGCTAATATCAATACTCAAAATCAGATCGTGATTTCTGGAAAAAAAGAATCTATTGAAAAAGCGATTATTTCTTTAAAAGAAAAAGGAGCGAAAAGAGCTCTTTTATTAGATGTTCAAGGAGCTTTTCATACACCTTATATGAAAAGAGCAGAAGATAATTTAAAAAATGAAATTTTACAAGCTAATTTTTTAGATACTAGCATAGATATTGTTATGAATGTAACAGCTAAAATACCAAAGGATACTAGCAATTTAAAAACAAATTTGATAAAACAGATAAGTTCAACGATTAAATGGGCCGAGTCAATTAAAGAAATGGATGAAAAAATAGATCTTTTTATTGAAATCGGATCTAAAGCTTTAACTAACATGAATAGAAAAATTGGAATAAAAGCTAAAACAATAGCAATAGAGAAAATTACGGATTTAAAGGAGTTAGATGATGCATTTGAAAAATAAAAAAGCAATAGTAACTGGCGCAACTAAAGGGATAGGAAAAGCTATTGCTCAAGCTTTTGTAAAACATGGCGCAGATATAGCTGTTTTTGCAACAAATCAAGATCGCTTAAATCGGATTCAAAAAGAGCTAGAAGATATCAAAGTTGATCCAAATCAAAAAATTATTACTAAAAAAGTTGATGTATCAAAATACGCAGAAGTAGAAAAAGTGTCAAATGAAGTGTTAAATGAATTTGGTCATGTAGATATTTTAGTTAATAATGCAGGGATTACAAAAGATGCTCTTTTAATGAAAATGTCAGAAGAGGACTTTGATAGAGTAATTGATATAAATTTAAAATCTATCTATAATACCTGTAAAGTATTAATACGTCCTATGATAAAAAACTCTAAAAGTAAAATTATAAATATTAGCTCAATAGTTGGCCTTATCGGAAATTTTGGCCAAACAAATTATGCTGCATCAAAAGCGGGGATGATAGGTTTTACAAAATCCTTAGCTAAAGAAGTAGCATCAAAAAATATTAATGTTAATGCAGTAGCTCCAGGTTTTATTGAAACTGAAATGACTGAAAAAATACCTGAAAAAATAAAAGAGCAAATATTAAAAAATATCCCCCTTAAAAGATTCGGTAAGCCTCAAGATATAGCAAATATGGTTCTATTTTTAGCTGGTGATGATTCAGATTTTATCACAGGGCAAGTATTTGCCGTTGATGGCGGGATGGTAATGTAAGTTATTATAAATAAAAAAAGCGAGGAAATATGGCACTAGAAAAGGAAGTGATAGATATTATCGTTGAGCAGCTTGGCGTAGATGCTGCTGATGTAACTTCAGGAAAATCTTTTGTAGAAGATTTGAATGCAGACTCTTTGGATCTAACAGAACTTATCATGACATTCGAAGAGAGGTTTGGTTTTGAGATATCTGAAGAAGATGCTGAAAAACTAAAAACAGTTGGTGATGTTATCAAATACATCGAAAGCAAACAAAAAGAAAGTTCATAACATTCATATTTAAGCCGGCAATTTAATTGTCGGCTTATTATCAAGATCTCCCATAACATAATCTCAAGCTTATTAGATTAATTTTGAGTTGATTCTGAAAGTATAATGTTTTGAGAGTCATCTCTGGTTACCGGAATGTTTTTTTTGAGTTACAAAATTAAAATAAAAATTGCAATAAATTAAAAACTTATTTAATGTTTTAAGAATTTAAATATTTTTTCAAGGAGTTTATTTATGGCAAATATATCAAGATGTTTTGAAGTTTTTCGTGGTTTTGATAATTCGTTTTTTTTTCATGAAAAAAAAGGAAAAGTTGAATTAGCTGTATATGATATGGCTTCAAAGCTTATATATTCATCAGAATTACCTGAAGGAGGCTTCTCTCCTATCGAAGAAGAAGGAGAAGAAGAAGAAGATGAAAATGGCCTTAGAGGTCGTGTATCGTATCTTTTACATAGGGGCTATACACCAAAATATGACGAGATTCAAAAAAGATTTTTCTTGATATCTCCAACAGAAGGTCTCAGGGATTATTCAACTGTTCGACGAAGTGTTGAAGATGCGATAGCATTTGTTGAACCGCAAGTTTCTTTTGAACCAAGTGAAAGTATTCTCTATACTTGTCCTATTACACGCAGGCTTTTAAAAGATCCTGTTGTGGATCATCACGGTCATACTTTTGAAAAAGAGGCTATAGAACAATGGGTAATTAAAAGTCGAAGCTGTCCTCTGGAAATGACGTCTATGCAACTAAGTGATTTGAGTCCTAACTTTGCTCTTAAAAGCATTATGGAAGCCTTAAGAAAAACAACGTTTAAAGTTCCCTCTCTAAACTTATATCAAGGTAATAAAGATACAAAAAGTGCTCAAGGTTTAATAAAACAAGGAATGGCTTTTGAGAAAAATGAAAAGTTTGATGAAGCATTGGATCTTTATCGAAAGGCATTAGTTTATACGAATCGATCAAGAGATTATTCTAATATTCCTCGGGTGTTAGAAAAAATGCATGAAGAGCAAAGTGCTTGTTTAGCTTATTTATATTTAGCTAAATATCAATTAAATGAAGAAGCAAATGAAGAAGCTTTAGCAAGTTTAATAAAGGCAAGAGATTTACAAAAACATCTAGTTGAGCTAAATAAACCTATAGCTATGTTTTTCAAAGAAACAAGAAGGGATGAAGAAGCTTTTGATTTGTTTAATAAAATGGGAGATAGCTTTGCTAAAAGCAAGGAAAAAATGGATGTTATGGCAGCGATAGAAGCATATCAAAATGCTATTTTGGTAAATCCAGATGCTGAAGAAGTATATGAAAAACTTGCAGATCTATACGTTGGAAATCAACAAAAAGCTAATGTTTATTTAGTCGCAGCAAACCATTTTATGGACAAAGATATAACTTTAGCTAAAAAATTTGACTTAAAAGCATATCGTCTTACTCCTGAAAGCCCTTTATATTATTTTTCTCATATTCAATTGTTAAAAAAAGAGAACAAAATAGATCTATTAGCAAATGCTTATCTAAAACTATCCAATGTATATAAAACTTTAAAAGATAAAAAAAATAAACTTCTTTGCTTAAGAAAGGTTGTAGAACTTAATCCATCAGAGCAAATTTTTAAAAGAATAACAAAGAATTTTCTGAAATTAGGAAAGAACAAAAAAAGTTTACAATATTTTTTAAAATGGATTGATTTTAATATTTCAGAAAAAAGATGGAATGCTGCTGAGACTATAGCTCAAAGAGCTTTAAATCACTTTAAAGAAGATGTTAGCATTTTACAGAGATTAGAAGTAATCTATAACAATTTTTTAAATGAGCATTTGCATGAATTGTTACTCAGACTAGCTAAAGCTCTTCTTCTAAGAGGCGAGGTTGAGTTGGCTAAAAAGACTTACCTACAAACTTGGTCAAGATTTCATGATGCAGAAGCATATTTTGAAGTAGCTCAAATTCATATAAATCAAAAAAATCATGGAGAAGCTGTTAAAATATTGTATGAACTAAGTAAACATACTTTTTTTAAAAGAAATATCCCTCTTTTAAATAAATGTTTAAAAACTATATTGCAGATAGATCCAGAATTAGATTTATTAAATAGTGATCAACAGTTAACTTTTTCGACATTTTTCCTTGTTGGAGATCTCTCATTACAAGTTCAGGCATTGACTAGAAGAGTAGCTAACAATGAATCCAAAAATATTTATCAATCTTGTGCAATTGGAGATATAGAACATATAAAACAAATGGCCGTGGCAGTAAAAGATTCTAGTAAAATAAAAAAAATTATTGAAACACCAAATGATGAAGGCCTAAATCTACTTCATATTGCTGTTTTAAATAATCAAGAAGAGATAGCTAATTTGTTAGTAGGTTTTCAGGCTGATGTATCCCAATGTATTGATCCAAAATCAAAGCATGAATTAGCTGGCTTGAGTCCTATTGATATTGCTGCTAAAAATGGTAATAATGCTTTAATAAGGCTTCTTGTAAGAGCCGGGGCAAAGTTAGCTATAGATGGCAAAAAAACAGCACTTCACTTTGCTACGGAAAAAGATTTTTTTACCACTGTGCAACTATTGCTCTCTTACAAGACTCCAACAGTTCTTAGAGAACCTGATACTCTTTACACTCCTCTTCATTTAGCTGTGATAAACAAACATCTTGGTATCGCTAAATTATTATTATCTTCAAAAAATATGGATCCTAATTTAGTAGATAGCAAAAATCATAATCCTCTATTTTATGCTGTCACAGCGACTCTACCAGATTTTGTTAGAGTAATTTGTGAAAGTAAAAAGATTCTCTATGCATCTGATGAAATCGACTTTTTGTTAGCAGAGAACAAGAAAAATTTAAATGAGGAAAACAGTGAAAAGATTAAAGAAATAGAAAAAATTCTAGAGCAAGCAAGAAAAAAAGGAAGATTAGAGAAAGAAGAAGAAGAAGGAGGAGAAGATTAGATTAAAGAGGGAGCATTGAGATGAAAAAGACATAAAAGTTCAAAAAAATATGTCAATATTTTATTTGAAAAATAACAACTTTTTTTATAAAATTTTTAATTTTAAATTGCTAAAAGGAGAAAAAGATGGCTACTAGAGTAGATTATAAAGGAGTTCTTCATGATGAGTATAATTATAAAGGTCCCTTTGATGAAGAGGATTCTGATGGAGAAATGACTGAACTAGAAGAGGGCTCTGATGGAAAAATGGTGGAATTGAAAGTTTTAGATTTAACTTTTCACTCATCTCCTGAAGAAATTTTTAAACATTCTCGCATATATTTTTCGCATAATAAGTCCTTCACAATAGTTCCAAATGTTAAAGAATTGAAAATGAAAAAATCATTTTTAAAAACTCAGTTCGTATGTGGAGCTGCTTTTTATGTTATTGGTGATACGGCTAAACATATTCTTTTCTATACTCTTAGCGGCGCAGCAGGTGGAATGATTGCAGGAGCTGCTGTTGGAGGTGCTGTTGGAGGGATTGCAACAGGAGGTTCCGGTGTTGTGCCAGGCATGGTTCTTGGAGGTATTATTGGCGGAGCAGCCTGTGGTGGTGGAGGATTGTGCTATGGAATATATAAAGGAGGAAAAGCAGCAAAATATGATGTAAAGTTATTATATAGAGATTTTAATGTTCTGAAAGAGACTGAAGCTAGAACTAATAAATCTATGCCACAGACTATTCAAGTAGCTCATGATTTTTTTATGTCATTTTTACAGCAAATTGATAAAAAAGAAATGGGATTAAATATTTTTTGTGCTATTTCACACGATATTATGATAATTCCTGTTAAGACAAACTGTGGCCATGTTTATGAATTATTAAGCATAACTAATAGTTTGCAAGACTCTAAAAAGTGTCCTATGTGCAAAAGTAAAATAAAAGATATTACTTTTGATTTTCAAACAATTAAGGCCGTTAATGATGCTTTAGAAGATGCTTTGAGTTATTTGCAAAACTCAGCTGGTGGTCAAAATTTGTTATTATTAAAAAAACATGTTTCAAAAAGAAGTTTTTCTAAATCAGATAATATAACAGAAGAAAAAATTCGAAATGCAAG
>SDBT01004710.1_pt1 | contig 23082 bp, 43 predicted proteins | sample 2277101 | NCBI WGS metagenome assembly SDBT01 (sample SAMN10404973, study PRJNA504765) | marine sediment metagenome | isolation source: marine sediment core GS10_PC15, 103 cmbsf | place: Arctic Ocean: Southern Knipovich Ridge | collected 2010 | reverse complement strand
CGAACGCCGCGACCATCTGTTCGGGGACTGGCAACTACCTCGACGGCGAAGGAAACTGCGACCCCTTGGTGACGGACACCGGGGCTCCCCATGGTAACGGGGCCAACTGTTCCGCTGGATCCGCACCGGAAGGCGTGGACGCCTCGGGCGCCGTTGAAGCCTGCTTCGACGTGGAGACCGCGGTGGAAGCTACGGCTCACGAAGGCGACGCTTCTGCTCACCACACCGCCACCGTCAACACCGATGCCTCGACCAAGTGTTCTGCTGGAGAATACCTCAGCGGTACGGATTCATGCGACACTCTCTCGACCGGCGCGCACACGACCTCGGCTTCGGACTTGACATCCGGCACCCTCGCGGATGCCCGCCTGGTCTGGTTCTTCGGCCAGCGCACCTCGACTCAGCTCACCACGGATGTTCCCGACAACGTGGGCCAGGTCGCGAGCAACACCACCGACTTCGATCTCTACACGGCTACGGCCACGTCGGCCGGCTCCTGGCGCAACTCGCGCACGGGTGTCGCGCCCTCGCCGTAAGTCTGACGTTTAAGCCTTAGGAGGATTTGATGAATCGCATTCTACTTGCCCTCGTTCTGTCTCTTCAGGTAGGGTTCGCATCCGCACAGCAGAACCCTGCCTTCGACTTAAAGGATCCCAGCGACGGCCATAGAACCGGGACCATTGACGGGACGACCAATGAGATCGACATGGTCGGGGGCTTTAAGGAAGGCGGTTCTGATACGCTGGGCAACGACATCAGCGGGACCGCGGCCCTAGCCACGGCTCTCGGCGCGAACGGAACGAACTGCTCGGCGGGGAACGCCCCTCTTGGTATGGACGCTAGCGGCAATACTGAGTCTTGCTTTGATGTCGAGACAGCGGCGGAAGCTACGTCGCATGAGGGGAACGCGAGTGCCCATCACACCGCCACTGTGGTCCACGGAGACGGAGTGAACTGCTCCGCCGGTAGCTCTCCTTTAGGTGTCGATGCCGATGGGGCTGTCCAGTCCTGTTTCGATGTTGAGACGGCCGCAGAAGCCACCTCCCATGCTGGCGATGCGTCTGCCCACCATGCGGCGACGGTCAATACCAATGCTGCTACGATCTGCTCCGGTACTGGAAATTACCTGGACGGGGAGGGGAACTGTGATCCACTTGTCACGGATACTGGCGCACCTCATGGCAATGGCGCCAACTGCTCTGCAGGGAGTTCCCCTTTGGGCGTCGATGCGAATGGTGCTGTCGAGGCTTGCTTCGACGTCTTCACCGAGACGGAGGCGACGTCGCATTCGGGTGATGCTTCGGCGCATCACACGGCCACGGTAAACAGTGATGCCAAGACTCTATGCACGGACGGCGAGTTCCTACGCGGGGAAGCTTCGACCACTTGCAAGACCTCAGCTCAGATAGTCTCTGACGGCGGCGGTGGTGGCGGCGCTTCCAATACAATGTCCATGGTCAGCCTGGATGCTATCACGCGCAGCTCGGGAACCCCTGGTACCTGGAAGTATTCCACCAGCGCGACTCAGCTGATCAACGACGGTACCTCCATCACTCAGTTCGCCGTGTGGTCCACGACCGATACGCCTACGGCTGGCGTCAATGGCCCCGGTCTTATCGCTGTCTTGACTGAGACCTGCGCTTCTGGGGCAACCTGCACCTTCATTGTTCGTGGCCCTGCTCAGACCGTTTGCGCCGCCGCCAATATGTTCCCCGGGCAATTCATGCGCAATTCATCTTCTGGTGGGGAACGTGGACGGCTTCGTGAGGAAAACACTTGGACAAATGCTTCGGGAGCTAGGCTTCTGAACAGTGTTGATGCTACCCCACAGAATTGCTGGATATGGATTCCATAGGAGCGACCATGCGCTTACTCGCGCTTGCTTTGGGGATCTTCCTGGGAGCCAGTACGGCTCACGCCATCCCCGCTAATCCCGGTGGCATCAACGTGGACGTGGTTGGATGCACCGGCCTCTGGACTGTCGGCCGGACCTCCTCTAATGACCCGATCTTTCAGGTCAACTGCGCCGCGGCCACGGTCCTCGTTACGACCATCACCGTCAGCGGCCGGCTTACACCCAGCATCATCGACCTCAGCTCGACGACCATCATCATCACCGGCTCCTTTCCGATCGGTAACTACACCATCTTTGAGTCCACGAACACCGTGGACATTCGCACGACACTGACCTGCCCGGGCGGTCAAGGGCGCTGTCAGGTCGCCTCTCTGGATAAGGGACAGGTCTTCATCGCCACCGGTACTCTCACCGGGCAGTGGGCGAATATCCGAACAGGAACGGGGCCTTGATATGGCTGTCACAGAACCCAATGGCAATGGGTGGACGACGATGGCGCGGCGCTTCACGATCATCGGCGCTTCGTTTCTCATGTTCGTCACTCTTGTCGGGTTCGCTTGGGCTGGTTTCCAGCAAGCAGAGCGCTACCTTTCCTTGCCCGCGCGGTTCGACCGTATTGAAATAAAAGTCGATTACATCTACGAGTACGTAAAGACTCAGGAGAAGAAATAGATGGCTATCCCCGGCGTCACCACTCTTAAAGACTTGATTGACGCGGTCCGCGACCACCTCCATGCGTGGCCGCTTTCTGCCGTTCTCTCCGGGGCCATCGACGCCGTGACCAATACCCTGACGATCGCCACTGGCATCTCTGAGGACTTCACTGGGCGTGGTGCTTTCATCGAGGTAGGCGATGAGGTCATGCTCGTCACCGATATCATCAGCCCCACGGTCTACACTGTAGTCCGTGGCTACCAGGGATCTACCGCCGCGGCGCACGCCAATGCTGCCCCAGTCAGTATTCATCCTGCCTGGTCTTGGACCGATCGCACGATTCGATTTCAGTATATCAAGAGTGCTATTCGCTGGCTTAAGCCTAGCGCCTGGGTCACTGGCGTGAGCGAAACGTTCACTATCAAAGCCGGAGACTTCGATGTCCAGCTTCCTACGTCCTCGCTCTCGAACTACCCGCATGGCAACCATGTCCTGCAGATGGAGTACCAGATCCCAGGGACCACGCGCTTCATCCCCTTCTACGGATGGAAGCAGCTTGGTGCCTTCATCCAATTTGGCAAGGAGTTCAGCCAGGACCGTCCCGTCCATGCCATCCTTCAGGTCTTCCAGCCCCAGCTTCAGGAGCTCCTGACTCCATTGGACAACGATGACTTCGAGGAAGCCATCGGACTCTATGCCGCGCATCTGGCCTACAACTCTTTCAAGAGCAACCGCGCACGCTATACGGAGTACTCCGCTGCCGTCCATGACCGGGCATCTTCTCTTGATGAGCTGATCCGCCAGGGATTCGATCTTAAGAACCAGGCCATCCTGTCGCGTGAGGAGAACTTCCGTCCGCCTCCGCCTACCTATGTCTCAACGTACAGGCCGCCTGACGCACGGGTCTAATGGCTAAGCCTAAACGCCAGTCCCGCCGCGGGGAGAAAGTAGGCGATGAACGCAAGAGACATCCGATCCCGCTACGGCTCAGGTCGCCATACGTGCCCCGACAGTTGGGTGGTGCGGAAGGGTACCGCGGACCATCCTGGTCGACTATCCGTAAGCGTGTTCTCGAGAGGGACAAGAATCGTTCGACTGTTTCGGGTCTTAACGCCGCACAGGGAAACGGTCTTCAAGTGGACCACATCAACCCGTTCCGACTCGGCGGCCGCAACCGCATGTCCAATCTGCGGGTCACTGATTTCCGTAACAACCCGAGCGTTGACTTCATGCGCGGCGCGCGGGAAAAGAAAAAGGATTTCGACCGGCGTTGGTAGACGCAGAAAAAGATAATGGCTATCCCAGCAAAGGCGTACCATGTTGAGATCGACGGGAAGGGCTACACCCTTCTCGATGAATCCTATTCCATCCAGGCTCAGCGGCCGTTCTCCGCGCGCTTCTCTACTGGGGATCCAAGCTTCGGAGACCTTTCTTTCTGGCAGTTCCTTAACCAAGAGGAATGGAACGGCGGTGAGGGCCAAGAGATCTTCCTCCAGAAGAATCAGTGGCTCCAAGCCTCGGGCTGGGATATGCGCAACAACCGCCCGCAGTTATCCTTTGGCTCCTCGCCTCTCCTCTTGAACGACTCGTTCCCTGATCCCTCCATTGAGGAGATCGCATCTATCTATGATGACTTCGGTAGTGGGGATCTAAGCAAGTGGACCGTGGCGCCGGGTACCCTGATCGGCGTGGACCCCAATGTCTTCGCTCCATCCAGTCTCGCCGCCTTTGGTCAGCTCCACACATCGGCCGGCGCATTCATCGGCGACATGACCGCACCACAGCCTACCCCAGCTGGAGTATGGGAAATAGACGTAGCCCTTCCTGTCCCCATCAATACGAACCATCTCCGGTGGCACTTCATACTAGATGCTGGGGCCGGGTACTACATCCATCTGGATGGTTTGGCGGGAACCAACTTGGCTCTTGTCAGGCAGATTGCTCCGGGCAATGTGATCGTAATTGCTACAGCGATTGGAGCCATTAGCCCCGGAACGATTAAGATAACCAGGAATTCATCTGGTGATTTCGAAATCTTCAGCAATGGAGTATCCAAGCTTACCTTCACAGACAATACCTTCACGACCTCCACAACGATGGAGCTTCGTCTTGGGACAACGGCTACCGGGGTTCCTACAAACAGCAATCCTATCGTCGCCGCGGACAATGTCAAGATTCCTCTGTCCATCAACGCCACTCAGGGTCTACAGGCGAAGACCATTGGATTCAATAATGAGATATGGATCGCTTACCCATCTACCAACGCTCCGTTTGCTGTCACCACGATATTCGACAGCCAAGGCTTGACCAATACCCCTACGATCAAGCACATCAATGCTACCGATATCGTTCCGTGGTCTCGTCTGCGAGACATCGGAGGGCAGAATGTGTATCTCCTTGCGGTCCGCGGCAGCACAGTGAAAGCATTTAAGCCGGACCAAACGGAAGTCTACTCGGCAACCCTTTCGACTACTGGTACGGTCATCGCACCGATTGATGGGGACAGGTTTCTGGTCGGTGGTACGGCCGGGGCCTTCAATGGCGCTGTCACGTTCGAACGCATCACTCTCCAGAGGATAAGCTTTGCTCCTGGCAGCACGGATGTCATCCATGCTGATGGCTCTGTTAAGGGCACGCTCGCAAATAGCTTCGCTATCGACAGCAACGGCTTCTACTATTTCGTCTACAACGACTTCTCCAATCTAGATGGTCAGATTCCCTCGCGCCTCTTCCGGTTTAGCCCGACAGACTTGCTCTCCGTGGCTCCGGACTTCACTCTGACCTCTCAGGAGTTCATGCCCAACTTCCGCGCGCGAGGCTTGGCGGATATCAGCGGTGAGGTCTACCTCTTTGGGGCCAAGATCATCGGCAGCAGAGCGCAGAGCGCCATCATCAAGCTTCCCGGTACGTTCATCTACGAGTCACAGGAAGAGATCGAGCTTGATGGTGCCTCTGTCAACATCAAAAACAATTACGGCATCCAAGGGATATTCCAACACCTGACCGGCGTGTACTTTCTGACCCGCAACGACGCCGCTGCATGGGATCTCATCTCTGAATTGGACCGCTTGGATGCGGTCAAGGAAGTTGTCGGAACCAAGGCCGACGTGTTCTCTTTAGCAGAGCCCAATCCTATCGGTGTGGCTGAATTCGACGGCCATTTCTATACGCTTAAGCCCGGCGATAACGAAGTCCTGCGTACCAACCGTACTCGCGGGGGATTCGACAACACCTTCCCGGCTACGATGGACCTGCAGCTCTCTGAGTTCGGTGGCAACACGCCCCTGATCATCAAGGCGCTCTATGCCGTCACCGTAGAGCTCTCGGAAGCCTTGCCCGCAGCTGATTCTATCGACATCGTCATCAACGGCACCGTTGTAGCCACGATGCTACAGGCCGATGGGACGGAGAAAGAGTTTATTCTGACCGCGTCTATCGAATCCGGTTCGTTCAATCCCATACTGCGCGCGCCGCGGGCCAACACCTGGCCTGGCTACTTAAAGAAAGTCACGCTTCGCTATATCCCTGTTCAATTCAAGAAGTTCGCATGGGGCTTTGCTATCCGGGCGGGCAATAACATCAAGCTCTTGGGCGAGATGCGAGATCCCCGTACCGGCATCCAGATGCTTGACGATATCAAAGCCTCCTACAAGAAGAGTACGCCCTTCACGTTCCGAGACGTGGACGGCAAGACCTTTCAGGTCATCATGACCGACTTCAAGGGCCGCCAGCCCATCAGCCACTCAGCGCAAGGCAAGCGCGAGTACCTTATCCCGGTGGAACTACTCGAGGCTTGATGCCAGGCAACCTGGACTTCATCGAGCTACCCAATCAGGACATGGGCGACAAGGATCTGCGCAATGCCTTTAGCGGGCTCTCTGGTGAACTGCGATGGGGCGGTCTTATCCTTGAATCCATCAAGCTTGATGACCGCACCTACGCCATCAAAGAGAAACCTTCTGCCGAATGGGAGCATATCAGTAAGAGCGAGGGAATCAGTCTAGCGGTCATGACTGGTATCCCCGCAGAACGCAAGCGCAGACCGAAGGTGAGATAATGGCTAGATTCGCACGACGGCCGCGGGCCACGAACGCAACCATACGGGGCTTCTTTAAGAAGCACCAGTTGGTGGGATCCCGCTTCACTTCGACTGGATTGAAACTCACCCTGGGCGGTCATCCAGGCGCGCGTAGCGGTGTCACCCTGCGGCTCGAGAAGCTCCGCCGCAAGATCGGTAAGTTCAAGCAGCTCCGCGGTGTCCAGCGCAAGACCAAGATCATAGTAGGATGACAACTAAACCTAGGACGCCGGCTGAAGTCTGCAAAGCTCTCGTCCATCTCGATAAGTACGTCAAGCGAAACGTGGACGGTGTGCCCGGCGACGAGACCTTTTGTAATTGGTTCGTCAACGATGTGGCTCTCGCGATCGGCTGCCCTGAGTTCGATGGAGATCCCTGGCCCTTGAAGGCCAATGTCATCGTTAAGAACATCGACAACAACCCGGCTCGTTGGCAGCCTGCGGATCCGGATGAGGCACAAGATTCGGCCAACGAAGGCAAGTTCGTTATCTCAGGTTGGGCCAACAAGGAAGGCCACGGCCATGTGAACGTCATCATCCCCGGGAAGCTGGTATGGAGCAACCAGTTCCAGGCTGAGATTCCCAACTGCGCGAATGTTGGGTCTAGTAATTTCTTCGGAAAGCCTGTATCCTATGGGTACGGGAAGCACATGAAGCCTAGATATTGGATATGGCTTCAACCCAAGACGCAAGGAGAATCAAATGGGACTGATTGACAAAGTGACCTCACCGGTCAAGAAGTGGCTGTGGGGTGTGGCGTTAAAGAAGACCGTCAAGCGCGCGGCTCGGCTGGCGACCGCTTGGCTCGTCGCTCATGGCGCCGCACAGTACGGCTGGACGGGTGGCGAGGCGGAGATTGCCGGTATCATCTATCTCGGCATCGGCTGGCTGAAGGGCTGGGTTAAGACCAAGTGGCCGGACCAGACTGGGTGGCTCTAGTTTAATCTGGGGGGTGGCCGTGACTCAGCCCACGGCTGCCCCCAACTCAGGAGCCCCTATGAAAATACTTCTCATAGATATCGAGTCAAGCCCCAATGTCTCTCTGACCTGGGGTAAGTACGATCAGAATGTTCTCCACTTCGTGCGCCATCGGCAGATCATCACCGTCGCATGGAAGTGGTTGGGCGAGAAGAAAGTCTACGGCCTCTCGCTCCCGATGTTCCCCACTTACAAGAAGGATCCACTCAGCAATCGTGAACTCATGCGAGAGATCCATAAGCTCATGAACCAAGCAGACATCGTCATCGGCCACAACGTCCGATGCTTCGATGATAAGCGCATCGACACAGACCTTATTAAATGGGGCTTCAAACCTCCTTCCCCGCATCGAGTCATTGATACCCTCGAAGTCGCGCGGCAGAGGTTTGACTTCAACTCCAACAAGCTTGGGGATCTCGGTGAGTTCCTCGGGGTAGGGGGAAAGGTCAAGCATCCCGGCATGCAGATGTGGATCGACTGTATGGATGGGAAGCCAGAGGCGTGGAATCATATGCTGCGCTACAACAAAGGTGACGTCTACCCCTTGCTCGAGAAGGTCTACCTTAAGATGCGTCCTTGGATCCGCAACCATCCAGACCTCAACATTCTGACTGAGCGTGAGGTTTGTCCATATTGTTCGAGCCCTAAGATTCAAGCGCGAGGATGGTCCATCACTAAGACGGTGGCCAAGCGCAAGCGCTTCCAGTGCCAAGGCTGCGGCGGGTGGCTGTACGGGATCTATAAGCCCAAGCAGAAGCTATGGAAATTTAAACCGGCGTAGAAATGAGACCAAAGGCGGGTATCTTGTTCTTAGTATTCCATTCCTTATTCTTTCCTTCTTTCTATGTTATATTCACAGAGGAAGTTCATTGCCAGTTTTATTCCTTAAACTTCTTTCTGGCTTGCTTGCTGGCTACCTTCTGCGCTGGCTTCCTGGCTTGGGCCTTGACTCCTAACTGAGTGCCTGCTATACTTCCATCAGCAGGGTAGAGCAGCGGTCAGCTCGTCTGCCTCATAAGCAGAAGGTCGCGGGTTCGAATCCCGTCCTTGCAACCATTTGTGATTCATGAATTGCGAACCTGCAACGAGAAATGGCAGGGTAAGCCCTGGGCTACGGCCTGGGGTTTTTCATTTACGGCTTCATGAGAATCCGGTGACTGTCTTGGTGTTCTTCATAGAGAACCTCCCCCTCCTTGCGCCGTTGCCGTCTGCTCTGATAAAGTTTATTCAATCGAGGGAGAACCGCCGCATCGCATCTGACATCCCCCGATCCTATGGTCTCACGACCCTCCAACTCGTCCATGCAATCTGCCTTGCCGCGTGTATAGCCCCAGTCGATGGCATCTTCGATCCTTTCTTCCAGAGTCATCCCCAGTTTTACGCTCGCAGGTATTATTAGCAACTCCTCCTCCGCCGTGAGGCCCCGGGGTTTGCACCCCGAGAACCACACGACACAGAGGCAAAGGAACATGGCTATGATGACTAAAGCCGTGTCCCCTTTGCTGACTTCCGGATGCGCGCTCATTGCGCGAGATCCTCTGCATGGTCATGGTTATGGGTCTCAAGGATGCTGGGCGCCGGCAAGACCGACGGCAGATTCCCAAGGTCAAGGATTCCAGGCGTGATGATTCCCTCCAAGGTCTGACTGGGGAAGGTAGCCTCAATCTCCTTGTAGATGATAACTTCCTTCACCGGGCATGCGTCCGGCCACGCGGTCGCCAGATGCTTAGCGAACTGCTTGGCGGCTTCGTTGGGCGTGATGCCCTTGCCGAAGTGGACATGACCATCGGCGCTGATGGTGAAGACTTCATTCAAGTCCTTGCTCTTGAACGTGAAGCTTGATCCGCTCATCTTAGCGACGTGCGCCTGCAAGGGACTGAGTTTCATTACGAACAACGACAGCACGAATACGACTCCGGCGATGTAGTACTTTCTCATTTTATTCTCCTGAATACCGCCAAGCAGATAGCCTTTGACATCTTTATAGGAACAGCGTTTCCCACCTGGCGAGTTATTTCTGATTTGGTGCCCTGAAATTTGTAGTTCTTGCTGAACGACATGGCGGCCGCGAGCTCATGGGGCTGGAGCATCCGGAACCTGATGTCCAATACGTACTGGATGTCCTGCTTCTTGATCTGAGCCTGAATCAATGCAAATTTTTCCTTCGTGGTCTGCGTCGGCAATGGCTCCTTGACACTGCGCGCGCCTCCATTCCCATAATACTCGATGATATAGGGCTCGAGCAGCCCCCATCCATTGATGGCGGTCAGCGTCGGCATAGGGTCCTTTAGGGATCGTGTCCTACCACCTGGCTTGCCTGACTTCTTATCGTTCCCGTGGTTTACGCAGACTAGATGAGGCTCGACAAGCTCGAACCCCCGCGGCGTGACCGTAGGCATAGGCTTCTTGATGGAGTGGACTCTTGGCTTCTGTCCCTTGCGCTCTCCATTGTGGGCTACGAGGTACGGCTCGACCAACGAGATAGCTCCCTTGGTAGCGATCGTCGGGACTGGATGCCCAGTTGACCGCGGCTGACCCCCGCTCTGCTGTTGGAGCAAGAATGGCGTGCATAACCCCATCCCTCGGCTTGTGGTAGTCACGACACCGAGAGGCTTGCGCACGCTCTGGGGTGATCCTGAGCTGAACTGGGGTACGATAAAGGGAGCCACCAAGGCGAGGCTGTCTTTGCATAAAACAGTGTACAGTGGGTCGCTGACCTTGCGTGGCTTACGCTCGGGTCCCCCTGCTGACATAACGAATGACTCACAAAGCCCTATATGGTGGCCCCCGGCTGTTACCGTGGGAGCTGGGCGCTTGATAGAACGCACCTTGTTACTGCCATACATCATCGCGAAGAAGGGTTCGCCTCCGAACTTGGCTAGCCCTGCTGCTATTCGGCGCAGAGTGTTCGGCGCCAGCGGTCTTTTCCTACCTGAGATGCTTTCGCTCGGCAAGCCCCAGTCAATGATGCTTTCAGCCGGCTTCCATCTGCGGGTGCCCTTGCCCCCATCCTTGGAATGTGTAGCGATAGGCCAGGATACCTTCTTTCTGCCCAAGCGGGCTATAATGAACAGTCGCCTGCGTGTAGTAGGATCCCCGTAGTCGGCGGCATTAAGGATATTGTGCTCGACATTGTATCCCAGCGCGCGGAGAGACCCGATGAAGGAATCGAATAGCTCTCCCTTTCTGCGCTTCAACGGCAAGCCATTGGTCCCGAGCGGACCCCAGCTCATGAACTCCTTCACGTTCTCGACAACGATGTTCTCGATACGGATGGCCTCGGCCCAGCGGAGGACGTGCCATGCGCTGGCTCGAGATTGGTCATTCATCGGCTTCCCGCCTCGCGCTATAGAATGATGAGTGCATTCAGGGGAAGCGACCAAGAGGTCAAGCTTCCTTCGAGGCACAACCTTGCGTGGGTCCACGCTGTCGAGGGTCTCGCAGATGTGCTGAGCATACTGATGGTTCTTACTGTGCGTCGCGATCGCAACAGACCAATGGTTGATAGCCAAGAGCTTGACCTTCATGCCGAGCTTGTCTGCTGCCCGGTATAATCCTGTCGATGTACCACCGGCCCCGCAAAACAAGTCTACTGCGTGAATGGTCTTCACGTAGGCCATCCGTGGTTGCCTGCCTTACAGCACTCGACTCGACCCTTCTCGAGCCGGCGCATGCAGGACTTGACGATGCAGTAGATCCGCTTAGGCTTCTTCATCCCTCGCTCTCCCTTCGGTACTGCTCGGCCTTGGCTATTAGCTCACCAGAATATACCCTCCCGCTGTCCATCGCCATGCGTACCGCCTCCTCCATCCCCTTCGCCATGCCCCGCTTCTCTATCCTGTCATCGCGCAGGCGGACGGTTTCGGCGGTGGCGTTAAGAGACCTGAATAGTCCAAGGTCTATTTTAATTAGGTAGTTCGGCTCGTGGTCCTCGTGGCGTATGCGGTCAGCCTTGCAGAGAAGAACTATCTCCCGGCACAATGATTCCAACGCCCCCACCTCACCCTGGAGGCGGGAGACTTCGGCCTCTAGTGCTTCAACACAAAACCCGCACTTCCTACCAGTCATGCCAACGCATCTTCCATTGCATTTCTGAAATTTGCTCATCGCTTCCCCTCCTGCTTCTCAATCTCTTCGGGCGTCCTTCTAAACTCATCGCTGATGTAGGGTTCCCATCCTACACAAGCGGCGTTAGCTTTGGTTTTGGTGGTTTTGTAAATGCAGATTCCACACCCAGAAAGACCCAAGGACATGACCAATGCCAGTAGATAGTATCTCATCGCTTCCCCTCCCCTTTGCGCTCGGTGGCTTGCTTGGCCGTCAACTTGGCATCCCACTCCTTGAGCAAACTCCACACATCGTCCATGTGTTCAAGACCACCAGGAGTACCGATATCTCCGCTTGCCTCTTGCTCTCTGAGGTCCCGCACTATCTCCTTGATTTCCTCGCACACCTCTTTCTCTGCTTCCATTATTCCCCCTCCCCTTCGCTACGCTCCCCGGTTTCTTTGAGGGCATCTGGAATCCAGCATCCATTGGCATGGACATTACTAACGTCATCGCCAATGTGGGTATCGCAAAATATACACCTCCCATCCACAATACACGCCGACGATAACGCCCCCCTCAGTCGGGCCACAGTCTTTAGGGCCTCCTCCTTGGCGGTGCGCTCCTCTCGTAAGTCCGACTTCGCATTGGATAGAAGCTCGTCCGTATAGTTGTGCTTCTCGCGCTCCTCCTCCAAAGCCTTCTCTGCCTTCTTTTTATCTTGCTCGGCATATGCAAGGTCTGACTTTAGGATAAGTTTAATCGCCACGCTAATGGCCCAGGCTTTCCACCAATACTTTTTTCTACCTGTTTCCAACCCCAGTTCTTCGCGGGCCTGGGCAAGGGCATATTTTATAAACCGGATTCCTTCAAGCTCATTCCTGGCCCCCATCACTAAATCCCGCGTACTTTGCGTCTTGTCAAACTTGAAGTCGGTGGACGCAAGACCGATTGTTATTTCGCAGAACATATCGTCCCTCTCCTTCTCCACCTTTTTCAACTGCTCACGCAGGGCGGTGATCTCATCCCTCTGGTCGTCTATGGTTTGCTCATAGCTCATTTTCTGTCGTCCTCTCCTATCCCGCGTAGCTCGTAGGTGAGCAAACCCAAAGCGTTCCAGACGACCATAGCGATATGCCTTTGGCCTGTCTCCTCGTCTCGCTCGATGCCGCGCATCCACTGGAAGAGATGGCGAAGTAGAGGACCCAGCATCCGGGTCCACTTCATGCCCTTCTCCCAGTTGCGATCGCCGTACTTCTTGGCCCCGGCCGCATAGACAGCGCCGACTTCCATGAGCGCATCAGCCGGCAGGAGATCCACGCGGGATTTACCTTCGTCGAAGCGCTGGCCTATGCTTTTTGACCTAGCCACAACGCCTGATTCCCTATGGCAGTCGGAGCTACTATCTCCAAAATGTGGAGGCCAATCCGCATGCTTTGCACTTACGCACCGACTGTCTTGGGGCATCATTACTTGCTTCTCCCCATGATGTACCGGGTGAAGCAGTAGCCTGTCACCTCATGCTCCTCGACAGTGAAGCACGGCAGACCGAGAGCGAAGACGATGCTTTGCTCTAAGCGCGCACCGCGGCTGTCTTCCCATCCGGGCATGAGGATAATGCCTTCGCACTTAGCGAGGAGCAGGAGATCCTTACGCAAGTAGTCGGCCCACTTGCTGTCCTTAGGGACCTTGTTGTCCGTCTCAACGGGGCTAAGGATATTAAAGCCCTGCCTACGCAGGGCCTTAGTGATACGCTTAAAGGCGGGCTTGTTGTAGTCCTTGATCCCCGACATGGGACCGGCGAGATAATACGGCGTGTCTTGTTTGGCGTTCATGGCTTCTCCTCGTCTACGGCATTTTCGAGAATTTCTACTATGCTCTTAAGTGAGTTCACCATGTTACGTACCCGACTAGCTAGCCTAAATCTCCACAGACTTACCAGCTGCGTGATGGCTATAGCAGGGTCATGAGATGAACTAACAGTAATATGAACGTAATGATTTGTTGTATAGATAGAAACCTTCATGAGTTCTTGCCATGCATGTACGGCCGGCCCTTGTTGTATTCCAGCTTAGCCTTCAGGGCGCAATGCAGATGATAGCCTGCTGACCTGGCCTTATCCGCAATACGGATGATTGCGTCGGCGAGCTCAACAGCAGGGCCATAGGGCTTGCCCTCGGGCGTGATCTCGATGCCTGACGAGGGCCAAGGTTCTACCCTGCGTTCATCTTCTGAGCATTCGGCCATCTCGCAGACGATGAGCATATTCTGCTCATGGTGGCTGCGCGATCGGCGGTGGAAGCCGTGGTCTTCGGCCGTCTGCCACGCGCCCTCCATCAATTCCGGAATGGTAAGAACTTTTTCTTTAAGTGCTTCGTTCATTTTTTGACCTCTAGTATAGAGATGATGACTCGCTTGCCGTTGAGATGGTCAAGCTTGATTTCCTGCCTGAGTACATCGGGGAATTTACCCACATTGAACCAGTCCGCACCATGACGAATGACGGCCTCCGTCTTTCTGGAGTGCCGGCTCATACCTTGGGATCTATCTTGTGGCGCTGTTGGTTGAGTTCATCACGGGTGGCGGCGCCCTCTTGCCCCCCGGTGATGAGCTTCTTGATGAGGTTGTTGTCGGCGATGGCCTTGGCGACATTTGGATCCCGACTGTCGAGACCGGTAGCCTTATCGTAAGCGTCTCGGAGCTTGATCATTTCCTTGCGCTTATTATTGAAAAAGGATTCCCCGTTCTCGCCGGGTGATGGTCGCTGACGTTCAAGCTGCATCATCTTTTGCCAGAGGCTGTTAGCTTCTGCTTGGTTTCCCATATTCATTTCTCCTGTCGTCGTTTAATTTGCGCGCACCACGGCTTAGCATCGCACCAATCATCGCATCGGGTGTACCCACCTGGACGATGTTCTAGATGATCTCCAGGTTTTGCGAATGCTGTGGCTTCAACCAATGCTGTTGGTCCTGTGAAATTCTTTCTAGCTCTTGATGCTGTGGGTGATGCCTTTACTGCCCAGACATCTCCCTTCTTCCACATCTCTTCATCGTTGCAAGGGGGTAGGTCCGCTTCCTTGAAGGCTAAGCCAGCCTTCTCGTGTAGCTCGAGACGCTCCATGATGTACTGCTTGACTATGTTCTTAGACCATAGCGGCTGTTCGATCGTCTGGAAGAGAATCTGTGGATACCCTGCGGTATACTTAGCTTCCCTTCTCTGCCAATCTCGAATGAGGAAATGGTCTTGGAGTTTGATGGGATAGATGCCAAGGACCTCACCTATCATGAAGGCATAGATATTGAGCTTCGCCTCCCAATCGTCTCCACCTCCCTTCTTATAGTTATACATGGCAGTGTACTTCCAATCATCTAGAATGCGGTCCTTCAGCCCGAACCTGTCGGGCGTCCCGCTTATTTTGATGCCACCAATCTCGATGCAGAGGTGCTGCTCGATGAGATCCTCTGCTGAACCGTTGCGCGCAATCTCGGCATGGATGGCTGTGCCTATCCAGGCTGCCAGGTTGTCGCTCACGTCCTTGACGATCTTGTTTCCATGCTTTCGCTTAATGAACGTCATCTGAGGTGGGTCACATAGCTCAGAGACTGAGTACTTTCCGTCCTGCTTATGGTCATCGCGCTGAAGTGCGCGCGCCACGATAGCTGGAAGCTTATGGTTGTTGGTGTAGATCATAGCTGATTGCTGAGATAGACCTCAATGTCTTGGAGTTTGGACAAGTCATACTTTGGATAGTTGACAGCCTTGTTGATGAGGATGGCCTGCTCAGCAGGCGAAACTCTCTTGTCAAGAATGGCGAAGAACTTATCCATGAACTGCTTGTCGCTGTAGCGGTGGACCTCGCAGAGATGGCAGTAATAGCAGAGCGTCACGCCATTAAGGAGATGCCACCGTAGGTAGAGCGAGCGGGCCTTACGTACTAGCCAGTGGTGTGCTTGAAGGTTCTCCTTCTTGGAGCACGTCACGCACTTGCCGTCCCGCTTCCTTACGGCCTTGCTCCACATACCGTCGAGCTTCTTCTTAAGCCGACGTATCTGGACTTCCATCGGGATTTTCTTAGCCATTAAAAGAGGGGCTCTTTCATCCCATTCTTTGGTGCCCAGTCAAGCAAGTCCTTGAACTGCTTAACGGTCATCTTAGAAACGAGCGAGATACCCGCATGCTCCATGTACTTAGTGATCTTGCCTTCAAGCTCCTTGGAGTAACGAATCTTGGTGGCTACCTTGATTTGATCCATGTTGATTCGGGCATCCTCATCCTCAGTGACAACCTCGGCATCAACGACCTGTCCTTCGGTGGCCCCGTTGGTGGCCCCATCGGTGGCTACCTCTGCGGCCGCGGCCTTCTTCTCCAAGCTGTCCACCTTCTTCTCGACCTTAGGCTCGAAGATATCCTGAGCAATACCAAAGGAGGAGGCGCACTTCTTGAATGCATCAGAAGTAGCGGATTTGTAGCCGTTGCCTAGGTCGAGAGGCTGGTTGGCCTTCGTCGGATGCGTGTTCTTGTAGCAGAGAACATCGGCTCCACCAAAGGCTTCACGCACGATGAGGCTTCCGTCCTTCATCTGAAGCATGAGCCGGCCCTTAACGACGATGTGCTTGAGCTTAAGGATGGTCTCCATGTTGCTGATTTCCTCAGTCTCGAAGCTCCACTGAGCGCCGACAAGCTCGGCAAACTCCTGAACGCATCGCCGGACGTAGCCTATCTCAACATAGATGAGTCCGCTACTTGGATGCTTGGCTTGGAATTCAATCGGGGTCTTGCGCTTTAAGAGCGTGACCGCTTCCCTGCTGTAGATTGCGAGCTGTCCGTTACCGTTATTCTGCGTCCTGACAGTGAGTTCTTTCTTTCCGGCCTTTGCCTTTGGCATTATTATTTCTCCCCATTGCGTTGTTCACAACTAATCTGATGTAGGCGGAAACAGAAAGCTCTAGCCTATTGGCGTGCTTGATGACCTGTCTCCAGAAGGTAGGCGATGCTCCAACGAGCTTACGGACTTGAATCATGCCCTCAGTATAACCTTAAAACTATATGATGTCAAGACGATATCACTAAGCTATTAAGCCTTCATGTCTGAAACTGAAGAACTTCTTTTCCCCTATAACTATATGATCCAGGACTGGGATGCCTAGTATCCTCCCCGCCCTGACCAGCCTCCTTGTCGCATCCTTATCTTCCGCACTGGGATCCACTTCTCCGGACGGATGATTGTGAGCCACAATGATAGCCGCTGCGCTGGCTAGAATGGCTGGCTTAAAAACTTCCCGCGGATGAACCAAGGAAGCACTGAGCGTACCGATGCTGACTGTATTTACTGCCAGCATCTTGCTCCTTCCATCCATGACAAAGCACACGAAGTACTCACGATCAGGATTCTTGAATAACTTGTGGAACATATCCGCCACCAAGTCAGGCTTGTCGAGAGTGATGCCATGCTCCGCATAGCTCATTTTCTTCTCTCGGACTAACTGCACTCGATACAAAGCTGGGATGATGTTCATGACTTCAGAGCCTTCTTATGATACTTGCACATAGGTTTTGAACCGCATAGCTCGGCTCGATAACCGAAGCGACCTGCCACGCAAATCTCTATTTGCTTTTTGCTCATGACTTCAACATCCTGATGGAGAAGAAGGTCTTGAACTCAGGGTAGAGCTGCACCATCTTGCGCGCGTACCGGCTGGTGTAGTTGTTGTTGACCTTATACTCCGTACCGCTGGGCTCGGTGTTGGCTGACACCATAGTGTCCCATCGGATGCGCTCCATGATGAGCTTCGCTCCGATACGGGTACGGCCTGCGTGCTTCAGGTTGTATGCGAAGCGAACGAACTTCAAGAAGACGTGCGGGTTCTCCCGATCGTACAGCTCGAACTTCGCATCCAACGTGCCGGCTACTGCTTGGGTTTCCATGTTAGTCTCCTTGGTCCTCTGGTACTTCGTCTATGCTACTGCTGAATCCGGTGCCCCCGCAATCGGGGCATACGTCGGGTGGCTTTCCATTGTTCATGCCCCACCAGTGGCATCCCATCGTGAGACAGATGTGCTCCATGCATGCCATAGCTTCTCCTATCCGTGGGTGGCTGGCTTGGTGTGTACAGCACACCCAAGACATACGCCAAATTCTTTCCAGAGATTCTTATCTTCGGGAACATCGAAGTTGACCACAATGTAGTCTGCTATGCCAGTAACGGCTTCTATGAGACCGCCTTCTAGGTAAATTACTACCATACTTTTCTCCTTGGTGAGATAGCTGAAACCTAATACCTTATTATCGGTTGAACTAGGTCCAGGTGGATCTGCTTGCGGGAATGCCACTCCCCGTCAGCTACCCTACGAAAGAGAAAATGCTTTTCTCCTTTGCAGATGATTCGAACCGTCGGCCTTATCGAAGGGCACACGGCGCCATGCAGGCTTCGGAGCTGCATCTCGTATCCGAATCATCTACGAAAGAGAAAAGCCCCCCTGCCTCACTGGGCAGAGGGGCTCGGGAACTTGTGTTCCCTTTAGTCTCCTTTTTAGGTGCCGGCCTGCTCGCCCAACTTCTTCTCGTAGGCTTCCAGGACCTTGGCTCCGATGGCCTCACGACCGTCGGCCGTCAGGGGATGGTAATGATCGAAGTACTGATCTTCCCCGTCGATGCTGCGCTTCTGGTTGGGCATCGCGACGAACAGCCCTTTGCTGCCGTCGATGACTTTGATGCCGTTGAGGAGCATGAGACCGAACTCTTCGGTCTTCACCCGAACGCTGACGAAAGCCTTCGTCTTGCTCGGGTCCTGTCCTTCCTTTGCAGTGAACAGGTTGACACGAATGTCGGCGTACTTCTCTTCTGCGGTGGTGGTTCCACTCATTTTGTTTTTCTCCCACTGCTTCTTGATCCTTCCTAAGACTGACCAAGCAAGCGGTGCTGATGATGGAAACTCGAAGTGAGCTTCCTTTGCTGCTTTCGGCTTACGTCTTTTCTTTATGAACCTATACTGCGTCCAAGGTGCGGTGATATCTCTTTCACCTTCCATAGAGCATACATCCTTTTGATCTCTGCCGATGCTACCCTGATGCATGAGTCGTATTCGATTCGATCCTTAGCTAGAGGGATCTGACTTCGATGACTCTTCATCCTGTTGAGGGCATCATGGAGATTGAATAGGTCGTGCTCGAACGCATCTTCCTTGAAAGCCATTATCCTCTCTGGACTTTGACTTCCTTCCCTTCGCACTCCAGGACCTGAACGGTCTTGTAGTGTCCTTCCTTAGCCGGCTTCTCTTCCTCCGGCTCGACCCACTCTTGCTTGGAAATAAGCTTGCAGTTGCGGGTCTTATACTCATCGACGATGAAGGTCCAGCCATTCTTGCCTTTGAATTTGGCATGCAGACTGTTGGACCATGAGTAGGGCTTCTCGACGGACATCGGGTAGTCGTTCATCACGAACAACCCGGCCATCTTCCGGCTGCCCTCATCACTGCTCCCGACTTCTACCGTGATGGTCTTATAGTCAAGGCTGGTGCGCAGATTAAGCGCTTCATCCTTGATTACCTGTGGTAGAACATCGAGTTCTTCGATGAGTAACTGTGCGTTCTGACTGATCTCGGTTGAGGTCATTGCTTGGCTGTCTCCTGTGCCTTTGCCTTGGCGTCGTCGTACTTCTTGCCCACTGTGGCGGTGACTTCCTTCTCGATGGGCTTGGTGTCCACATCTAGGAGTTTGGCGCCGTCGTCATTAGACAATGCGATGGCGCTAAACCAAAGCATACCGAGCTGCTTGATCGGCATGGTCTCAATGTCCTTACGCCTGATGGTCATGTTGCACTGCTTGGCAGCTTCCTGCCAGGGATCCACATCGGAAACGAAATCCCTGTCAGCCAGCAGACGGAAGAAGTCTTCGCTGGGCTTAAGCTTGCTTACAGCCTCGCCTATCTTAACGAGCACGGCTTCCTCGATGGCATCGCTGATGGTGCGTTCTCGCTTGTAGTCCGTGGCAGGGACAATCTTGATCTTCTTGCCCGGGAGCTTAGCGATGAGGTCCGCATCCTTGACGATGAGGACTACCTCGATACGAGGATTCTTGCGATCGGCGGTGGGCTTAACGATGGCCCATCCGTACTTATCGGGTGACGCAAGTGCGAGCTTCTCGTTCTTGTCGTTCCACTCGATGACCGGCAGCCCACGTATGACCTTGGGCATGGTGATGCGACCACCACCGTACTGACCTTCGCTCTCCATGCGAGAGAAGCCGATGAACTTAAGCTTCTTCTCACTGAAGGGAGCTTTCTTCTCGAGGGCTGTGCGGAGGTTGCGGTACACCTGATCCTTCTTGCTGTTCCAGCATGCGGTGTCACGGCAATTGCCGAGCCCACCCTTGCCGAACAGCTCCATCGCATTCCCTGAGTTCTGCGGGCAGGCGGTACACGCCAGCACACCACCGAACTCAATGTCCGTCGGGAAGGGAGCCATCGCCAGATTCTTGAAGAACATCGTGTCGATCTTACGCTTCAAGTCGCTGACTGGGAACACATCACCCGGCTGGAGGTTAAGTACCTGACCGGAGATGTAGTCCTTGACGATGCGATCCCTGCCCTTGTCCGTGAGGTCAACGAGCATGGCCCCATGAACGGCAGTGAGCTTACCCTGCTTGATCCAGACCTTCACCTGCTTAGGCAGTTCGACTAGCCTGAGGACCTGGGTCACGTACCGGATGGGCTTGCCTACGGCCTTGGCAACCAACGCGACGCGCTGCTTGAAGATGGCCTCGGGCAACTGCTTGACCCCGACATGGTTCCAGATAGGCTGCTTCTGGCCTTGGTCGGCGAGATGGACGTATGCCTCTGCCTCTTCGAGCGGAGTCAAGTTCCTGCGCTGCAGGTTCTCGATGATCTGAATCTCCGTCGCTTCGGTGTCGTTGACATCTAAGATGCGGGTAGGTACGAGCTCACATCCTGCCTCTTTTGCGGCCGCCAGTCTGCGATGACCGGCGATGAGTACGTACTTCCCTTCCTTCTTACGAACGAGCAACGGCTCGAGGATCCCGGTCTGCTTGACCGACTCGACGAGTTCCTTATCGAGCGCCCCATCTGTGGTGGTGCGCACGTTTCCGTTGATGGTGATGTCCTTCAGCTTCATTTCTTTCGAGACCAGCGCAGTGCGATTGCGCTGGTCGATTACGGCATCGGTTGTCTTAGACATTTACTCTCCTCTGCTACAGCTTCTTTCTGAACTCCAGAGCTTTCTTATGCGTCTCCTCGACCATGTGCATCGGGCCTTGCTCGTCTTCACCGAGCATCCAGTCGATACTTTTGCGCGCGCAGATAGCGATCGCTAAGATGAATGGCTCGATGTCATGGCCTTCGACGAATTCCTTTACTACCTGGCGTTGCATGCGTAGCTCATTCTCTGAGCGCATGCCACGCTGGGGCCTACCGCACGATGCGCAAAACTTATCGAGCAGTGCTGTCTTGTGCTTGCAATGGCGACAGACCTTATGCTTAGGTGAGAGCTTCTCAGGTTCTTTCATTACCTAGTCCTATGCCATCCCCGGCATGTCCTGGTGAGGAACCTGAATTGGCTTGGCTTCCCGCAGGCCAAGCATACGACGGATGCGCTTGGTCCAGAGAGACAACCAGCCGCGGACACGGACATCCAGACGTGAGCGAAGCGCTTTACGTGCATCCTTCCAGAGCTTGCGACGCGCCCGGGTGGCATCGTTTCGTGCCTCGATGCCGGCCTGACATCTCTCGAAGAGGGAGACGTAGCCAGGATTGTGACTTCGCTTAAGAAGGACGGCTGTTCGATGTTCATGCTTTCTTTTCTTCTTGGATGAGAGCTTAGTTTCACTGAGCATTTATCCTCTGACGGTTGCGAGATTCCGTCGGCTAAGACGGATATAAAGCTTGATATCTCTTGGCGTCCCGAGCATTGGCTGGATCTTTAGCTTCGTCAAGACCTTGTTCATCTTCGGCCGGCAGAATGACCAAAGCCCAACGCTTCTTAAAGGACTAGTTAATGCATCATACGAACTACTTCCATAGTCACGGAGATTCACCAGCAAAAATCCTTTCTTTTCTTTTGCTGTGATCTGCAGCTTGAAGACATGCTTCTTTAATCCCGGCAATTTAAAATGCCTGAACAAAGCCTCGAACCTGAGCATGTCGCTGATACCCAGCCATGCCTGCGTCACGCTTGGCATGTTGTATCCTCGATTAAGGATCTCGAGATGACTGCTTCTCTTATCGTATTTGATTCTCAGTGTGACCATGATGCCTCCTTGTAATTATTTTGATGGAAGCCGGACGGGATGCGTTCCTATAGTACACCCTGCCCGGCCATGAGAGCCGTTGGGACGGGAGCCCCGCTCTCTCTCATGTTCTCCATCAAATTGTGAGGATGGGGAATTGCAAGCTTTGATCTAAGCTTACTACCCCTGCAGGTATCCTCTTACCTCCTTGCCTGTGACGGGCTACACCCAGTGCAAGTATTTACAGGATGGGAGCCTACCCCTGTGCTGTCCTGCACAACAAACTATTGGTTTTGCAAAGCATCAGATGCTGCATCGTAAGCAATGTCTCTGATGAGATCTTCGATAGTCGGCACCTTCTCGGGTTGCTTGACATCTCGTTCTTGTTGTTCTTTGGTAGGTGTAGCAAAGTTGGATTTTACACAACAATCTCTGCACCACTCTTCGTCTTTTTCAGGGAAACTATACGATGAACTGTTACCAATTCTGCTGACGAAAAGTTTTATTCCCCATCGCTCTGCTTTATTAACTGCATCGTCTCCAACATGCTCTTGCTTACAGCGATCGCATACGAACGTGAGACTTATTGCCATAGTTTTCTCCTTAAAATAGAGGAGCCCCCCGGGACCCTGATATCCCGAGGGGCTGACTTCCCGGCAGCTTAGGCCGTACTGCCCTTCTTGTTGGTTGGAGGTTCGCCCCCTGTGGGCCGAGGTTCGGAGTGCATGGTTCCGGTCGCCTCGCAACAAGCATCATGATATCACTAGGATATCAGATGTACTGCCGGTAGTCAAGACTTAATTAGTCTGACGGCCGATGCGAATGCTGTACCGTCCGGGCATAGTTCTTTGATATAAGTTGTACGTCTACCGAAGTGAGTTGGATAATAAAGCATGACGGTTCTCGATGGTTTATACTCACACCTAATCAACTGGCGAATCATTTTGGAATGCGTTGCTCCTTTACTCAGACCACTTAAGAATTCATGCGCTGCCTCTTTTGTTTTGAATACAGACAGAGGACCGTGCAGATCTCTTGGCTTCACCCACTCATCGTACCGGTAGATAATCCATCCGGGCAACCATATAGCGAATGACTGGAAGTACCTATCGTCATCCTTGACGGCTGTTACGATCTTCCATCCCTTCTTTACTTGGGACATGGTGCCTCCTCAGGTAGGTAGAAGGACTCGATGAGGTCAGCGATAGCGTTGAAGCTCAGCCTGTTATAATC
>SDBT01004709.1_pt1 | contig 23088 bp, 29 predicted proteins | sample 2277101 | NCBI WGS metagenome assembly SDBT01 (sample SAMN10404973, study PRJNA504765) | marine sediment metagenome | isolation source: marine sediment core GS10_PC15, 103 cmbsf | place: Arctic Ocean: Southern Knipovich Ridge | collected 2010 | reverse complement strand
CCATACCGCCCGCCCGGTTTGAGGCCCAACGTTTGGCCTTTTCGACCGCAGCGTCATGTGTGGTATGTCCTGTTGCCGCCGGTTCAGCGAATCTACCGTGGCCATCGGCGACGGCCTGTGTTACAACAATGAAGTTGCGTCTGATATTCATGCTTGTTCTCCTGGTTAAATGGGACTTGGTGTATCAGCCCAAGTCCCTGTAATTCGACCCTGTACGGAAGAGTGTTGACATCCGGCACTACCCGTTGGGAGTTCTGTTCCCAGGTTTCCCACTACCCGGACTCTTAGTCAGGACTTCTCTTTGGCCTTCGCGATCATTTGGTTCCGCACGTTGTTGACGTGCTGATAACGAAGCTTGTCGCCGGAGGCGTTCGGTATTGCGCGACTGATTTCCGATCGCGAAAGACCTTCACCCAGTAGATAACGAATGCGCGCCGAAACGGTAGACAAAGCCTTACACTTTGTCTGTTGCGCCTTCGTCAACTCGTGTGCGCCCTTGGGCTGTCCCTTTGCCGATGTCGGCGTTGGGGCTTCCGTAACGGGCTTCGGTGCTACTGCTTTTGCTGTTGCTTGTTTACCCATCTTGACTATCTCCTTGTAGTTAGTCAGGTTGTTAATGAGGAAATACCTCATTATATTTATTATATAGAACCATCGCTAGTCATTGCAATAGTCGTTTGCAATTATTTTACCCCCTGTCATTTTGGACCCTCGTAGGGTTTGTAGGGAAAATTTGGACGCGTGCAGGTTTTGTAGCGGCTGGGGCCGTCCTTAGCGCCAGCGCGACTAGCACAGTCGTAGAGTACATGGCTATATAACATTTAGGTATTCTCATGCTCTGTAACCCATGTATTGAACAGCTCGACAGCTTCTGGCATGGGTGCATAGGCTACGATCTGGTTATCGTAGCCCCAAATAGGACTATACATTTTACCTTCATTGTCCCAGACCGCTAATGACACTATACGTCTTAAGCGGTCCATATAGTTGACCTCAAACTCGACATCCTGGTTCATGACAGTTCTCCTTTGTTTTGGTCTGCTAGTTCGGTACTGAATAGCAGTTCCCACAGGTACTGAAATGGGACTTCATGAATACCCATTTCGTCTAGGTCGATCTCCTTGTTGAGAACATGGATTACGACTGCTTCTCTGACCCCTGGGACCTGTAGGACTTCGGTTATGGCCTCGGCCAATATGTCATTTACTCTGTCGCCTGTACTAGGGTCCATATTCAATACATCGTACTGTTCTTGTACTATAGTCTTCTTGGTCATGACATTTCTCCTAGTAGCCTAGCTACCATTTCGTTCCATTCCTTCATAGCCAGGTGGCCACAACATTCTATACCAATCGATATGTAGTCCCGATCGGTATCTTCTTCGCCCACGCTCATACTAGTCTTGGCGCATTCGCCGTACTCGTCGTACTTTGTAACTAGTATCCATAGATCGTACGATTCCTTACCATTGAGTGGTTCATGGCTTCGTTCACATGTCGTTCTGGATACGTCTGGTTTTACTGTTGGCTCGTTCATGACTGTTCTCCTGGGTTAATGGGCTGTCCTTAGCCCTGATCTCGACCTATGTCGACATTATATTTGGTTGCCCATCTGATTATGGCGCCCATGTATAGGACCCCGATGGTTGAATGATCCTCGATCTCTCGGTCGATCTTGTCGAAGTAGTCATCGAACAAGTCAACAAAGACATCGTTGGCATAGTCAGATGGTCCCGGACCACTTGTTGGTAGGATCAGATCTATCGCGTGGTCTATGTCGCCTTTGTTGAACGATTCGTACGCGGCGCCTAGATTAAACATCTCGGGCAACGTAATGGTCTTTGGTACGCGTAGTTCGAGATGTCGACCATCTTTAAGAGTTCCGATGTACTGGTAGTGGTCATCATACGTGTCAGACCATTCAAGATCGATCTCTTCTTCTGGTCCATCATGAGCATCGTCATCCTCGACAACCGCCCAGATATGTAAATGAATGTCCTTCATGCCTGTTCTCCTGGTTGTATGGGCCGTCCTCAGAGCCCATTCAGTTTGTCTAGTACTTCCTGATCGAGGACAATATAATATAATTGACCATTCCGTTCTGTTCCGTAAATGGTCACGAATTGTTCTGAGTCCCGTTCGACATTGGACACTACCGTACGATGGTTAATGTCCACGTCCATTTCTTTGGTCCTGACTGCTCTCAGTACTGTCATGTACATGATTAGTCTCCCTTACTGAATCGTATGACCTCTATACGTACGTTATAGATATGGCGCCCTACTACGACGTCGAGGTCTGTTAATGTTTCGATAGAGTCGCCCACTGCGTCCGTTACGATAGTTACCGACATATCGGTATCTTTCATAACTTGGACGATCCTGTCCGACATCTCTTTAGCCGTGTTCATGACTGTTTCTCCTGGTTAAGCCCGGATCGGGACTGGTGTACGTGGATTTGTTACCGTATAACCACGCGCCTTGTAAGTACGTATCCTACAGCGCCAACATTGTTTGACTATGTGACTGGATGTCTCGTCGATCGTTTCGAACTCGTGGACGAAGTTTTTAATACATTTCCTCTTGGTGGACATGACAGTATCTCCTGGTGGGTAAAGTATAGGTTGGTTAGGTTGGTTAATTTATTTAATCCAATCATATTATATATTATATAGAACAAACAGGCCCGAAATCTATAGTCTTTCTTTGGTTTATTTCGCACCCGTCTTTATATCTGTCTCCTGGGCCGTCCATAATGCCCATGTCTATCGGTAGAGGATATGTTAGTTTAGTTTGTGACAGGAGCACCAGGACTCTTCTCTAACTTGTTGAAATCTAACGACTTATCTTACTAAGTAGTTTAATTACTATTTCTTCTGTTTACAAGAAGACAAATAGAAATGTATAGATAGACAGGTAGAATAGTAGGAATATGTATACATATATACTAGTAGATATATAATACAGAGAGAATAGTAATCTAACTAGGGAACCTAACAACTCGTTAGAAATCAACAGGTTACAAGTGAGCCTGTGCTAATAGTTTCATTTCAAACTAACATAGCCTAGTCGGATTCCCGAAAGCCATTGAGCCAATGCAGACCAAGTCACGTCCTACTGGGCATTTGGTTTCAGAGTTTTTGGGTGCCAGGTATTTTTAGACCAGGCGCACTCTCTAGCGGTCGACAGGGAATTGAGAGGACAAGTTTATCATTACCGGTCATTCCTCAATTTAGACCTTGCACGATGTCTAGCGGGTGACGGGGGCGTCCATTGAACCATGCGACAACTACAGGGAGACAGGGCCGCACCTATGGACCAGGTCATCAAACAGGTAAAAAGAAAGGGACCGGAGTCCCTCTCGATTTAGTCGACCGTACTACTACTTGGTCTTCTGGTTTTGTACGTTGTACACGAACTGGTAGATCACGCCGACCTTGTCAGCGATCTGTCTACGAGTCCAACCAAGGTTCGTAAGAAACCGGATCCGGGCGGACTTGGTTTCCAACTTGTTGTACGACTTGGTTTGTACCGAGGTCATCGTGGTAGTCGTGGTTTCTGTTTTACTAGTCATGACAGTTACTCCTGGTTTGAACTAGGCCATTCCTAATTCATAATTATATTATATAGCAGGTCGAGGCCCAAAAGCAATAGTCAAAACGAAATAAATTGAGTCCATGATGGCCTAAGCTACTGGGTGACAGGTCCGCACAAATATGGTATAATTTAGACCAGGCGAAGATCCTAGCGGTCGCCCGGGCCGGCCTTAGGGACATGTCTACCCGTCCTCACTAGACTAAAAGAAAAGGGCCGAAGCCCCTTCCTCCTTTTGCTTAGCAGGTGTCCATGCAACGCCCATTGATCAGGTCGCGATATTGACCGCAGTTGGAGCAATGTGCTTTCTCCATTATGATGTGCTCGAACTCGTCCTCACCATCCCGGTACGAGTGCCACATGGCCCCGAATAGTGGGATGAGTACCGACACTGTGGCTAGTGGGAACGCGAGCATTGGATTGAGTCCGAAGCCCTCGTTGAGCCACGCCCAACCGAGCTGGCCATAGAATGCTGCAGTCGCTCCTGCGATGAGTCCAACGATAGTCCATATTACTATGTGCATGGTGTTCTCCTTTTGACCTTTGTAGGTCCTTAGTGCTTCGTGGTCCGCCCCTAGGCGGAAGCTGAATGAGAATCATTCCTATCTAGGAATGATTCTCGTCTCAGTTTTTACTTATCAGACTTCGTCTTCTGATTCTGAACGTTATAGACGAACTGATATATTATATTTAATTTATCAGCGATCTCTCGTCTAGTAAACTTGTTAAGACTAGTAAGATATCTAATCTTAGCAGACTTACTAGTAAGACTAGTAAGCTTATCGCTCTGTACTTTAGAAAGTTTCATAGTAATAATTCCTGTCTTATAGTAAGTCTTATTACTTACTATAAATATATAATATATTATTATAAGAAGAATAGCTCGTGTTTTTATAACTTATAATTTTAATGTTCGTATAGGAATCAATAAGTTATCGTGTATCAGGGTCTCGAGAAATTTTTTGTATTTTTGGTATACCCATCGGCACGGGCCGGTGTGTTGACGGACACTAGAGAATTATGTTATAATAGACCTATGAATACTGCAGTGCGAGAAGTCCAGGGACAACAGTCACAGAGTCAGGAGAGCCGTCAGATTGAAGCTATCCGGGCCCTCACGGCTGAACTGCCCCTTAATGACTTCGGTTTGCCCGTCGGCATCTACAGAACTGACTTGCTGCCTTTCCACGACTACCAGCCAGTAGGCAACGGACGCAAGCATGATCTGCTCATCACCGACGATCCCTTGATCCGAGACGATCCGGGCGTGGAGCAAGAAGGTGCTCCTGCCACAGATATCGCGGAGCATGTCTTTCGGACAGCAGGGTTCCCTACTAAGGCGCTTACAGTAGCCTTTATGCCGTTGCAGTATGACGAAGGCTATCCCTCATTTGATAACGGTATGCCTTTCTGGCAGCGTCTAGAATATGAGCCCACAGATGCATACGAGGCTTTCCAGAAATATCTGCACATGAGCCTAGGCAGAGTCTCTAGTGGTGACGACTTTGAGGAGGACTACGATGGTTTAGCTGCCTCAGGTACACGCAGCATAGCACACATGGCGGCTGAGCAGTACCCTGATGGCGACCTCCTACAGATGATCGATGTCTTCAAGGGATACTACCACCTCTACTATTGGGGTATGAGGGCCCACGCATACGACCTGTGCCGTGTAGCTCAGTATAGAAAGCAGCAAGAGCACCGTGCCATCGAGACTCAGGACGAGCATTACATCGTGTCCAGACGTATACGGCATCGTCTGATGAAGTACTTTGATGATGAGGAAGAGTTCTGGGGTCTGATGACACCGAAGATTGGGCTCGAGATGTTCAAGGCTATGACACAGCTCGAACGTGTCTCAGCTGGTATCCCTGCAGCTGGTCCAATGAGCGAAGAGGCTGCTGCTCGCGGTGGTACGCCATTTGAGGTCGAGCTCCAGACAGTAGCACTGAGGAATCAGACTTCTAAGGGTGTTACCATCACCGATGAAGGCGAGCTCCTTGATGCTGCTCTAGAAGACCCAGCGTCAACGGAAATACTCCAGAGAATGATCATCCGTGCAGGAGGTAACTGATCATGGTAGGTCCAATCATACAGGAATATGACAAACGCCTATACAAGAAGTGCATCAAGTGTCGTGCTTGGAAGCCAAGAGAGGACATCCTCGACGACAATGACAATGTCGCCCTGAAGCATGGCTTTGGTAAGCATGTCGATTCGAGTGATGGTCTGCAGAGCATTTGTTTCTCCTGCAAGAACGTCATGAACAATGATGCACGCACCAGGAACGTAAGTGCTCGAGTCCGTCATCATACAGGGACTAGATGCCTCACGCAGCTTGGTAAAACCTACACTCCACCGCAGTTCGTGGCGAATCTGGAGGATTACCTCGGGTACAAGATCACTGCCCTGGTCAAAAGCCTCTCAGCGGACCTAAAGGAGCGTGAAGGCTCGAAAAGGAAGCTGAAGGATGCCCTAAACGAGGGATATCACATTGATCACATCAGACCACTCTCCTCATTCCCTGTGATCGTGAAGGGAGTGGTAAATTGGGACGCCTTCCGTGAATGTTGGGATATTGACAACCTTCGTGCGATCCCTGCTGGCGAAAACCTCGCCAAAGGAGCAACCTATGAGTCAAGTACTAGGACAGAAGCCTCGTCTGGAGCGGGCAACGACGATTCCGCTAACGGGTCCGATTCAAATGACGCCAATGACGATGTCGGGGCACAAGCAGAAGAAGCGGAAGGCGAGGCCGATGAAAAAGCACTCGCGGAAATAGATATCTCGGCATCGACCGAAGAAACCTGATCCGCGACCCGAGATCCCTGGTGCTCCTGACTGAATTAAATCCACGATTCGTAAATGCCGGTGGCGATGGCATCACGGATGGGAGGACAGGAAAACCGGTCCCGTCACAGGAAGGTGTTGGTATGTCGTTCGACTGTCCCTGCGGTTGCGGTACACGCGGCTACGTGGACTTCGCGAACCCATTGGATGGGAGCAAAAACAGGGGCAAATCGCCGCAGTGGAGTCGGTCTGGCGAGGATTTCGCAACAATGTCCCTGTATCCCTCGATCAGGCGCTCAACTGACATGGGTGGATGCGGATGGCATGGACACTTCACAGATGGTGAGGTAACAGTGGCATGAGCACTGACATCGATGACATAATTGCGGAATGCGAGACTCCGAGTCTTTCGGAGCTGGGCTACGCTGATCAAAAGAAGCTTCAGGCTGCTCTTCGTGAGGGTTGGAGGCTTACACCTGCGACACTAGCAGTCAAGATCACCACGGGTAGGTGGATCGCTGCTAAGCACTTGTTGTATATCTCGACGATAGTAGCTACCGAGGTTGCGAAGGGTGGTGCACGCATCATCCTCACGATGCCATTTCGTCATGGCAAGAGCGAGTTCCTAAGCATCAATACGCCGATCTGGTTCCTCGAGAAGTGGCCAGAGAAGTATGTAATGAACATAACCTACGGATTGGAGCTAGCTACAGACTTCTCGCTCCGGGTACGTGAGACGTTCCTCAATGAGGATTTGCATCACCTCCTCCGTACCCGCCTCAACAGGAACAAGTTGCGTGTCGATAGGTTCCTTACGACTAAGGGCGGAGGTTTGACTGCAGCAGGTATTGGTGGCCCAATCGTAGGCCGTGGCGCTGATCTGATGCTGATCGATGATTACATCAAGAATGCCGAGGAGGCAATGTCTAGGGATCGGCATAAGAAGACTTTTGAGTGGTTTAAGTCTACAGCCTACACTCGACTCGAGCCAAATGCCTCATTAGTGGTGCTAGCTACACGGTGGGATCACAATGACTTGATTGCTATGCTGCAAACCGAGTTAGCCCACGAGAACTGGACGACCATTAACCTTCCAGCTATTGCAGAGATCAATGATCCTCTGGGTCGAGAGGTGGGCGAAGCGCTCTGGCCAGAGAGATATGACGAGGAAGCTCTCGCAAGGATCAAGAAGACTCTCGGACCATACTGGTGGGCAGCAGAGTGCCAGCAGAATCCTCTAATGAGCATGAGCGGAGCGAATCTCGGCGGCAAGCTGAAGATCATCTCCGCCGATGAAATGGAGCCAGAGGAAGACCTCAAGACCCTACGTGTCTGGGATCTAGCAGCTACTGAAGGTGGTGGTGACTTCACAGCTGGTGCGAAGATATCCCGTAGTAAGGTCACCCGTCGCATTTACATCCATGACATGGTACGTGAGAAAAAGTCGCCTGCTAAGGTCAAGGCGCTTGTGAAGGCAGCAGCTGAGAGCGATGGTCACGGAGTCAAGATTTGGATGGAGCAGGAGCCTGGTTCGAGTGGAGTGACCGTAATCACCGATTACACCAAGGAACTCACGGCATACGCATTCGAAGGCGAGAAAGCTACAGGCCCAGTCGAGGTGCGTGCGAGCCCACTGATTGCGGCTATTGAGGTGGGTAACGTATACGCCATCGAGGCTGATTGGAACCAAGATCTGAAGGATGAGCTTGACGGCTTCCCAGATGGCGATAATGATGATCAGATTGTCGCTATAGCGCTAGGGTACAATAAGTTGGTCCTAGGCGTTGGTGGTGCGGTCACATGGGGTCGGGATACTGTGCCACCAGACAATGTAGTACCAATCCGTGGCAATGAGACACCGGATGAATTACACAAACGCGCCAGACGTAGATTAACTTGGTAAAAAAGCAGACGCAGAAGGTAACGTAATGGACAAGAAGATTGTAGTAACTAAGACGCCTGGAAGCACTAAAGTGACACTAGAGCGCCAAGCTCCTACCAGACAGCCTCCTAGAGAGCGCGCTACTCCTGGAGCTCCTGCCAGCGCTTTGCCTCCTAGTGCTCCTGCCACAGTCGTAGATGCTAAGGAAGAGTTCGAGCTACGTGCACTTAGTGGTCTAATTAGTCGGATGCAGTTGGCGAATCTTGCAGGACTAAGATTTGGCGGCAAGCGTGATCTATATGACGTGTTCGGATACGAAAAAGTTCTCCAATCCGAAGACTTTCTTGCAAAGTACTCCCGTCAGGATATTGCATCTAGGATCGTAGACGCCCCTCCTGGTGCTACATGGGCAAATCCCCCAACCCTAGAGGATGAGAGTCCTATAAAGACAGAATGGAACGAGCTCATAGAGAAGATCGACCTCTGGGGTGCAATGCATCGCGTAGATCGTCTCTCGCGACTCAACCAGTTCTCTATCCTGCTCTTTGGGTTTGATGACACATCAGACTTTTCGAAGCCTCTTTCGAGCACATTTCTACGCCGTAAGCCGAAGGAGCTCCTATACGTAAGAGCTATCGGCAGCCGTCAGATTGACGAGCTCTCCTTTGTATCAGATGAGCGTAATCCCCGCTTTGGTATGCCGGAGATGTACAACATTAAATTCGACAATCCTGCACTGAAGCATGTAACTGCTGGACATGTCACAACTAAGGGACTGAAGAACCTTAAGGTCCACGCATCACGCGTCGTGCATGTAGTTGAGAACCCACTGGAGGATGAAACCTTTGGCTATCCAATAATCCAGCGGGTCTTCAACTTGCTCGATGACCTATTGAAGACTACCGGTGGTACTGCTGAGATGTTCTGGCTCGCAGGCAATCGAGGTATGCAGGCCGACATTGATAAGGATATGGACATCGATCCAGCCGATGCTAAAGCCCTGAGCGATGAGATCGAGGAATACCAGCATCAGCTTCGACGCTTCATTCGGACACGCGGCGTGAAGATGAACGTCCTTGAGTCGGAGACACCACAGCCGAAGGAAATGTTCGATGTGATAATGGCGCTCATCTCGGGTACTACGGGTATCCCACGGCGCATCTTGCTAGGATCAGAGGCTGGTCAGCTAGCGTCTGAGCAGGATCGTGCGAACTGGGCAGACCGTATCGCAGAGCGAAGAGCTCTCTTCTGTGAACCACACATCCTCATGCCTACAGTGTCTCTCCTGCAATCGGTGGCGCTCCTGCCAGAAGGTAAGGCAGAGTTCGAATGGCCAAGTGCATTCATCATGTCGCCACTCGAGACAGGTATGGCGCAAGCTCAGACAGCACGTGCAATTGGCAATATCTCTCGACAGACAGGCAACAAGACGCCAATGCAGATTACGTCGCGTGTAGAAGCACGCACGATTATGGGACTCAAGGGGGATCTCAAAGAGTCTGATATAATAGAGAGTGGAGAGCCAGAGGCGAGGCCAGAGGACGAGGACGAAACTCGCGAGGACGAATAATAATATAAGGACAACAACATGCACAACTTTGGTCTACTCGCAGACAACACGATGGCGGCTATCATAGATAACCGCCCATGGATGAACTGCGCCGCCGCTCCTGATGTATTCACTCCCGAGGAATGTACCAAAATTATTGGATATTGGGATGAAGACGAAGCATTCGATGCTAAGACACGGGATATTATGGACAAAGAGAATGTAAAGGGGATTGTTAACGATACAAGAGTAGGGAAGATCCAATGGCTCGACCCTAATGAGGGAGAGTATTACTGGATCCTCACTAGACTTTCCCAGGCTATCGTACAAATGAATGACGTTATGTTTGGATTCCTAATTGATGGAATGATAGACAAGTTGCAGCTGACTCGTTACCTACCAGGGGACAAGTACGTCTGGCATCAAGATACTGCACTTGGGTTTCATAGGAGGCGCAAGCTTAGTTTTACTCTCCAGCTTACTGATCCTGGGGACTTTGAAGGTGGAGGTCTAGAGTTTCACACTGGACCTGTGAAGGAACCAGGGAATAAACTAGGAGCATTAGCAGTGTTCCCTTCATTCCTCCTGCATCAGGCAATTGAAGTAACCAAAGGAGAACGCTGGTCATTAGTAGGATGGTTCTCTGGTCCTGAGTGGCGTTAGACTACTCTCGCAAAAGACCAGTTGATCTTCCATCTATTAGTCGTTATAATAGTAATATCGAAGCGCTATCGTTAGGTCGATCTCATTTTCATAGGAGACTACATCATGGGTGCACCAACAACCATCCAAGAAGCCAAAAAGCAGCAGCAGAACGACCGCATTGCGCGGAAGGCCGGGATTAAGACGAACAAAGACACAAAGGAATACTGTGATTGGTTCGCAAATCAACCAGCCCAAGTCGCACGCGCTGCTCAGTTTGAAGAGCATCAAGTTGCGCTTAGAGCTGCAGGTGCAGCGAAGGAAGCGTTAGGCATTGCGGAGATCACAGGTGTAGGACTCGAAGACGCCAAGCATGACTACGCTGTCGCAGTTTTGGTAGCAGAACGCAAAGAACCTGGGAGACGCGACACTGCATCTTCCCTCTCAGCTGTAGGGAGTAACTAATCATGGCAGGTGCAACAGACTTATTTGAAGCCGACATCCTTGACATTCTCTTCACCAATGTCGCAGCCCCAAACATCGGCACCGCAGCTGGGCTCCTAGCTACATCACCAGACGGTGTCGTAGGTATATCACTACAAACCGTTACTGTTGTTGATACAGCCACAGTCCAGACTGCTAACGAAGCAGCCTATACCGGTTACGTTAGGCAGACGAAACCTCGTAACGTTTCCGACTGGACAATCTCAGGTACAGCTCCAACGATCGCCGACAACGACAATGCTATCACCTATCCTATTTCGACCTCAGGGCCGGAATCCGAGCTGGACGTTGGTATTGGATTCAATTCAACGTCGAATGCCTTCCACATCTATTCGGTGTTGGATGCAACCCTGGTCGTCAACAACGGTGTAACTCCTGAGTTTGCAGCTCAAGCACTTGCAGTCTCGCTTGACTAAACGTCAAGGAAGGAGTTCATAGTGGGAGCAATACTCACACAAACCCAGGTATCCGTCAAGCAGGGAATGGATTTAGTCCAGTTGCGTCTTGGCGATCGGCAGATCTTGCTGTACTACCAAGAGGCACTCGACATCTGCTTGAAGATCCGTGGCCTAGCGACATTTGCGTTACGATATGAACGTAACCATCCTAAGCTAATACGTGAGCTCGAAAAGTACGACCATGCTCCTCTCGACACGCCCCTATCGCCTGTATACCGACGCTCAGGGCTTGTCTCCAACGTGAAGTCATGGAACGTTACATACGAAAACCAACTAGTCGTCCTGCGATTCAACGAGCAGTTCTTCAAGCTGCATTACACGGACGCAGCACATCTACAGGCTTGGTTGGGTCGTGCAGCTAAGGAAGCGAAACGTTGGGCTGGTGATAGTAGTCGCCAGTTCCGTGTCTTTGCGCGGCTGACTGATGCGGAGGATAATGATAAGTTCGCGTACGGCTAATCCACTCAAGGACACCGTCAGGAGATAATAAACGCAACTATTCATAGGAGCTTATCATGGCCGCCTGGACGAGAGCACAATTTGACGCGGCCTACTCATTCAGAGTTGAACACTACTAAGGCGATCTCCCATGGAGATCGCCTTTTTATTAGAGACAAGATGGGTTACGGACTGATCTCTAGTTAGGATTAATCATGTTTCGTATTTATTATGGAAATGGCTATGTATATGAGGGTGAGCCGGAAAGGGCACCCAACCAGAACGTTCAAGCTATTGCTTGGGATGACTCAACAAAGGGTCATCGCAATCTTGGCAGGGTAGTTCTACGAGAGTGGGACATTTATATTTATTCAGAAGATATTGGTTGGCATGGAACAAACAAGTATGCCGACCTCCTGCAACATCTTGGTCAAGGAATTGGTATAGGTGGCGTGCGCGCCGTCCTTACGGGTCGTTGGATTACAAGAAACAAGTATGACGAAATACTTAAACGAGCCGAAACTGAGGAAGGACTAGATCGCAAGTCGGCTCGTGATCCGATTCGTGAGAACGGCAGCGAATAATGTCAACTGACGCCAATCCTACCGTAAGACATTACCGCTTCTGCGGCCCGATAACGGGTACAGCGCATGAGGCTTATGTGCTACTCGGCACCGAGGACGTCAGCTTTGAATTAGACCTTGATACTGACTACTGCATCATTGTCAAGGTCGGCAACGACGGTGATATGGCCGCGGCGGGCGACTTTCAACTGCAGGTTGAAATTGATGGCACTGGTGGATTTTCCGATGTAAATGCAACGAGTTCCAATATTCGGTCAACCGATTCCGGTGATACCGAGAACGCGCCGGGAACCCCTGAGCGACTTAGCACCTCGGCCGAGAACTACCAACAGTCAATCCTAGATGAAGTTGACGGCTTAATAACCAACACTGTCGGCGGCGGCGCTGAGTGGGAGTTTTACTATGCGATCAATGTCCGTTCGGCTGAATTGTCAGGTGGTGAGTCATTAGAGTTTCGTCTGTTAACGGGCGGCTCAACTTTCACCCACAATGTTACTCTCGATGCCACGGTTGCTGGCACTGGTGGAGCGATTGCAGCATCACCTGCTGTAGTCGTTTCCGTACCTGCTGCCGATCTTAAGGCCGACGGCAAACTAGACGCCACAGCAGCCCTTACTCTTGCTATTCCAACCGCTGATCTGGAAGGAACCGGCAAACTGGATGCTACCGCAGCGCTCATCGCTGCGGTTGGGACCGCAGATCTGGCAGGACAGGGTAAACTCGATGCTACAGCAGCTCTCGCTTTCGCAGCGCCCACCATTGATCTGAAAGCCAAGGGTAAACTAGATGCCACCGCTGACTTGATCTTCGGGCTTGCCACTGCAGCTCTTAAAGGCTTAGGACTTCTTGCAGCAACTTCTACCTTGGCATTTGCAGTTCCATCAGCTGATGCACGTTTAGTAGGAGTACTAGATGCTACTCCAGACATGGAGTTTGCGAGTGCCTCAGCCGATCTAAAAGCCAAAGGGAAACTTGACGGCACACCCGATCTAGTCTTTACCCTAGCTACTGCGGATCTAAAGGCAGATGGTAAATTAGATAGTACACCTGATTTAGTCTTCACGATTTCCACTGCAGACCTGGTTAGCACCAACAAGATCAATGCTACACCTGATTTAGCATTTACTGTACCCACGGCCGATCTAAAGGCAAAGGGTAAGCTAGACGCAACCCCGGATCTGACGTTCACAATACCTACTGCGGATCTGGAGGGTAAGGGTAAATTAGATAGCACCCCTGACTTAGTATTTGCAAGCGTTACCACAGATCTACAAGCCAAGGGTAAATTAGACGCATCGCCCGATCTTGTCTTTGCTGGAGTCACTGCGGACTTAAAAGCCGGTGGTAAACTTGAAGGTACGCCTGATTTAGTATTCAGCTCGCCAGCCACGCTTCTATCCAGTACAAACGAGATCGGTGCTAGTCCCGACCTAGTGTTTGCTAGCGTTACGGTAGACCTTGAAGGTAAGGGTAAATTAGATGCTTCTCCTGATCTTATCTTCGGAGTTCCTACAGCTGACTTAAAAGATAACACTCCTGCAGGTGACATAGATGCTACTCCTGACTTAGTATTCACTATATCGACTGCCGATCTTAAAGCTGAGGGCAAATTAGATAGTACTCCGGATCTTGTGTTCGCAGGTGCGGTAGTAGATCTAGAGGGCAAAGGGAAACTAGATGCTACTCTCGATCTTACATTTGCGGTTCCTGCTGCAGACTTAGAAGGCAAAGGGAAGCTTGATGCGACCCCAGACCTTACATTTGCAGTACCTAGTGCTGATCTAAAGGCAGATGGTCAATTAGTGGGAACACCAGATCTAGTATTTGCAGCTGCAACGGCAGATCTGAATGCGAAGGGCAAACTTGATAGTACACCGGATCTTGTATTTACAATACCTAATGCGAACCTAACAAGCAACAACCAGGTCGCTGCTACTCCGGATCTAGTATTCGCCGTCACTAGTGCAGATCTGAAGGCTAAAGGTAAGCTAGATGCCTCGTCGGATCTTGTATTTGCTGCAGCTACTGCTGACTTAAATGCCACTGGTAAATTGGATGCATCACCCGATTTAGTTTTTACAGTACCCACGGCTGATCTAGAGGGAATAGGCAAGCTAGATGCCAGCCCTGACATAACATTCGCAGCCACAGCAGATCTTAAGGCCGACGGTAAACTTGATGGTACACCTGATATAGTATTCGCTGCCGATAGTGCAGCACTGTCTAGCACTAACGAAATAGATGCTACACCCGACTTAGTATTTGGTGTCCCATCCACCGACCTGAGGGATTCAGCTGGTGGGTTGATAGATGCTACACCTGACCTTATATTTGCAAGTGCGACAGCTGACCTTAAGGGTAAGGGTAAGTTAGATGGCACTCCAGATGCGGTCTTTAGTGTACCTACTGCTGACTTAGAAGGTAAGGGCAAACTTGATGCTAGTCCTGACTTAGCGTTCGCTGTAGCGACTGCAGACCTTGAAGCTGATGGCAAGCTAGATTCCACTCCTGACTTAGTATTTGGAGCGGACTCGGCGTTCCTCACAAGTACGAACGAAATAGATGCTTCGCCTGACCTTGTATTCGCCATAGCAACGGCTGATCTTGAAGGGAAAGGTAAGTTAGATACTTCTCCTGATCTTATAGTTGGAGTACCGTCGGCAGATTTGAAGGCCGATGGCAAACTGGATAGTACGCCTGACTTAGTATTCAGTATTGTCAGTGCAGACCTTAAAGCCGATGGGAAGCTCGATAGTACTCCAGACCTAGTATTTGCGGTACCAACTGCCAACTTAGTAGATACAGCAGGCCCTATTGATGCGACGCCAGACCTAGTCTTCAGCCTACCTACGGTAGATCTGGAAGGGAGAGGCAAATTAGACGCTAGCTCAGATCTAGTACTTGCAATACCTACTGCGGACCTCAAAGCACAAGGTAAGCTCGATGGTACTCCGGATCTAACTTTTGCAGTAGCAACAGCTGATATTAAAGCAGACGGTCAACTAGATGGTACCCCTGACTTAATATTCTCGGCTATAGTTAACCTCGTAGGCAAGGGTAAGCTAGACGCCAGCCCAGACCTTGCCTTTGCTGTACCATCTGCTGATGCATTAGCCCTTACGAAAGCAAGTGCGTCTCCTGATCTTATCTTCGCTATACCAAGCGCAGACCTTAAAGCAATAGGGCAACTCACGGGTACGCCAGACTTAATCTTCTCGGCTACGGCTGATCTAAATGCCAAGGGCAAGCTCGATGCTACCGCAGCATTAGTATTCGGAGTTGTACCCGACATTACGGGGATAGGCAAACTCGACGCCAGTCCAGACCTGCTGTTCGCGGTAGCTACGGCTAACCTCATAGGGCGCGGTGTTATAACAGCCACGCCTGATCTAACACTTGCAATACCTACAGCTACCCTGAGAGGTAAGGGCCAATTAGCTGCTACGCCTGATCTAGTATTTAGTGTCCCAACAGCAGATCTGGTCGATTTCAACGCTCCTACCTTCTACGACATTGCCATCACAGCGGCTACCAGAGAGATTAAGATCACCGCAACCATACGGCTCATTAAGATCACAGGCGCAGTACGTAAGATCAAGATCACGGGGACTGTCTAATGGCTGCTGGCGATTATGTAATACGTGGTAATGCCTCAAACACCGACGAGATTCCCGGTGTTGGTAGTGACCTATTATTGGATTGGCCGACTGCTATTGCTAATGTCGGGTCAGGTATAACGCATAGTAGCGGTACGTTCTCACTCGGAGAAACTGGGCACTTCTTAGTGATGTGTTCGGATCACTCTCACTCCGTAGACAATACCAATAACGAGCGCATCGCCTATAAGATGACGCTGACCCTTGATGCTACGGAATTGGTCGAGGGCTACAGCACAGCTTATATTCGCAAGAACGACACTGCCCTTCTTGATTACCTCACGTTTAGTGCTGCGATCATCAATGTTGTCAGCACCACGGGTACGGGTGATGAACTGGAAGTTCGTTGCGAACGGGTAGATGATGTAACTATCACTGGTCCGGTTCGAGTAGTCGATGATCGTGTCGGCATCACGATTATCAAGCTGGACGATAGTTGGGGATATGGTCGCTACCAGTCATCATCAGCAAGAGCCAGTAGCACCACAGACAATGCTCGCGTAGTGATGAACATACAGACGCAGGACGAGCAAGATTCACCGTTCACTCGTTCGACCGATACCATTGATATTGCCACAGGCAATTTGGTGTTGGCTGTTTACAGCGTCAAGTGTGAGGTCGGATCAGGACGATCTACCTTCCACTCTAATTTGTTCTTGAATGGCTCGGCTCTGGACGGATCATGGAACCATAATTATAACAGAAATAACCAAGCTACTGATTGGAGTGGAACGTCTAACGTCGTTTTATTGAACCCAACTTCGGGTTGGGACTTAGACGTTGGTATTGTTACTCGCGAATCTGGGGATAATCCGTTTGATGTAGCAATTCAGTTAGTTGAATTACCGGCTGGCGCGGAAGCCATCATCCTTGAAAGTGCTGCTGGTGATTACAACCCGACTTCCGCTGCGAACTTTAACTGGCCGAATGCGCCCGCTTATGAAGATACAGCGGCGTTTACGTTTTCGGAACCAGCTACCAATATCGATGTAGACAATGCTGGTGATTACATCGTTACGGCCGCGATGGCAAATGCTACGGATGCGGGTAGTGGAGTCACCCGAGGAATGCCCGCCTTACAGTTCCGAGTCAATACGACTGATGTAGAACACGCGGGTCATACAACATACAACCGTAATACGGGTACAGCAGACCATTCGGGTTTGTCTTGTGCAACGCTGCTAACAGGTTTATCTGCTGACGATTCAATCCATTGTCGTGTTGAGGCTTTTGGCAACACTGGCACGATAACTAATACTGCGGCGCAATTTGCAGTTATTCGACTCAGCAGTTTGTTTGCTGCTGGTGCTATAGATGCTACTCCTGACCTCCAATTTGCGGCGACTACAGCCGATCTGGAGGCGAAAGGGAAGCTAGACGCTACCCCAGATGTAGTTCTTGATATCCCCACCACTGATCTTAAAGCCAAGGGTAAATTAGATGCTTCTGCAGCACTCGTATTTGCAATCCCTGTAGCTGATCTCGTAAACGGTGCAGGAGCAATATCAGCTAGTCCAAGTTTTGTCTTTGCGTCTGCCGCAGCAGATTTGGAAGCTCTTGGGAAGCTGGACGGATCCCCTGATATAGTACTTGCTGTCCCTACTGTGGATCTCGAAGGCACTGGTAAGTTAGATGCCATACCCGATATCGTATTCGCACTAGCATCAGCTGACCTCAACGCTACTGGGAAGCTGGATGCGACTCCTGACATCGTATTTGGGGTACCAACCGCCAACCTCATAGACCAAAGTGGTGGTCCAGGACCTATATCTGCATCCCCCACTATGGTCTTTGCATCCTCTGTAGTCGACCTTAAGGGCACGGGCAAACTAGATGCCTCTCCATCTGATGTAATGATCTTTGCTGCCGTGAGTGCAGATCTAAAAGCTCAGGGCAAATTAGGCGGTAGCGCAACCTTGATCTTTGGGGCCCCATCGGCCTCTCTCGACGCCAAGGGTAAGTTAGATGGCTCGGCTGCGTTGCAGTTTGGTGCTCCCACAAGGACCTTGATAGGCAGAGGGAAGCTAGATGGCGCCCCTGTACTGATATGGAGTGTCTCCAGTGCAGACCTTAAAGGCACAGGTGCACTACTGGCAACACCTGATTTGGTCCTGTCTGTACCTACAGTCAATCTTGGAGGTAGGGGTACGCTGAGTGCTATGCCACCACTATTATTCGCAGTCCCCTTGGCTACTATATTTGACGCCACTGGAACACCATTCTACCACCTGGAAGTTACCGCAGCGGTACGAAAGATTACGATTACTGCCGTCGCAGGACAGATAAACTAGAGGATACAACCATGTTATCAGTAAACGAAAAGAGTCCCTTGTTCATGACAGTAGTCTTCACAGACCAGAATGGAGACCCATTAGTCCCGACTACAGTCGAATGGCGATTGGACGACAAGACCAAAGGGGTCGAGGTCAGAGACTGGACTAATATGCCAAGCCCCGCAAGCACTATGACAGTAACGATTCCCGGCAGCGATAATACTATCGACGACGAGGCGCATGTCTCCGAAGTCATGGCGTTTGGGATTAGGGTAGATAGCACACTGCCTGGAGAAGCACATACTGAGTTCCAGTATAACCTAATCAATCTGACTGGACCCACCGGGGCCTAATACTTGCGGAACCAAGTGAATTCAGTGATAATATAGTAAGTCAGGAGATCACAATGGAAACATCCGCCTTTGACATTGCCCAAGTATTCACCGGCACCAAAGAGATAGATGGTGCGATGGACAACCCACAGATTCTGGCTATGTTGCAGCTTGACAACAAGTGGCCAAAAGACGATGAAGTGCCATGGTGTTCGGCCTTCGTCAACTACATCTGCAAGCTCCTACGCCTACCCCGCTCGAAGTCCCTACTCGCTAGGTCGTGGCTGGAAGTCGGTATGGGCATTGATCTCGAAGATGCGTCCCCTGGCTTTGATGTAGTAATCCTTCAGCGAGGCAAAGATCCACAGCCTGGGCCTGAGGATACCACAGCCCCTGGCCATGTGGGATTCTATGCGGGGATATCGACCGATGGCGAGTTGGTAGAGCTGCTTGGTGGTAACCAGCGTGACAGAGTTAAAGTCTCGCGTTATCCCGTTGACCGTATTTTAGGCGTAAGACGCCTTTATTGGGAGTCAGACTCATGAAACGCTTTATACAAATTGCAGTAGCTCTGGTCTTACTTGGTTCTCTAACTATTCAGGCTGATCCTCTTAAGACGTGGAACTGGACTGCCCCCACTACGTACATAAATAACATTCCAATCCCAGGTGGCGATCTTACTGATACGACGCTGCATTGTGGAATGCAGTTGGGTGGTCCATATCCCGCTACGCAGGTGTTCACAATGCAAGCACCCCCATCCATTGAGGACATGGCATTTGTTGTCGCAGGCATGCCGGGAGAGTATTATTGTGTCGCTACAGTGGCTTCGACCACATATGGTACGACGTCGGGGTTCAGTAATGAAGTAAATTTTACTGTGCTACCGGGAACGTTGGGATTTGTCCCCAGACCCCTGGTACTCAACCTCCAATAGACAAAGGCTCAGGATGTTCATTCTTTTAAGAGGAAACTGTTATGAACAGACCATCAAGCACCATTGTAGCAGCAAGCTCGTGGGGATTTCTCGCAGCTATCGCTATGGGACTATTGGCGATGATTTGGCCTGAAATCTACGCTAGAGTCCCACCAGGCTTCGAAGCTGCCATCGCAGTTGGCATCGGCACAGTGTTGGGCTATGTCAAGAAAGAGAACGTGCTGAAGTGAGCAAGTTCATCACCTGGATTAAGTCACTTAGCTGGATTGTCATCGGCGGCGCAGTATTTGCCGCCGTTGGCATGATCCTTCGTGCTATCTCTGCAGAGAAGCTAGAGGCGCAGGTCGAACAAGGTGAAACCGAAATCAAGCAGCTCAATAAGGGCACTGCGAACGACATCAAGGCTGCTGCGGAGAAGCAAGTCAAGATCGATGTCAAGAAGGTTAAGGCCCGTGAAATACGGAAGAAGGCTGAAAAGCATCAAGAGAGGATTGGACAACATGAAACTATGGCCGATATTGCTGCTCGCTTTAATGGTAAGCGGGTGCGCAGCAGAGAGGATACAGCTGCCGAACTTCGAAGAGGCGACGAGATCGGACGCTGAAGTCAGCAACCCTGTGCTCCTGACAGAGCTATGCGCGATACCATGGACCAGCGTCGACTGCTGGAATCGCCTTGACGTGTTCGAGGACATCGCGATAGATAACACCGAGATTGCCCAGTTGAATGCCGATATTGCCAGGCTATCGGATGGAGCGTATGACGACATTCTGGCAGGTGCGAAGAAGCAACAAGACATTGCCCTCATCAGAGAGGACATGCTTCAAGCTGAACGCAAGGACCACTTTATTGATAATCTATGGCATCGAGGACTTATACTCCTAATGGCCGCAGGAATGGTATTATGACTGAACCAAAACGAATTCCCCTTATCTGGCTCATAGTGATCGCGGTAGCACTTGTCTGGAATACCGCCAATGGCAGTGACCATGACTATGATGATGATGACGCTGCCAGCCCCATTGATGTCAGCACGTCCGTGGCTACTGAGATTGCTGGCGATTCCTCAAGGTCATTTGCTGTAGTCAGTGGACTAGGCAACGCCGCCATTAACAACTGTGTTGTCACCACCCAATTCGGCATCCCGATCATCTTCGTCCGACAAGGCTTCAAAGAGGATAAATGGTGTCAGGCGATGGCCTTGTTAAGGGCGGGATTCAGAGACACAGCGATTTTATCCTTCTGTCGCGATACTTCTATTGGTGACCTATACACAACCGAACAGAACTGTATCGATGCTATGGTACAGGTCTTTCCTGAGGAAGGTAATCCCGGTAAGGTCGAAGAAACCCGATACGTACAGCAGCAGGAAGAGAACAGGTCCTTACGGGAAGAGCTAGCTGCAGTTACCGAACAGGTCGCACAGCAGCAGCAACAGCAAGCGATTCCTCCTACGCGAGCAGTTAGTGCCAACACTGCTGTACTGCAGCGTATACAGAAGCGAGACGCCGAACGAGTAGCTGAGAAAGAGGCTGCACAGGCTTACTTTCGAAAGAAGTACGAGGCGTCAGTAGCGAAGGAGACTCCTGATGAAGCGGATTGAAGCCATTAAGGACACATGGAATGAGTATTCGAGCCTGATAAAGGCTCTTACTGCCGTCTTCATTGTTGTCGGCAGCGGCATTGGGACTGTCTCGGGGATCGTTATAAAGAGTATGGTAAGCAATACTATTAAGACGGAAGTCGGACAGGTCCAAGCGGTTACTGATCTAGCTTTAGCTGTTAGTACCTTGACTGCTACGGTCGAGGCCAATACGGCATCTGCGGATAGGCTTACTGGCGCAACTAAGACCTTACAGTCTGACGTGACTACCATACACATGCATCTTGCAGGGATCCGACCCGTGAGTGAGGGTGAATAAAGGATCTGTTGATTTTCAGTTGACGAACCGTTATAATTAACATACTAGCAAAGGTCACTTTACTGGCCGGAGGACGAGCGCCCATGGAACGAACAATGCTATCGATTCAGGCAACCCCTGACATAGCTGGTATTCGTACCGCAGAGTTTCGTGGCCAAGAGCATACTGTAATCCCAGCTGTAGCGCTGGTGGAAGGTGTACTCTGGCCCGTTAACGCCGCAGCCCCTGAGTTGGCCCTTGCAGAAGAATTCGGACGCTTTCCCGCAGGTTGGGATGGTCGTCCAGTAGTATTTGGACATCCGTTCGTCGACGGCGTACCTGTCTCCGCAAGCTCTCCGGACATTTTGGAGGACAATGCTTTCGGTCAGTTGTTCAATACGGTCCTTGAAGGCAAGAAGCTCAAGACCGAGATTTGGATCAACGACAGCCTCATAAAGGACCTCAGCGAAGAGGGACAGAAGGTTGTCGAGAACCTGAAGAACGGCGAAGGGATGGTAGAAGTCTCGACTGGCATGTTTATCATGCTGGAGAAGATAGAGGGCGAGTTCGATGGGCAGACGTATGAATCTATCTGGCGTAACATCGTACCCGATCACTTCGCCGTACTACCTACGGACGCCGTTGGCGCCTGTAGTATTGAGGACGGGTGTGGAGCACCTAGAACAAATGCTGATGGTACCGGTGCAGCCAATGTCTTCCAGCCTGTTATGCGAGCAGCCCAACTAAACGGCAACTGCTCATGTGAAACGGTTGTTGTCTCAGAGGAAGAAGAGCCTGAAGGACAGAAGAGTCTCTTCAAAAGATTGTTGGAGCTGGGCGGTGGGATACTGAACTTCCGCGGACAGTCGCCAACGGACCTCTCCGAACACTTAAGTGATTCGGACCTGCGGTCGGCATTAAACGCGGGACTAAGTGAGGCAGAGCCGAACGAATTCGTCTTCATCCTGGCGATCTTTTCGAACAACCGGGATGCAGGTAAGGTAATATTTGAGATGGGCTTCGGTGGCGCCTTGTTCAGCAGAGACTTCAAAGTGTCTGGTGCAGGTGTCGTCACACTTAAAGGCGACAGAACGAAGGTAAGGCCAGTAACACAGTTTTTGCCTGTAGAGGTGATCACTGACAACGAATCACATAGCACAACCCAGGAGAACGCTATGAACAAAGAGGAACTCGTGAATGGGCTTATTGCGAACGAGGCAACCCAGTACGTCGAGGACGATCGCGGGTGGCTCGAATCGTTCGACGAAGCTCAGCTAGCCAAGATGGCACCTGTGGAAGTCTCGCAGACGCCTGAAGGGATTGCTGCCGCAGAGGCTGCTAGCGCAGCTGAAGAGGCTACCAGGCTTGCTGCTGAAGAGTCCGAGGAGGCTACGCCTCCAGTGACAACGGAGGATTATATCGCCGGCGCACCTGCTGAAATTCAGGCAGTGCTCAGTTCTGGCGTAGAGATGCATCAGGCGCGCAAGAAAGCGCTTGTTGATGCATTAGTGGCGAACGCCAGATGCAAATTCTCCCAGGCGGACCTAGAG